>Ga0193753_10000768_pt1 | contig 29987 bp, 30 predicted proteins | sample H1c2metaG_FD_144925 | JGI IMG/M metagenome (GOLD analysis project Ga0193753, IMG submission 144925) | Soil microbial communities from a riparian zone of the East river system, Colorado, United States - H1c2 | ecosystem: Environmental > Terrestrial > Soil > Riparian zone | place: USA: East...
GGCGAGGCCGCCGGCATCGGCGACGTTGGACATCACCAGCACGATTTGCGCGGGATAATCCGGCGCCGCACACGCTTGGATCAGCGCCTTCAGATTGCTCCCGCGCCCCGAAATGAGGACCGCAACCTTCAGCTTCGTGGACATCAGTCCCCCCACCCGGAGCGCTGCGCACTCCGACCTCCCCGCGTCGGGGGAGGTAAGGCTGAGTTTCCCCTCCCCCAACGCGGGGAGGGGCTAGGGGTGGGGGGCTCGCAAGGGATCATCCAAAACTTCCGCGGTAGTGCACGTCCGGTTCGGGACCGCTGGCGGGAACAAGCGTGCCGATGGGAAATGCCCGTTCCCCTGCTGCGTTGAACGCCGCGATCACATCCGCTGCCTTTGCCGGTTCCGCCACCACAATCAGGCCCAGCCCGCAATTGAACGTGCCCAGCATTTCACCTTGCGGCAGTCCTGCCTCGCGGGCGAGCCAGGCGAACACCGGGGGCAGCTTCCACGCCGCCAGGTCCAATTGGGCATCCAATCCCGCCGGCAGCACGCGCGGTAGATTGCCCGTGATGCCGCCGCCGGTGATGTGCGCCAGCCCCTTCACGCCGCCCTGCGCAATCGCTGCCAGCGCGCTTTTCACATAGAGCCGCGTGGGCGTCAGCAGCGCCTCGCTCAAATTCATTCCGCCCGCGAAAGGCGCGGGCGCATCCAGGCCGAGCCCGGTCCGCTCGACGATCTTGCGCACCAGCGAATAGCCGTTGGAATGAACCCCCGACGAGGCCACGCCGATCAGCACATCGCCCGCGCGCATGGTGTCGGTCTTGGGCAGAACCGCGCCGCGCTCGACCGCGCCCACGGCAAACCCGGCCAGATCGAAATCGCCCTTGGCGTAAAGGCCGGGCATCTCGGCGGTCTCGCCGCCGATCAAAGCGCAACCCGATTCCTTGCAGGCCCGCGCGATGCCGCCGATGACGGAAGCGGCTTCGTCCACATCGAGTCGGCTGCTCGCGTAATAATCGAGGAAGAAGAGCGGCTCCGCGCCCTGCACGACGATATCGTTGACGCACATCGCGACCAGATCCTGCCCGATCGTATCGAAGCGCTTCGCCTCGATGGCAAGCTTCAGCTTGAACAGGCCACCGAAGCCGCCGAGCGCCGCGTCAGCGCCGGAGCGTGCGGTCGCTTTCGCGGCGGGCGCGATGCGGTCCACCAACGCATCGCCAGCATCGATATCGACGCCTGAATCCTTATAGGTGAGTGGGTTGCGGCCGGTCATCCTATGTCCCTGCAGGGGATACCGGCATGCTGTAGTAAGCGCCAAGGGACGGCGCAAGAGCCGATGCGCCACCGCCACTGCGGCAGCGCATCTCTCAACAACTAGCGGGTGTCGCGGTCCCGGCGATCGTCGAAGCGGCCATCAGGCCCGCCGCGCTCACCGCGCATGAAGCCGCGGCCCCTTTCCGGGTTGAACATCAGGCGGTCCGCGGCCCGCCTCTGGTCCTCGCTGAAGGACGCGTAAAGCGGCTGCACCGCCCGGATCACGCGATCCAGGCCCGCGGTTCGCTCCGCCAGCCGGTGTTGACGTTCCTCCAGCCGCTCGAGCACGCTTTCGCCTCCGCGCCGGTCGTCGAAATCCCGATCTCGGCCGCGGTCCTGGGCTTCGTCCTGCAAGACAGCGGCGAATGCCATCCAGGCCCGTTCCTGGGCCGGGGTGATGCGCAGTCTGGCGTGAAGGAAGTCGAGCCGCCGTTCGAGCCGGTCCTCGCCGTTCCCAAATCCGCGCCCGCCGCGAAAATCCGACTGGCCGCCGAATTCGCGATTCTCCCGGCGATCATATTGCGGGTCTTGTTGCTGGTTCTGAAGATTGGGCAGGGCCTGCGGTCCCGTCTGTGCGGAACTCGCCTGGATACCTGCCGCCGCGGCTATCGCCACCGCGATTCCGAGCGCGGCTGCTGCGCGCCGGGAGGTTATGCGATTCATGATGGTACGCTCCTTGGGTGGTCGGCGATTGGTCGACGCCGATAACCCCTCCACCGTGCAATTTAGGGACCTGAACCTGACGCCACGATGAACGGAAATTTAAACAGCGAAATCAAAATGTTACCGCCTTATCCAAAGGTGGTGTGTTAGAAGGGGGCAGGAGGGGTGCATTCGCGCGGGTGAAAGCCAATGTCGCTCGAAGGCGCCTTAGCGGCGAACCGGTTTGGACTTGGCGCTAGGCCGGGTGAGATCGAAGCTGCCAGCACCGACCCGAAAGCTTGGCTTCTCGGCCAGCTTCCCGACGATGATTCGGCGAGTCGATTTGCCGGCCTGCCGACGACGAGCGCGCTTGTCGTCGACCTCGGCAAGCGCCGCCACGCACGGCAAGCAAGGGATCGCGAAGCGATCAAGGCCTTCCTGACGAAGTCGCGCCAGGGCCATTTGCTCGAGATGGTGGCGCGTTTTCGTGCCGGCTTCGAAACCGCACTGCCGTTCCGGGAGAGGCTGGTGCGCTTTTGGAGCAATCATTTCGTTGTTTCCACCCAGAAACCCGACGCCGCGCTTTTTGTTGGCGCCTTCGAACGGGAGGCGATCCGCCCTTATGTCACGGGGCGGTTCTCCGACATGGTACTGGCCGTCGAATGCCATCCGGCGATGCAGCTCTATCTCGACAATGCCCAGTCCATTGGACCGGATTCATACGCCGGCATGCGTGCCCGCAGAGGACTGAACGAAAATCTGGGCCGCGAAATCCTGGAGCTGCACACGCTCAGTGTTGATGGCGGCTACACCCAGGACGATGTCATCGCTCTCGCCAAGATCCTCACCGGCTGGAGCCTCGATCTGGGACCGGGTCCGGCTGCGGGGCTGATGAATGCGGCAATGGGGGGAGCCGGCGATGGGGCCTTCCGCTTCTATCCGCCGCGCCATCAACCGGGACCAAAGACCTTGCTCGGCCGCTCCTATGCGCAAGGGTTCGATGGCGGCGTTGCGGCGCTTGCCGATCTTGCCAATCACCCCGCGACCGCGCGTCATATCGCGCGCAAGCTCGCGATCCATTTCATTGCCGACGATCCGCCGCAGGACTCCGTAAAACGGATCGAGATGGCGTTTCTTGCCTCCGGCGGCGATCTGCCAAGCGTGTATGAAACCATCATCGACGATCCGGCGGCATGGTCGCCGGAACCGGTCAAATTCCGTACGCCCATCGAATATGTAACCGCCGCCATGCGCATTGCGGGCGGCGAGCGCATCGGCATGCTGGATGAGAACGGCGTCCGGCCTTTCATCCAATCGGCGCGGGCCATGGGCGAGTCGCCCTTCGCTGCGCCATCCCCGAAAGGCTGGCCCGACGATGCGGATTCCTGGACGGGCTCCGATGCCATTCTCCAGCGCGTGGAATGGGCCAATGCCGCCGCGCAAAAATTGGGGCCGCAATCCGACCCCGTGAATCTCGCCGACCAGGGGCTGGGGCCCCTGCTCAGCGCCGACACACGCACCGCGATTGCGCGCGCTGCCAGTCCGGCACAAGGGCTTGCCATTCTTTTCGCCAGCCCGGAATTCCAGCGGAGGTAACGCCATGTTGACGCGGCGCACATTTTTCAAGTGCGGAATAGCGGGCGGCACGCTCGCCCTCGCCGGAACCAAAGCGCGCCTGGCTTTCGCGGCGCTCCCGGACGACCGGCGATTCATCGTAGTGATCCTGCGCGGTGGGCTTGATGGTCTTGCCGCCGTGCCGGCACATGGCGATCCCGATTACGCAAATTTGCGCCGCTCGCTCGCATTGCCCAAGAGCGGCCTCGACGCGCCCATCGATCTCGATGGGTTCTTCGGATTGCATCCTTCGCTCCACAATCTTGCGGAGATGTGGCGCGAGAAAGAACTCGCGATTTTCCACAATGTCTCCACCCCCTATCGCAACCGTTCGCATTTCGACGCGCAGAACGTGCTGGAGACGGGCGGGGCCAAGCCGCATGTTTTGAACGAAGGCTGGCTCAACCGGGCGCTTGGGCCTCTGGCGCTGGACGGCGGCGATGGCGCGCTCGCGGTTTCGTCCTCGCCTCCGCTGCTGCTCGACGGCAAAGCCCGCGTGGCGAGCTGGACGCCACCGCGCATGCCAGCTGCTGATGAGGAATTCCTCGCCCGCATCGCTGCGCTCTACGCCAGGGATCCGGTTCTTTCCACCGGGCTGAAAAACGCGCTCCTGACGCGCGCCGCGACCGTCACGGCAATGCATGACATGCCGTCCGGCGCGAACCGACCGAATGGCGCCCCGCAGGCCGGCGAAGTTGCACCTTTGATGGAGGGTGCCGGGAAGATTCTTGCGGCCGCGGACGGCCCGCGCATCGGCGTTTTCGACATCAGCGGCTGGGACACCCATTCCAATCAGGGGGCGGGGCAGGGACAGCTGGCGCGCCGGCTGCAGCTCCTGGACGAGGGCCTCCTGGCGCTGAAGACGTCCCTCGGACCGGCCTGGAAAAAGACCGTCATCGTGACGGCAAGCGAATTTGGCCGCACGGTTGCGGTGAACGGCACGGGCGGCACGGATCACGGTACGGCCGGTATCGCCTTTCTGTTTGGCGGCGCAGTTGCCGGCGGCAACATCCATGCCGAGTGGCGGGGACTGAAGCCGTCTGCGCTCAAGGACGGACGCGATCTGCCGGCCCAAACCGACACGCGCGCACTCTTCAAGGCGGCTCTTGCCGACCATCTGGGGGTGCCGAAATTGGTGCTCGAGGATACGGTCTTCCCGGACAGTGCAGCCGCGGCAGGCCTGAAGGGCTTAATTCGGGCGTAATCGCCGGCGAATAAAAGAACAATTCTCGGAGACAGGCACCCGATCGGTGCGTTTCCTCCTGGGCTGTGTCTTTTTTCTGTCCGAACCTAACCCTATAGTCAGGCGATAGAGGATCTCATGCGTCGCCTTTCCATTGCCGTTCTCATTGCCGGCCTTATTCTCGGGGCGGGCACCGTTCGTGCCGCACCGGCACCCGCGCCGGATCTGTTCACGGTGACCGGGGTCAAGGTCGACGAGACGGCCGAATCGGCCACCGCCGCGCGCGACCTGGCCATTGCCCAGGGACGCCCTTTGGCCTGGACCAAGCTCTATCGCCGCCTGACCGCGACCGCCAATTGGAGCAAACAGCCCCAGCTGGATGCGAACGCATTGCTGCGCATGGTGCGCAGCTTGGAAGTCGCCAATGAGCGGCGCAGCAGCACGCGCTATCTCGCCGAGGTCATCTACCATTTCAATCCGGCTGCGGTGCGCGGCCTGCTGAGACAATCGGGCATTGCCTATACGGAAACCCGTGCACGGCGGGCCCTGGTGATCCCGGTGATTGCAGGAGGCGCGGGTGTCGATCTGACGAGCCCCTGGGTCATGGCCTGGAAGGACCCCGTTTTGCAGCAGGGGCTGGTGCCGTTTGTCCTGCCGGCGGCCGACGCCGAGGACATGGAAGTGCTGTCGCGGCCCGATCTCGCGCAGGCCGATTGGGCGGCGCTCGCGCCCCTGGTACGGCGCTACAATGCCGGCGAGGCGGTCATTGCCATCGCCAGCGAGGACGCCAAGACGGTGCAGATGGTCGAGATTTCGGCGACGTCACGCGTGGCGGCATCTTTCGCCTATGCCAATTCCACGTTCCCGGCAGATGCCGAAGCGGTGGCCGAGAGGGTGTTTGAAACGTGGAAGACCCGCACCGCGGTGAATTTCGGGTCGCGCGCGAAGATCACCGCCGATGTGCAGTTCGATTCGCTGGCCGATTGGGCGAAGATCAGAACCCAGCTCGGCGCCGTGAAGGCGGTCTCGGATATGGATGTCATGGGACTGGCGCTGCACGAGGCGGAAATCGAGCTCACCTATTTCGGCCGGCCCGAGCAATTGCGCGATGCGCTGGCGCAGCAGAATCTTTCCCTGGCCAATGATGACGGACAGTTCACCCTTCAGCTCGCGGGCAAGTCCGCCAACGCGCGATGATGCTGCTGCTCCGCCATCTTCCCAATCTGATCACGACGCTGCGGCTCGCCGCGGCGCCCACCACGGCGGGCCTGCTGGCGGCCGGGCATTTCAACGCGGCGTTCGGATTGTTCGCATTCGCGGGCCTGTCAGATGCGGCGGATGGGTTCCTCGCCAAGCGCTTCAACCTGTCGAGCCGGCTGGGGCGTTTGCTCGATCCCGCCGCCGACAAGGCGCTGATGCTTGCCGCCTTTGTCACGCTCGCCATTCTCGACGATGTGCCGGCATGGCTCGCGGTCACGGTGATTGCGCGCGATCTTTTGATCCTGCTCGGTCTGGCCGCGGCGTTTGCCTTGCGCGCGCCCATCGCCGTGCAGCCGTTGATTCTCGGCAAGGTCTGCACAGCGCTGCAGGTGCTCTATATCGGCTGGCATCTGGCGGCGCTCGCCTTCGAACTGCCTGCCGAGGCAACCGCTCCGGCCGATGCCTATATCGTCGCAGCCTTTGCCTGGATGTCGGGCTTCGCTTATTTGGCGGTATGGCTTAAGTCCATGCGTGCGGTTCCCGCCCAGGAAGGCCGCCGCGCCTAACGCGAATAGCCGTACAAATGCGCCCTGCAGCGCGGCGCAACTCATCACTCAAAAGTCACAACACATGCTCGGGCAGGAGCAGCAAGCACCTTAAAATCTAGACAAAGGAAGGACAGTGCATGGCGGATCGCCCCTCAGTAATTGGGTCTGAACTCGAAGTTATCGGAACGCTGGTTTCTGCCGGCGACCTCATGATCGACGGCAACGTCAATGGAGATATTCGTGCCAAGGGGCATGTGACGATCAACCAGGGAGGGAAGATCGTCGGCAATCTCTATGCCGATCAGATCACGGTGATGGGGAACATCGAGGGCGGGGTTTTTGCGAAGTCGGTGCATCTGGGCGCGACCTGCCACGTCAAAGGCGATCTTCTTCACGCCCGGCTTGCCATTGAAGAGGGCGCATTCTTCGATGGCAATTGTCGCCATTCGGAAAACCCCGCCGCGAAGGCGCCGGAAATGAAGGGCACGAGCGTGCCCGCCCCGGGCGAATAGCTGTCTGTCGTCGGGCTTGGCGAAGACCCGAACGGCGACAGCCGGACGATTGTCTGGAAGGTCATCTGCGTGAATAACTGCCGGAGCATTTTCAGGTGCCCAGCATGAATTCGCATGGACAGCTTGTCTTCCCGTTCGGAGTCGCGCCGGCGCTGACGTCCGCGAATTTCGTCCAGGCGCCCTGCAACGAGCAGGCTTTCCGATTCGTCCGGCGCTGGCCGGACTGGCCGGCGCGGGCAGCGGCGCTCTGCGGGCCGGCGGGGTGCGGCAAGAGCCATCTCGCCGCGATCTGGCAGCAGGCCGCACATGCGCAAATCATCAAGGCGCGCGATCTTGCGGCGGCCGAGCCAAACGCTACGGCCATCATCGTAGAAGATTGGGATTGGGATCATCCTGAAACCAACCGGGACCGGGCGTTGCTGGCGCTGTTCGAGCGCCCCGACGCATGGCTGCTCCTGACCGCCCGGACGCCGCCCTCCGAATGGGGAAGCGCCATCGGCGATCTGAAATCGCGATTCCAGTCGCTCATCGCATTCGCGATATGGGCTCCTGACGATGCGCTTCTATCCGGGCTGGTCGCCAAACATTTTGCCGATCGTCAGCTTGCCGTGCCCGACGCGGTCGTGACGCGTATCGTGACCCAGGTGGAACGCACCCCGGCGGCGATTGCCGCCTTTGTCGCCCGCCTGGACGAGAAAGCGCTGGCGCACAGACGGGCCGTCACGGAACGGCTGGTCCTCGAACTCCTGGAATCCGAAACCCATGTGGAGAACGGGGACTAACGGGTGCATTCGCATTTCCTTCACGCAAAGGGCGTCAATTTAGGGGCTGGCGCGCCATGACAGGTGCGGGATTAATCATTACACTCAATGGGCAAGGCGGAAATTTCCGATGAACAAGCCGACCCTTAGGGAAGTTACCGCAAGCGGCATCACCGCCACCGGGCCGCAGGCGCCACCCGATATGCCGGCCTCCGGCGCCGCGGCGACGCTGATTCCGGGGCCGTCCCTGCAAACGCCCGGACGGTTCATCAACCGCGAGCTTTCCTGGCTCGCCTTCAACCGCCGCGTGCTCGAAGAAGCGCAAAACCTTCGCCACCCGCTGTTGGAGCGCCTGCGGTTCCTTTCGATTTCCGCCTCCAACCTCGATGAATTCTACATGGTGCGCGTGGCCGGCCTGAAAGGCATGGTCAATGCCGGTGTGGCCTCGCTTTCCGATGACGGCCTGACGCCGGCGCAGCAGCTTTCGCGTGTGGATCAGATGGCGGCCGAGCTGATTCTCGATCAGCAGAAAACCTGGCGCGAGCTGCGCCTGGCGCTCGCCACCTCGGGCATTGTGGTGGTCGATCCGGATCAGCTTGGGGAGGACGACCGCGCCTGGCTCGATCAGGAATTCAGCCAGCAGATTTTCCCGATCCTGACCCCGCTGGCGATCGACCCGGCGCATCCGTTCCCCTTCGTTCCCAATCTCGGCTTTGTCATGGCGATGCGGCTGACGCGCCGTGCCGACGGCAAGGTCTTGACCGCGCTGCTGCCGGTGCCCTCGCAATTGCAGCGTTTCGTGCGGCTTCCAGACCGCGAGGCGAAGGCGCGGTTCATCACCCTGGAAAACCTGATCGGGCTCTATCTCGACCGGCTCTTTCCCGGCCATGCCGTTGTTGCCTCGGGCGTGTTCCGAATCTTACGCGACAGCGACATCGAATTGGAGGAAGAGGCCGAGGATCTGGTGCGCCTTTACGAGACGCTGCTGAAGCGCCGGCGCCGCGGTTCGGTCATCCGCCTGAAATGCAGCGAGACCATGCCGCCGGATTTGCGCCGCTTCATCGCCGATCATTTGAACATGGGCCAGCGCGAACCCTTCGTGGTCGATGGCCTCCTGGGTCTCGACGAAACCAAACAGCTCATTCTCGACGAAAGGCCGGACCTGCAGTTCGAGCCTTTCACCTCGCGCTTCCCCGAACGTATCCGCGACCATGGCGGCGATTGCTTCGCAGCGATCCAGGCCAAGGACCTGATCGTCCATCATCCGTTCGAAAGCTTCGATGTGGTGGTGCAGTTCCTGCGTCAGGCGGCACAGGATCCGGACGTCGTGGCGATCAAGCAGACGCTCTACCGCACGAGCAAGGACAGCCCCATCGTGCGCGCGCTCATCGAAGCCGCCGAAGCCGGCAAGTCCGTCACCGCGTTGGTCGAGCTGAAAGCGCGTTTTGACGAGGCGGCGAACATCAAATGGGCGCGCGATCTGGAACGCGCCGGCGCTCAGGTCGTCTACGGCTTCATCGAGCTGAAGACCCACGCCAAGGTGAGCCTGGTGGTGCGCCGCGAAGGCCGCACGCTTCGCACCTATGTGCATTTCGGCACCGGCAACTATCATCCTGTGACGGCGAAGATTTACACCGACCTGTCGCTCTTCTCCGCCGATCCGGCTCTGGGGCGCGATGCCGCGCAATTCTTCAACTATGTCACCGGCTATGCGGAGCCGAGCCATCTCGAAAAGATCGCGATCTCGCCCCTTACCATGCTGAACCGCCTGATGGATTACATCGAAGCGGAGATCGAGCATGCTCGCGCCGGGCGCCCTGCCGCGATCTGGGCCAAGCTCAACGCGCTGGTGGATGCGCGTGTCATCGATGCGCTTTATCGTGCAAGCCAAGCCGGCGTGCAGATCGATCTCGTGGTGCGCGGCATCTGCTGTCTCAGACCCGGAGTCGCCGGACTTTCCGATAACATCCGTGTAAAGAGCATTGTCGGCCGCTTTCTCGAACATTCCCGCATCGTCTGCTTCGGAGCCGGATATGGCCTGCCGTCGGCGAAGGCCAAGGTCTATATCAGCTCGGCCGACTGGATGACGCGCAACCTCGACCGCCGCGTCGAGGCCATGGTCCCGATCGACAATCCCACCGTGCATCAGCAGGTGCTGTCCCAGATCATGGTGGCCAATTTGAAGGATCAGGCGCAGAGCTGGTTCCTGCGCGCCGACGGCTCCTATGCGCGCGGTCCGGGCTTCGAGCACGCCGACGCTTTTTCCGCGCACACCTATTTCATGACCAATCCTTCCCTTTCGGGTCGCGGAAAGGCCTTGAAGGTAGATACTCCTCCCAACGTCGGCAGCGCGATTCGCGGTGCCTGACCATTCGAGGGAGTTCGATTGAGTCTTACTGACGTTCAGGCGCGGTCGAATGTTCGCAGAGGCGGCCGCTATCAGCCGTTCGCCGTGGTCGATATCGGCTCCAACTCCGTGCGCCTGGTCATCTATGAAGGCCCGTGGCGGCACGCCGCTGCGCTCCACAACGAAAAGGCCATCTGCGCCATCGGCCGCAACATGGTTTCGACCGGACATCTCGACGAAGCGGGCATGGAATTTGCCCTCGAAACCTTGAGCCGCTTTCGCGAGCTGAGCGAGGGGCACAATGTGCGCGATACCGGCGCGGTCGCGACGGCAGCTGCGCGCGATGCCAGCAATGGCCGCGACTTCATCCGCCGCGCCGAAAAAGCGCTCGGCCGTCCCATCCGGATTCTCTCCGGCGAAGAAGAGGCGCGCATTGCCGCCGAAGGAACGGTCGCCGGAATCCCGGACGCCGACGGTCTGGTCGCCGATCTGGGAGGTGGCAGCCTCGACATGGTGACGGTGAAGGACGGCAAGACGGGAGCCGCGGCCACGCTGCCCTTCGGTCCCTTGCGCCTGATGGATGTGGCCGGCGCCAATCTCAACAAGGCGCGCAACACGGTTGAAAAGGGACTGGATAAACTCGACTTCGCGAAATCCTTGCGGGGCAGGGCGCTCTATGCGGTGGGCGGCATTTGGCGCGCGCTTGCCCATGTCGATATGGACGAGCGCAATTATCCGCTCCGGGTGCTGCATCATTACGTCATCCCGGCGGGGCGTGCCGTGAAGCTGTGCCGGGTGGTTTCGGGACTGTCGCGCAAATCGCTCGAAAAGATGCGCTCGGTGCCCAAACGCCGCGCCGAGGCGCTCCCCTATGGCGCCCTGGTCATGGAGGAGATGATCCAGGGCCTGGGACTCAAGGAGGTCGTCGTTTCGGCCTTTGGCCTGCGCGAAGGGATCTTGCAGCGCAAGCTGAAGCCGGACGAAGCCGCCAAGGACCCGCTGCTTGCCTTTGCCCGCGACGTCAACGAGCGCGAATCGCGCCTCCCGGGTCATGCGCAGGAATTGTTCCGCTGGATGACCCCGCTGTTCCCCAAGGAGACGCCGGCGGAGCGGCGGATCCGCGAGGCGGCGTGCCTCTTTTCGGATATTGGCTGGCGGCGCCATCCGGACGATCGCGCCATGGGCACGTTCGTCCAGGTGCTGCGCGGCGCCTATGGCGGCGCGGACCACCATGAACGCGCTTTGATGGCGAGCTCCGTCTATTATCGCTATGCGGGCGATGACGATTTTCCCGAAGAAACCGGCGTCGCCGGTCTCCTGGGGCCCGAAGGCGCCGTGGCGGCGCAGCAGATCGGGGTGGCCGCGCGGCTGGCATTCGGGCTTTCCGGCGCCATCGAAGGCGAGTTGCCGCGGATCAAGCTGCATCTCACCAAGGACGCCGTGACCCTGGAAATTCCGTCTGCGAAGAAGGCGCTTTTGGGGGAAACCGTCCACAAGCGCCTCGCCGATCTGGCCGAAGCCTTCAGCCGCAAGGCTCAAACCACTATAGGCTGATTCACCCGCCTGCGCGAAAAAAAAAGCCCCGCTGCGCAGCGGGGCTTTAGGTGTGGTTGGGTGCGCAAGTCCTTGCGCAAGTTTGATATTAACCAAGTTTTCGGTTCTGGCACTTCACATCTGCCGTCTCCCCAAACTTGTCACACGCTTGCTCAATATCTGGGCGCTGCTTGCGGTCGCGACCCCATACCGCCTAACTAGCGGTCGAGACGCATTCGCAAAGGACCGCGTTCAAGAGCGCGGATTCCCACATCTTGGCCGAGACCTTCGCCGATCCCGTCGACGGGCTTTCCCTGCGGGCGCTGACGCGGCGCTTCGGCAACCGCATGGCCGTGGATGGAGTCAGCTTCGACGTCAAACGCGGCGAGGTGCTGTGCCTGCTCGGCCCGTCGGGCTGCGGCAAATCCACCAGCCTGCGCATTGCCGCGGGGCTCGAGCGCCCCGATTCGGGCTGCGTTTTCGTCGGTGGACGGCTCGTCGAAGGCGAGGGCCGGCACGAGCCGCCCGAAACCCGCCATGTCGGGTTGATGTTCCAGGATTACGCGCTGTTCCCGCACCTCACGGTCAAACAGAACGTCGCCTTCGGTCTTGCCAAGCTCCCCCGCGCGATGCGTGAGGCCAGGGCCGAGGAAGAGCTTGCCCGGGTTGGACTTTCGCGCCTGAAAGACGCCTATCCGCACACGCTTTCGGGCGGCGAACAGCAGCGGGTGGCGCTCGCCCGCATGCTCGCCCCCAAGCCGGACGTGGTGCTGATGGACGAGCCCTTCTCGGGCCTGGATTCCGCGCTGCGCGACGAGGTCCGGGGCACCACGCTCAAGCGCCTCCGGGAAGCGGGCACAGCGGTGGTGATGGTGACCCATGACCCGGACGAGGCCATGCGCGTGGGCGACCGGGTGGCGCTGATGCGTGACGGGCGAATCGTCCAGGCCGGAACGCCGGCCGAAATCTTCCGCCATCCCGTGGATCCCCAGGCCGCCGCCCTGTTCGGCGGCGCCAACGTGTTTCACGCGCGCGTTACAAATGGTTGTGCCGCATCACCTTTCGGTCAAACGCCGACGAAATCGGTAGCCGAGGGGGCATGGGCAGAGGTACTATACCGGCCGGCGTCGATACGGGTGGCGGAGAAAGGTGTTCCGGCCCGCGTGCTGACCGTCAGACCCTATGCCGGCCAGCTCGAAGTCGAAGCGGCGATTGTCACCACCGGCGCCTTGCCCGAGGGGGTTGAGATACCCACCTTTGTAAGGGCGGCGGCACCGCTTAATACCGCCCTCGCGCCAGGGGCGGAGGTACACCTTGCCGCGGAACCGGGAGACGCGTTTGTTTTCCCTTGCCGCAATGAGGTTTGCCGGAAATAGATGGGCAGGCTAAACAGGGCACGAAAGTTAGGTTGGGCTAAGAAAACCGCGCATAGCCATCGTTAGCGCGCTATCATGCCTCAATCATGGGAGAATGAGCCTATGGGCAGTTTTAGCATTTGGCATTGGCTGATCCTGATCGCGGTCGTTGCCCTCCTGTTCGGAGGCAAGGGCAAGATTTCGAGCTTGATGGGCGACTTCGCCCATGGCATCCGGAACTTCAAGGACGGTCTGAAGGATCCGAACGAGAAACCCGAGACGGTGGAAGCCAAGAAGGCCGACGAGGTCAAGCAGGGCTGACACGGCGTTCGTGTGACGGTTCGCGTGACTTGCGGCCCCGATCCGGGCGGGCCGTGACAGCGAGAGAAGCATATGTTTGATATCGCCTGGAGCGAGCTTTTCGTCATTCTGATTGTTGCGCTGGTGGTGGTGGGTCCGAAGGATCTGCCCAAGCTGATGCGCAAGGTCGGTCAGTGGACGGGCCGCGCGCGCGGCATGGCCGATCAATTCCGCCGCAGCTTCGACGACATGGCGCGCCAGGCGGAGCTGGACGAGCTGCGCTCCCAAGTCACCCAGATGAAAACCGACGCCATGCAGCCGATCACCGATCTCGATTACGCGAATTTGGGGATCGAATTCCCCAAAGACCCGCTCGGCATTCAATCGACCATTGAAGATGTGGGCGCAGCGCCGCCCAAATTCGATGAACCCGCAACGCCGCCGCAAGAGGAAGCCGCGCAATCCGCCTCGGCCTCCGGCATCGCACCGGCCGCCGAAGACGAAGCAACGCCTGCGGGGCCTCCTTCGACGTCCCACGCCACCGGCACCGTCTAATCCATGGTCTCGCCGACACAAGACGACGAAGCCGAACTCGAATCGAGCAAAGCTCCGCTGCTCGAGCATCTGGTCGAGCTGCGCAATCGCATCATCCATTCGGTGATCGCGTTTTTGCTATGCTTCATCGTCTGTTTCTATTTTTCCAAAGACATCTATGCCTTCCTGACGCAGCCGCTGGCCGATGCCCTCGCAGGCCAGCCGAACCGGCACATGATCTTCACTGCGCTGTACGAAGCGTTCTTCACCCAGGTGAAGGTGGCGATGTTCGGCGCGATCTGCGTCGCCTTTCCGTATATGGCCTACCAGCTTTGGCTGTTCATCGCGCCCGGGCTTTACAAGCACGAACGGCGCGCCTTCTGGCCGTTCCTGATCGCCACGCCCTTCATGTTCATTCTGGGCGCGGGCTTCGTCTATTATCTGATGCTGCCGCGCGTCATCGAATTCTTCCTCGGCTACGAGACGCCGGGCGGCAACGGCACCATCGCCATCGAGCTGCAGGCCAAGGTCGGCGAATATCTTTCCTTCGTGACGACGCTGATCTTCGCGTTCGGCTTCTGTTTCGAGCTTCCGGTCCTGCTGGTGCTCCTGGGGCGCGTCGGCATCGTCTCCAGCAAGGGGCTCGCCGGTGCGCGGCGCTATGCCATCGTCGGCGTGTTCGCGCTCGCCGCCGTGGTGACGCCGCCCGATGTGTTCAGCCAGCTCAGCCTCGCCTTCCCGCTGGTCGGCCTGTACGAGATTTCGATTCTGTGCGTGAAGCTGATCGAACGCAACCGCGCCAAGGCGGAGGCCGAAGCCGAGGCCGCCGCCCGCAACATCCAACCGACGTAAATCTGAGAGCGACGGCTTAAATTTTACCTCCACCAACGCGGGGAGGTCGAACCGGCGCAGCGATGCGTAGCCAGTTCGGGTGAGGGGCAGGAACTCACCCCTCACCCGGCGCGCGGTCGCTTCGCTCCGGCGCGTCGCCCTCTCCCGCAAGGGGGGAGGGAATTTAAGCCAGCATGTTCGCGTCGCGGGCGATGACCCATTTGCCGCGCTCATCTTTGCGCAGGATCGACAGCGTATAGCCGGACCGCTTCACCGGCTTTGCGCCGGGAGGCATTACGGTCACGGTCAAGTGCGTGCGGCACCAGGCGCGATTGCCCCAAATTTCGATCTCCAGGACTTCGCTCTCCCCTTCGAAATCCACGCCATTCATGCCTTGCGAGGCAGCCATGAATTCGGTTTTGCCGAAGGCTTTGCGGCCCGGAACCATGAACACGATATCGTCGGACATCAGCCCCGCCACGGTCTGAAGATCGCCGGCCTTGGTGGCGGCGATCCAATTGGCGATGAGGTCGCGAATCGCGCGTTCGTCTTCGGACATGGGTTCCTCCCGATGGCTGGCGACAGTTTATCTTTGCGCAAGCGCGCGGCTCATGCCAGAACGCCCGCAATCGGGGAAACTTTCCATGCACGACATCAAAGCGATCCGTGACGATCCGGCCGCCTTCGACGAAGGGCTGAAGAAGCGCGGGCTTGCGCCCTTAAGCGTGGACGTCTTGAAGCGCGATGCGGAACTGCGCGCGCTGCTGACGCGGCTGCAGACGGCGCAGGCGCGGCGGAACGAAGCCTCCAAGCTGATCGGCGCCGCCAAGGCGAAGAAGGACGAGGCGCAAGCGCAGGCCTTGATGGCCGAAGTCACGGGCCTGAAGGAAGAGATTCAAAAGGGCGAAGAGGAAGAGCGCACGCTGCAGGCGGCGCTGAACGATCTGCTCGCCGGGATTCCGAATATCCCAGCGTCCGATGTGCCCGAAGGCGACGAAAGCGCGAACAAGGAAATTCGCCGCTGGGGCGATAAGCCCCGAATGAATTTCGAGCCGAAGGAACATTTCGATCTCGGCGAAAGCCTCGGGCAGATGGATTTCGAAGCCGCGGCGCGGATGTCCGGTGCGCGCTTTGTCGTTCTGAAAAACCAACTTGCGCGGCTGGAACGGGCCATCGCGCAATTCATGCTCGATCTGCATACGGAGCAGCCACGCGAGAACAATCCCAGCGAACGCCTCGAAATCGGCGGCTATGCCGAAATTTCTCCACCATATCTCGTGCGTGACGATGCAGCGTTTGGAACGGGGCAGTTGCCAAAATTTAAAGAGGATCTATTTGCAACACTCGCGATTGATTGGGATGCAATTAACGCCGCCCGCCTAACGGACGTTCAACGAACATTTCCTCACTTGGTGCTGAAGTATCTTGGTCGTCCTGCCACTGACGAATTGACGTCGGCGTTCGACAAGGAACTTTTCGATTGGGCTGTTGACGCTTCTAGCGCCATTTCACGCCAAGTCGAGGAGGGAGTATTTTCAGACCGTCGTTGGCTCATTCCCACTGCCGAAGTGCCGCTGACCAATCTCGTGCGGGAACAGATTCTCGACGACAAGCAGCTACCGTTGCGCTTCACCGCCTATACGCCGTGCTTTCGTGCCGAAGCAGGTGCGGCGGGAAAAGACACGCGCGGCATGATCCGCATGCACCAATTCTCCAAAGTCGAATTGGTCTCCATCACCACGCCCGAGCAATCCCAAGCCGAGCATGAGCGCATGACGCATTGCGCACAGGAGGTGCTGAAGCGCCTCGGCCTGCATCACCGCGTCATCGTGCTGTCCACCGGCGACATGGGCTTCGGGGCGCGCAAAACCTATGACATCGAGGTCTGGCTGCCGGGACAGGATGCCTTCCGCGAAATCTCCTCCTGCTCCAATTGCGGGGACTTCCAGGCCCGCCGCATGAATGCGCGCTATCGCGGTGGTTATGGGAAGGGTGCCTATGGCAAAGGCGCGTATGGAGGAACCAATTTCGTGCACACGCTGAACGGTTCGGGCCTCGCGGTCGGCCGCACGCTGGTGGCGATCCTGGAGAATTATCAGCAGGCGGACGGTTCGATCCTGATCCCCGAGGCGCTGAAACCCTATATGGGCGGCCTCGACCGGATCGCACGATGAATTTCTTTCCATGGATTGGCTGTCATGGCCCGCAACAGCGGGCCACCCAGGCGATGACAAATCCATTCGGCGCGCAGACGCGCGCCGGCTGGGTGGCCCGGTCAAGCCGGGCCATGACATTGGGGTTGGGATAATCGAATGGCACGCCGCGCCCGCAAAAAGCAGCTGCGTATCCTCGTCTCCAATGACGATGGCATCCATGCGCCCGGCCTTGCCGTCGCAGAGAAAATCGCGCGCAGCCTTTCCGACGATATCTGGGTGGTCGCGCCCGAGACCGAGCAATCCGGCGCCTCGCATTCGCTGACGCTCACGCTCCCTTTGCGTCTGCGTCAGGCGGGGCATCAGCGTTTCGCGCTGTCCGGCACGCCGACGGATTGCGTGATGATGGCGGGTATCCACATCATGAAGGACCATCTGCCCGACCTCGTGATTTCCGGCGTCAATCGCGGCTTCAATGTCGCGGACGATGTCACCTATTCGGGCACGGTCGCCGCCGCCATGGAGGGCGCGGTGCTGGGCATTCCCTCCATCGCCATGAGCCAGGCGGCGGGCGGCGACTACGAAGAGAAACTCCTCTTCGGCTGTGCGGCGAAGCATGGGCCGGCGCTGGTCAAACGGCTGGTCGAGATCGGCTGGCCGGAGGGCGTGCTGATGAACGTCAATTTCCCCGCGCTGCCGCCGAGCAAGGTCAAGCGCGTCCTCGTCACCGCGCAAGGCCAGCGCGATCAATCCATGCTGCGCGTGGACGAGCGCGTCGATGCGCGGGGACGCACCTATTTCTGGATCGGCTTCAAGCGCGTCTTCAACGACCCCGAGCGCGGCACCGATCTGCACGCCATTGCCGAGGGCTGCATTTCGGTCACGCCGCTCCATATGGATTTGACCGAACTGCGCGAGCAGCAGCGGCTGGGCGGCCTGCTGGAGAGTTCGCTGGCAACGCTCGCCCGCCACGCAAAGACGCCCAAGCCCGCTGTCGCCGGCAAGGCCAAAAAGCCGGTCGGCCGGTCCCGCAAGGGTGCGGGTCCGGCGTAACCGGCGCGTGAATCCGTTCGCCTATCCTTTGATGAAGGCGAGCAGCTCCGCGTTCACTTTGTCCTTCAGCGTCGTGCACATGCCGTGCGGCGCGCCTTTGTAGACTTCCAGCTTCGCATTCGGGATCAGCTTGGATGAGATCATGGCCGATGCACCGATGGGCACGATCTGATCGTCGTCGCCGTGCAGCACCAAAGTGGGCACCGTGATCTCCTTGCAGTCTCTGGTCAGGTCGGTTTCCGAAAACGCCTTGATACAGAAATAAGACGCGGGAAATCCCGCCATCATGCTCTGCAGCCAGAAGGAATTGCGCACGCCTTCGGAAATTTTCGCGTTGGGGCGGTTATAGCCATAGAAGGGCATGCTGAGATCCTTCCAGAATTGCGAGCGGTCGGCCTGGACGGCGGCGCGCAGCTGGTCGAACGCCTCGATCGGCGTGCCGCCGGGATTGGCCGGTGTCTTTAGCATCAGCGGCGGGATGGCGCCGATCAGCACCGCCTTGGCCACACGCTTTGTGCCGTGGCGCCCGATATAGCGGGTGACTTCGCCGCCGCCGGTGGAATGGCCGACATGCACCGCGTCCTTCAGATCGAGCGTCGCCACAAGCTCCGCGAGATCGTCCGCATAGGTGTCCAGATCGTTGCCGTTCCAAGGCTGGCTGGAACGGCCATGGCCGCGGCGATCATGGGCGATGCAGCGATATCCCTGCTGCGCCAGAAAAAACATCTGGTCTTCGAATGCATCCGCGCTGAGCGGCCAGCCATGGCTGAAGACGACAGGTTGTCCCGAGCCCCAATCGTTGAAATAAATTTTTGTTCCGTCTTTGGTTTTAAATGTCGCCATGTCACGTCTCCGAGTTAGCCCCCTCGGCAGACGCTAACGATACTCTCAACAATCCGGCTTCACGATCAATTTCGTGGCTTCCAACATCGTTCAACAAAAATTCACGCAGGACGTCTGCGCGATTAAAGCGTAAGCGTCTTGCCCAATTCGCCGGCAACATCCTGGATGAATTGCCACGCGACGCGGCCGGAGCGTGCGCCGCGTCCCGCCGCCCAGCTCAGCGCGCGGGCGCGAAGATCGTTTCTGGCAAGCGGCAATTTGAAATGCGCCGCATAGGCTTCGACCATCGCGAGATATTCGTCCTGTCCGCAATTGTGGAATCCGAGCCAGAGTCCAAACCGGTCCGACAGTGAGACTTTTTCCTCCACCGCCTCGGAAGGGTTGATCGCGGTGGAGCGTTCATTCTCCATCATGTCGCGCGGCATCATGTGGCGGCGGTTCGATGTGGCGTAAAACAGCACGTTGGAAGGCCGCCCCTCGACGCCGCCTTCGAGCGCGGCTTTCAGCGACTTGTAGCTGGTGTCGTCGCGGTCGAAGGACAGGTCGTCGCAAAAGAGCAGGAACCGCCTTTGCAGTCCGCGAAGCCGCCGCAGAAGCAGCGGCAGCGACACGATGTCCTCGCGGTGGATTTCGATCAGCGCGAGCCGATTTTTTCCCTGGAACGCCGTGTTCACTTCCGCGTGCACGCCTTTGACGAGCGAGCTTTTGCCCATGCCGCGGGCACCCCACAAAAGCGCGTTGTTGGCAGGCAGGCCATGGGCGAAACGGCGCGTGTTCTCGAATAGCGTGTCGCGGGCGGTGTCGATGCCTTTGAGCAGGCCGAGCGGAACGGCGGCAACCTGCGCCACGGGCACGAGCTGCGCCGGTTCGGCTTCCCAGACGAAGACATCGGCCCCTTCGGGAACGGTCTCGGCGGGGGGAGTGCCGTGGGTTCCGGCCCGTTCCAGCGCGTCCGCGATTCGCGCCAGAAGCGCCTCGATTTTGGCAAAATCCTTGGTCATGCCATTGCCTAGCCTACGGCGGTTTCCGTTGCAAAGGAGGCCTGCAGGGCTATATTCCGGCTGGGCCGCATTGAGAGCCCCCCAAAGAGATATAAAATGAACCTCAACGACCCATTTATTTCCACCCTGGTGCCGCTGGTACTGCTGTTCGGCATCTTCTATTTCCTGCTGATTCGGCCACAGCAGCAGCGCCTGAAGGCGCATCAGGCGCTGGTGGCCAGCGTCAAGCGCGGCGATACCGTGGTCACCGCGGGCGGCCTGGTGGGCCGCGTGGCCAAGGTCAAGGACGATGGCGAGATCATGGTCGAGATCGCCGACAATGTGCAGGTTCGGGTAATAAAGAGCACACTTACCGAAGTGCGGTCCAAGGGCGTCGAAAAGTCCGAAGACTGAGGCAAGGCGCGGGGCGCGAAACTAGACCCGCGAGGAGAGTTCCATGATCTATATCGGCCGCTGGCAGACGATAAGCGTCGTTCTCATTCTGCTGATAGGCGTGATCTTCGCGACCCCGAATTTCCTCTCCGAGCGGGTGCGGGGCGTGCTGCCCGGCTGGGTTCCCACCTCCACGATCAATCTTGGCCTGGATTTGCAGGGCGGCTCCTATCTGCTGCTCGAAGTCGACATGCCCGGCGTGGTGCGGGAACGGCTGGAGACCGTGCGCGGCGACATCCGCGTTGCCTTGCGCAAGGCACGCATCCTGTTCGACGGATTGGGCCCGGCGCGCGAAAGCGTCAATGTGCACATCACCACGCCGTCGCAAATCGATGCGGCGCGGAAAATCCTTCAGGACATCGCTTCGCCGCCGGGGACATTCCTCGGATTGGGCTCGGCCCAGTACGACATGACCGATGACGGTGCGGGCAGTTTCGGCTTGCGCCTGTCGCCGGCCTATCAGCGCCAATTGCGGACGCAGATCGTCACGCAATCTATCGAAGTGGTGCGCCGGCGAATCGATGCGCTCGGCACGCGCGAACCCACCATTCAGCAGCAGGGCGACGACCGCATCCTGGTGCAGGTGCCGGGCCTGAAGAATCCGGAAGAACTGAAGCGGATACTCAGCACCACGGCAAAGATGAGCTTCCGTTTGGTCGACACCAGCGCCAACGCCCAGGATGCCTTGAAGGGGCGGGTGCCGCCGGAGGACGAACTGCTGTACGAGACGGACAGGGCGGGCCAGCCGACCGTGCCCTATCTGGTGCAGCGGCGCGTGATGGTGTCCGGCGACCGGCTGGAAAATGCCGGCTCGGGCTTCGATCCGCGCGGCGGCGAGCCGGTGGTGAATTTCCGTTTCGACACCCGCGGCGCGCGCGAATTCGGCGATGTGACCAAGGCCAATGTCGGCAAGCCCTTTGCCATCGTGCTCGACAACAAGGTGATCTCGGCCCCCGTGATCCGCGAGCCGATCATCGGCGGTTCGGGTCAGATCTCGGGCAATTTCAGCGCCCAAACGGCCAACGACCTTGCCATCCTGCTCAATGCGGGCGCGCTTCCGGCCGCTCTTTCGGTGATCGAGGAACGCACGGTCGGCGCGGAGCTTGGCGCGGATTCGGTGCAGGCCGGCAAGCTCGCCTCGGTCGGCGGGTTGCTCGCGGTCATCGCCTTCATGATCGCCACCTATGGCCTGTTCGGCGTGTTCGCCACCATCGCGCTCGGCGTCAACATGGTGCTGCTGATCGCGGTCCTGACGGCGCTGCAGGCCACCCTGACATTGCCCGGCATTGCCGGCATGGTGCTCACCATGGGCATGGCCGTGGACGCGAATGTGCTGATCTATGAGCGCATAAGAGAGGAAATGCACGGCGGCAAGACGGTGATCGCCGCCATCGATGCCGGGTTCCGCCGCGCCACCGCGACCATCATCGATACCAACATGACGCACGTCCTGGCCGCGGCGATTCTCTACGCGGTCGGTACCGGACCGGTGCGCGGCTTTGCCGTGACCTTGGGCCTGGGCGTCATCACCTCGTTCTTCACCGCCGTCATGGTGACGCGCCTGATCGTCGTGACATGGCTGCGCCATCGCCGGCCCAAGGCATTGGTGCTTTAAAGGCGCGTCGCGAATGGCGACGGGCGAATAGGGTTACTATTCGCTATTCGCCATTGGCCATTCGCCTTATAGTCGCGCATATTTTTCAGAAACTTCGGGGGAAGTTCTATGATAGCGACCATTCTATCGAACCTTCGGAACACGGTGATTGCAGGCTTCGTGATCGCCTTCATCGTGTTCCTGATTTACGCCTTCGCATACGAATATAACGGATCGGTCTTCTGGCCGCTTTTCGTGCGCTGGTTCCACATCATGTCCGGTGTCATGTGGATCGGGCTGCTGTGGTATTTCAATTTCGTCCAGACGCCGACCATGCCGAAAATCCCCGATGAGCTGAAGGGCGGCGTGTCGCGGTTCATCGCGCCGGAAGCCTTGTTCTGGTTCCGCTGGGGCGCGATGTCGACGCTGTTCTTCGGTCTTCTGCTGATGCTGGTGAGCGCGGACCCGTATTACTACATCATCGACGCCTACACGCTCGATGCACGCGAAGGATTCGTTGCGATCAATCGCATTCTGATGGGCATCGGCGTGTGGCTCGGCACCATCATGTGGTTCAACGTCTGGTTTATCATCTGGCCGAACCAGCAAAAGGCGTTGAACATCGCCAACGCGTTTCCGAATTTGCAGGCGGCGGACAAGGCCAAGGCGGCGCGGACGGCGGGACAATTCTCCCGCATCAATATGATGCTGTCCGTGCCCATGCTGTTTTGCATGGTGCTGGGATCGCATCTTTAGACGGAACAATCCTGGAAGAAAGGGCCGCCCCGTTGGCGGCCCTTTTGTTTGGCGCGCAGCCGCAACGCCGGTACATTGGGACGAGACGGCGCACGCAATGACTCTCACCGATGATTTTCTGTCCTGCGAAGCGCTGGTCCGAAAGACCGATCGCGACCGCTATCTCTCATCGCTGTTTGCGCCGTCGCATGTGCGCCGCCATCTCCATGCGCTGTACGCCTTCAACTACGAGGTCGCAAAGACAGCGGACACCGTAAGCCAGCCCGTGATGGGGCAGATTCGCCTGCAATGGTGGCGCGATGCCGTCGAAGAGATTTATGCCGGCGCCGCGCGCAATCATGAGGTGGTGCGCGCGCTGGCCGAAACCGTGCGCGACCACGATCTGCCGCACGCGCTTTTCGATGCGTTGATCGACGCGCGCGAGAACGATCTCGATGAAGCACCTTTCGCGGACTGGGCAAGCGTCGAGGCCTATGCGGATGCGACCTCCGGCCATGTGATGCGCCTCGCCGCGCGGATTTTGGGCGCGCAATCGCGAGCGAACGAAGGCGCAGGCGAGGCGGGAATCGCCTATGCGCTCGTGGGTTTGCTGCGGGCGTTTCCGTTCCATGCGTCGCGCCGCCGGTTGATGCTGCCCATTGCGGCCTTGGGCGATGCGGCTCTATCGCAAGAGCAGGTTTTCTCGGGAACGATGGATTCGAAGATCACCGATGTGTTTGCGCAGGTCCTGCGGCGGACGCGGATGCATTGGGAGACCGCGCGAAAAGGAAAAATTCCGCGCGCGTTCCTGCCGGCGCTGCTGCCGGCCGCGTCCGTCCCGCTCTACGCAAAGATCATGACACGGCCGGGATTCAATCCGTTTCGCGATTCCGCGGAAATTGCCGTCCATCGCTGCCAGCTCGCGATGCTGCGCGCTATGCTGCGCGGGAGAATATAACCGGCGCTACTCCGCCGCCGCTTTGCTTCCCAGCCACGAGTCAAAATCGGCCAGCGCGCGATGCGCCATCGCCTTCTTGCGGTCTTTGCCGCGCGTGCGCGTATCCAAAGGCGGGAACAGACCGAAATTCACGTTCATCGGCTGAAATGTCTCGGCATCCGCGCCCGTGGTGATATGGGTGAGCAGCGCGCCCAAAGCGGTGGTCGGCGGCGGGGGCGCGAGATTTTCGCCGCGCGCAGCCGCTGCTGCAAACCGGCCCGCCAAGAGCCCGATGGCCGCAGATTCCACATAGCCTTCCACGCCGGTGATCTGCCCGGCAAAACGCAGACCGGGCCGCGCCTTCAACCGCAGCTCGCCATCGAGCAGGCGCGGCGAATTCAGGAACGTGTTGCGGTGGATGCCGCCGAGCCGCGCGAAGCGCGCGCCTTCCAGCGCCGGAATGGTGCGGAAGATCCGAACCTGCTCGCCATGTTTCAGCTTGGTCTGGAAGCCGACCATGTTCCACAGCGTGCCCAGCGCATTGTCCTGGCGGAGCTGCACCACCGCAAAGGGGCGCCGTCCGGTGCGCGGATCGCTGAGTCCCACAGGTTTCATCGGTCCGAAGCTGAGCGTTTCGGGCCCGCGCTCGGCCATCACTTCGATGGGAAGGCACCCTTCGAAATAGGGCGTGGATTTTTCCCACTCCTTGAACTCGGTCTTTTCGCCCGCCACCAGCGCCGCGACAAAGGCGCGATATTGCTCCTCGTTCAGCGGGCAGTTGATGTAATCGGCGTCGCCGCCGCCGGGGCCTTTCTTGTCGTAGCGGGACTGGAACCAGGCGACGTCCAGATCGATGGAATCGCGTTCGACGATGGGCGCGATGGCATCGAAAAAGGCGAGCGAATCCACACCCGTCAGGCTGCGCAGATTGTCCGACAGGCCCGGCGAGGTGAGCGGCCCGGTCGCGATGATGACATTGTCCCAATCGGCCGGCGGCTCGGCGATTTCCTCGCGCCGGATGGTGACGGCAGGATGGGATTCCAGTGCCGTCTGGACGGCGGCCGAGAATCCGTGGCGGTCCACCGCCAGCGCACCGCCTGCGGGCAATTTGTGCGCATCGGCGCATCTCATGATTAACGAGCCCGCCCGGCGCATCTCCTCATGCAGCAGCCCGACGGCATTGTTCTCCCAATCGTCCGACCGGAAGGAATTGGAACAGACCAATTCGGCGAGCCCGTTGGTGGCGTGCGCCTCGGTCATGCGCACCGGGCGCATTTCGTGTAAGACCAATTGCGCGCCCGCTTGGGCCGCCTGCCAGGCCGCCTCGCTGCCCGCAAGGCCGCCGCCGATAATGTGGATAGGTTTCATGCCAGGGAGATACGCGCTAATGAGGCGGGCGGCAATTGTCCGCGCGCCGGGCACCTCTCATTTTCGCGTTCAGGATTATTGATGAAAAAAATACCGGTCGCCTCGACGATCGCCTTTGCCTATCGTTTCCTCGTCACCGAGATCGGCACCGTCATTGGCATTGCCTGGCTGCCGGCTGTGCTGTCGTCCGCGGCCAGCTATTTCGCCCGCCTCTACGAAACGCAAAATCGCGCGCTGATCGATGCGGGAGACAGCCAAGCCGCCGGTTCCTATCTCATCCTGTCGCTGGTCAGCCTGATCGTGCTTTTGTTCGCCTCGTCGATGGTGGCGGTCGCCATCACGCGGGCGGCATTGGGACAGGATCGGCCGCCCGGCACGCTGCTGCTTTACTTCGCGGCCGGACGCACCGAGTGGCGCATGTTCGCCGCCAATGTCCGCTATCTTTTGGGTACCGGTGCGCTGCTCGCATTGGCGGTTGCCATCACCGTGGTCGCGTTCCTGCTCTCCGGCACGCCGCTGGAAGCTCCGGACCAGATACGTCCCACGGCGGCCACCGTTCTTGCCGGGCTGATTTCCTGGGCGGTCTTTCTCTATGCAGGCGCGACGATTCTGCGGATGGGCTTCCTGCTTCCTGCGACGATCGTCGCCGAGGAGAAAGGCGGTTTGCGCCGTAGCCACGACCTGACGAAAGGCAATTTCTGGCGCCTGCTCGCGATCGTGCTGGCGCTTGGGTTCCCCTTCATCGTGCTGCTGCTGGGAGGCGAGGCGGTGGTTCTGCGTTCGGCGCTCGGGCCGGAATTCACGCGCATGAACCCGGCGGATTTTTTCCAGAAGGCCAGCGAGGCGATGGATGCGAAGCTGTTGCCCTGGCAAATCTTCAGCGCGGTGATTTTTATTCTGGCTTCCGGCCTGATCTACAGCGGCGCGGCATTCGCCTATCGTGCGGTCGCGGAACCGGAAGACAAACGCTCGCAAACGGTAAGCCATTGAACTTCCGAGCGGAAATTAACCATACATATTTTTCGTAGGTCATTCGGCGGAAAATTCCGGCCCAAAAGGCGCTTCTTGGACTGCAACTGCTGCTTGAAGAACTGCAGGATTTCAGGCATTAGTTAACGAAGAAAAATAAAAACGGGGGAGGCTGCGGTTGGGCCAGCCAGTCCTTGTCGCCGACAAACTTCGGTTGGATGCGAATCCGTTTGTGCCGGGCGCCAAACGAGAACGCGTCGGTCGCCCGCTGCAAACTGCTCTCGGCGAAGTCATCCGGCAAGTCGCGCTGGAGACTCCTGTGGTCATCGTCGCGGGAAGCGCCGGCACGGGAAAATCCCTGCTGGCCGATATGGCCGAGCGCACATTCGCCGACATGGGGCTTTCCGTGCGGCAGATTCATCGCGGCGACCTGTTGGGTTCTGCGCGCGATAGATGCGATGTGCTGCTGATCGACGAAGCCCGATACGCGCGCCTATCTTTTGCAGCGCTCTACCACCACCGGTTTGCGCGATCTTTTCTCGCCGGAAGCTTTGGATCTGATCGTCGATGCATCGCGCGGCCTGCCGCGAACGCTTTGGTCGATCGCAAGCCTTGCTTATTTCTCTGCGGCCTATGACGGTTCATCGCAGATCGGCCGGCAACATGTCGCGGGCGCGTTAGCCTCGCAGATGACAATCCATAAGATCGAGCACGGCGTTGCACCGGCCGCCTATGTCGACAATCCGGTTGTCGAGATGGCGATCCAAGGTGCAGACGCCGCGCCGCCTGCGGATCAGCCATTGCCGCCGCTCGCCCGCCCCGGCACGGCCAATGGCAGCAAAGCGCGCAGGCCGCTGGTTGCACTTGGCCGGTTTGCCATCATGGGAATCGCATTTGCGGCATCGGCGGCGCTGGCGGTCGTGATCCCTGCGCTTCTGATCAGCGGCAAACCGGCCGCTACGGCGACGGTGAACACGCCGCCCGTTGCGGTTCAGAATGTCCCAAGGCGGAGCGCAGCCGTGCCGGCGGATCAGACATTGAACGCCGCCTATTCGACGGTCGTCGACAATGGCGCCCATGCGCCCGCGCCGAAAAGCACGGATCGTGCAGACAGCGATAAGGAAATCGCGACCACGTCCAATCCGAAACCCGCTTCTCCCAAAGCATCGCCCAATCCGCGACCTGTCGAGCAGGCAAGCGTGGCCAAAGCCGCACCGGTTCGCGCGCAGCCGGAAACCGCAGCGCGTTCTGTGAACGACGCGCCGAAGGCGACGCCTGTCGAAGCCAAGGCCGGGATCGACATCGGCAACCAGGCGACGATTTCACCCGAGGCTGTGGCCGCTGCCGAAGAGGCGGCCAAACTTGCCGCCGCTCAGCAGGAAGCCGAGCGTGCCAGGGTCGCGAAGGAAACCGCCGAGCAGGTTCGCGCGGAAGTGGCCCGCATCATGGCCGAGCAGCAGGAAGCCGACCGGGTGAAAGCGGCCAAGGAAGCCGCCGAGCAAGCCCAGGCGGCGATGATGCGCGCCCAGATCGCAAAGGATGCGGCGGATCGCGTGAACGCTGCCATGCGGGCATCGCGCGCCGCCGAGCAGGAAGCGGCCCGCGCCGAGGCAGCCCGGCAATCCACTGCGCGGTCCAGGCGTACCTTCTCCAACAGCCTGTTCGGCGTGCGCGAATAAGAGCGCCGCCATCGCGGCGGTATCACCGCGTCACTGGGCGCATTGGCCTTTCCGCGCCGCGTCGAATTGATCGAACAGCCGGCCGGCGCCTGCACCGGTGAGGGTTTGGATCACATGGGGCTGACCCTTCTCGACGGCCAGCGTCACATTGTAGCCATAGCGGCGAAAAATGGCGATCTGTCCGCGCATCTCGTCGGGCCAACCCGTATCCTGCTCACCGACGAACATATGAATGCACATCCGGCTCAGCGCCGCGATCTGCTGCTGCGTCGCGTCCTGAAGGAAACCCGGAAAGCCCGTCACCGACCAGAAATATTGCGGAAAGCGCGATGCGATCAGGAACGCGCTGAGACCGCCGTTGGAATTGCCGGCGGCGTGAAACTTGTCGTCGAGGATTTTGTAGTCGCCAAGCAGCTTGACGAGGAACGCCGGAAACAAACCGGCTCCCGCTTCGAAAAAGAACAGGCCGTCGGGGGCGGCGGGTTCGATCACGATGTAGCCGCGACGTTCGGCTTCGTCGCGGTAATTTTGATTCAGGGTCGCATCGACCATGTTCATATCCTGACCGCCCGGCGGGAACGCCAGCACGGCAGGGTAGGTTTTTGCCGGATCGAACCCGTTCGGAAGGACGACCTTGTAGCGCAGCGTGCCGCCGTTGAACTCCGCCGTCTTCTCCTGCACTTCGGCGGATGCGAAGTTGAGCGGCAGTGCCGTCAGCACGCCTGCGCAAAGTGCAACCGCAGCGATAACGCGCTTCATGATCCTGATCCCCTCGCCCGACCGGCGGAGTCTAGCGCCGTACGCGCCAGGAGAGTAGGCGCTTTGGGGCCACGAGAACGTGAATTCGCGATGGCAACGGCGCTTTTCTTCGGGGCGCGTTTGTAGAAGACATGCTTTCCGATTCTAACGGTGCGCAGCATCGCCTTCGCCCAGTATGGGTGAACGCTGACCTTGTGGTAATGGGTGGCCCGATGCGTCATCGCCGTGGCGACCTCGCCATCGAGAATGCGGGCCGCAAGCCGGTTCGCGGCTTCCCACGCTTTGGGCTCGCGCGGACGCCCCATCGAGCCATCTTCGAGAAACGAGAATTGATGCGGCTGATAGACCACGCCGCAAACCGAATCGGGACGATTGGCGCTGCGCAAGCGATGAAGGATGACTTCGGCCACCGCTTCCTGGCCGCGCATGCCCTCGCCGCGGGCTTCGTAATAGAGCGCTTGCGCCATGCAATTCCTCTCGGCCTGCTGATGACCGTGTGCAGCAAGTACCGCAATCAGCACGAATAGACCGCCCTGAGACATGCCGCCAAAGCAGCAAGGACTGGGCCGCGGGGGCCTTAGGGTTAAGCCCTCAGCAGCATCAAACGCTTACCGCGGGCGCTTTTAAATATGAGCGGCGGTCTCTCGTTTCGAGACAATTTGAATCGTCCGTTGGCTCGCGAAATGCGTCAAAGTTCGCTGGCACGCCCATCGCGCGAGTTTGTCCAACCTGCCGGTTAGGGCGTCCTGCTCGATCTTTTGGTCGAACCGCGCTGCCTCGAACTGCTCGAACCAAGCACGGAACTTTGCGAGCTTGTCGGGCGACAGCCTTTCCACGGCTTCTTCAATGTCTTCCACGTTTGTCATGTAACCAAGCCATCATGAATTGGTTTCTACCTCACTCCGCCGCAGTGGCGCGGAGCTGTTTCTTCAGCAGCGGTTTCAGATATTGCCCGGTGTAGGACCGCGCGTCATACAGATTTAACCCAGTTCCAACGCTCGCGTATCCCGCGGTGTCACCGTAGATATTCGGTTCAGAGCCTTCCAGATACCGAAGAAAACCAATATCGCAATGTTTGGTAGTCATCGTCACCGAGCATGGGGAAATTGATCACGGTTGAACTCCGCTAAGATTAAATTGGCACACTGATGCAAGTGTGACGCCCGGCTGGCCGGAATCAGGGACTGAACTTCGAATGGAAGTTGGCAAATATGTAGTTGGGTCATTGCGCGAGACCCAGCCGATGTCAGACGTTTTATCTTGATCGAGAGGGCGACTGACAGAGTGGGCTTTATCTTGAAAAATAAAGGTATCGTAGATCCGTAGCCGTTCATTCTCGATGACACTACGGCTCAACTTTGGATCGTCATTCTCCGAAATGAAAAAGCCCATTGTGAATTTCGGATCATCAGATGACGAGCGGTGGCATGCCTGCAGTGTTGGACGTCTATCAATAGGCTCTCGGTTAAATCCGAAGGATAGGCGTGTCAGCCTGTACACTTGGTCTGGTTTGCCATCGTTATTGAAATCAAAGACCGCTTTGTCGATCTCAAACTCTCCCCGAGCTATAATCGCCAAAACTTGTGTACCGTATATTTGCCAACCGGCCTCAATGAACTCAGCAACATCAGCGGGGGGATTCCTGACGGGATACATAGGGTCTGGATCTCGCGTGTTTGGGGTCCTCCATTGTTGGGACATTTTCGAAACTAGAGCATTTTGGGAGCTGATTGAATCGGAGAGGATTCCCAAAAGGTCGCGAGTCTGATTCAAGATGCTGGCTGGAGTTGGAGGCCGGCATG
>Ga0193753_10000769_pt1 | contig 29965 bp, 24 predicted proteins | sample H1c2metaG_FD_144925 | JGI IMG/M metagenome (GOLD analysis project Ga0193753, IMG submission 144925) | Soil microbial communities from a riparian zone of the East river system, Colorado, United States - H1c2 | ecosystem: Environmental > Terrestrial > Soil > Riparian zone | place: USA: East...
AGCAACCTTCATGCGAACCCTCCCTATAAGGCAGTTCAGCTAGTTCAACCCCCTATCCGTCTACGTAAAACAGATAAGCCTGGTAAATAAATTACCGTGAGACAAATATCAACCGACAGGTCAATTCCTCCAAGGGAAAATCACCAGGAAAAAAAGTGAAAAAAACTGCAGATGCGCGCAGGCGCGGGAGCGGTCAGTAACCGACCGATTTGAGAAGTCAAAATTCAAAAGTAAAAATTCAAAAACCTCATTCGAAAAGAGTCACAGCCCAGTAGTTCACTTCGGTTGAGGCCCAATTCCTAATTCCCTTATTCCCAATTCCAACAACCAATCCCCACTGCCTCATTTAGACAATTTCTCCACTTCCTTCTCATCCACCACCACAGGATATTCCTTCTTCAATTGTTTCACCCACTCTTCCTCCAGCCAGGTCTGATAGTCATTCATGACCAAACCCTTCGCCTCGGTGAATGTTCTGCCTGCAGGTTGAGGATGAACAGCGATGATGTAAGCAAACGACGTCGTATTATCAGTAGGATTTATAGTGAGTATCGTGAGTGTTCCAGCCTTCGGAATATTCTTACCCAGACCCGGAAGTTGTGACCATTCATATCTCGCCGAGTCAGCCACTACCTTCTCGCTCAGCTTCTCCACGCTCTTCTTCCAACCCTGCCCGTTCTTTTTTAATTGATCGTTCAATGTCTTTGCCGTTGCCGCATCCGAACAAAAGAAGATGACCGCATCGGCGCTTTGTTTCCAATTGTATTTGCCCTTGTTCTTCTCGTAGAGTGCAAGCAAAGCCATGGAATCGGACTGCGTCTTGTTCCATACTTCCTGCTGCATGATCTCGAAGAAGAGATTGCCGTCCCGGAATTCAGCCATCTGGTTGCGAAACTCCTCATTGAAGTCTTCGAGATGATCGCGGTAGTATTGGTACATCGAACTTTTCACGAATTCATCCATCAGCGCCGGGTAGGGCTTCAGGCCGCTGCGATCAGACTTATACCTGTTCTGCTGTCCATAGGCGATCCATTCGGCCACGGTGTATCGAGTGTCGCCAATCCCGAAGAGCGGCGATTCCGTTGTCATCGATCTGCCAATACCCGCGGACTTCCCGTCGAACAGGCTATCGCTGATCGCCCAGAGAGCATCGTCTGAATAGGCCGCGCGTTGTATAGGCTGTTTCTTGATCACGGCCGCATATATAAAATCCTTCGAAGTCTTCCACCGGTCATCGCCCTTCACCTTTTGCTGAAGCACCTCCGTGTTTTGCTTATCGGCGGGATTAGTTACGACCGGAACAAGCGATATGCGTTTTACGATATGAATACCATGCGAGGTAATGAACGGTTTACTGACGGCCCCATTCGATGGCAGTGCCCAGATCGTCTTCTCGAATACCGGATCGAATTGCCCGACGGAGATATCAGGTACATTGCCGCCCGCACTGGCACTGACATAGTCATTACTGAAACCTGCGGCGAGTTTACCAAAATCCTCGCCCTTGAGCAGGCGCTGATAGAGTGAATCCGCCAGTCTAGCCATTCCCTTCTTTCCCGCCTCATCGACGCCGGGAGGATATGCCAGCAATATCTGTTGCAATCTCACCTTCCCAAGCGCCTTCCTTTCTCCCAGGTTTCTGAAAATATGATAGCCCGCCTTCGAGGTATAAACGGTTGAATTTTTTCCTGGAGCAGTTGAATAGATCACATTCTCGAATTCGTACGGAAGAGTGAAGACCGTGATATAATCCAGGTCACCCTTGTTAATGGACGCAGAGGGATCGTCCGATAATTGGCTGGCAACGGTCATGAAATCCTCGCCTTTTGCCAGGCGGGAAGTTATCTCCGCTAGTTTTTTCTTCGCGCTAACCGTATCGGTGAGCCCGACGGAATTATTGAATGAAATGAAGATGTGTGCTGCATGAATATCCTTCTGGCTTCGCTGAAAGGCTTCCTTCGTGAGGCGGTTGATCGTCTCGGGATCGCTCATATAATTTTCTATTACCTGGCTGCGCAGGTTATCCACTTCGCTCGTGATCTGTGGAAGAGTGTCAAAGCGGCGATCTAGGGCCTCGCGGATCTTCAACCGGGAATTGATATACAGGTCGAGGTATTCCCTCATCGCCTTTGCCTTCGATTCGGGGGATTGCTGATTATTCTTATTGAATGCCCTTACGAAATCGGCTGCATCGGCCTTATAGTTTCCATACGTGAAGAGTGTCTGGGAGGCGGCAGGCAGCGCGGCACAGGTGAAAAGGAGGATAGTCAGCCAGGTCTTATTCATAGTACTGAAATTTCGGTTGCATGTAATAACGTATCTCGATGCCAATTATTGAATAGAAGCATGGAAAACAACGGGCTACGGAGTTTTTATTTTCAGGGAAAGAATGTCGTCGGTCTGCTGCCAGGTCAGTTTCTTGGCGATGATGTGCTTTTTTTCATCCAACAGGAAGATCGCGGGAACGGTCTGCGCGTCATAGAGTTGAATATAGCCCGGGATATTTGCATTTACCCTCAGCTTCTCCTCGTCTTTTGAGTAATAGACATTGGTCCAGTCGCCGAGATCATGCTGCTGTATGAAGTCCGTCCAGTCCTTTTTGGTCCCATCCGTCTCTCTCGCCACGGCATATATTTTTACCCCATACCCTTTCCATTTCGCGCGGTACATGGAATCGAGGAGGGGTAGGGTCTCCTTGCAATGGCCGCAGGTGGGATCCCAGAAGCAGACGATGGTAAAACGCGAGCTATCCGAATAGAGCGACTTTACCACCCCATTTGCATCGGGCAGCGAGATATTTTCCGCCGGGTTGCCCATGATATTAGCCATGAGGCTATAGGCGCGGTCGGTCAGCATCTTCTTACCCGCCGGTGTCAGCCAGTCATATTCCTTTTGGGCGAAGTACTTCTGAAAAATATGAACGAAGACCGCGTCCTCCCACATATACTTCATGTTCAGATAGCGGGTCGCGAATTTCACCAACAGGTAGCGGGTCATCTCCTGGCTTGCACTTGCATAGCCCAGCATCCAGTCTATTTCCTTGTTCACTGAATCCGCAGCGGGAAACACCAGGGTATTGTAATATTTGTCGAGCCGTTCATCGAATAGCGAGGCCGGGGTGCGTGTAACACGATCGTCCCAGAAATTGATGCCATCCCAATAATGATCCTTGAAATAACGATAGGCAAGGGTGGAGTCCGTTCTGGAATTGGGCTGGCTTTGAGATGTGGGTATCACGGGTTCTTCCATCAGCCGCATGAGCGTCGACAGGAGGGTATTGGGGTGGAGTGCTATCATCTTCTTCCGGTAAGCCGAGATGGCGGCGCTGTTCTTCTTGATCAGGTCCTTCAGCAAGGCGGAATCCTTTGCCGTACTGGCGGTGGCGAGACGGCCATTCAACGAGTCGGCGGTCTTTCCCTTATGCGTCATCTCTGCCTGGTAGGCGATGAATTGGTCGTTATCGGGAGAATTGATGAATTTCCGTTTTTGAAATGCGGCGGTGTCCGCGATAAGGGAGAAATGCTGTTGTTTATCGATCAATACCTCCAAAAATCTCTCTTTGGAGGGATAAACGATGATATAAATACCCCCTCCGAGTGGCTTGCTACCCTTGAAGACGCCCTCGCTATTCGAATTCAATTTCACCGAATCGACTACGGGGAACTGCTTTCCGGAGTAATTGGCCAGGAAAATGTATTGGTTCCTGAAAGGCCGCAACGTGACCTTTATCTCGTATCCATTCTGCGCGAACAGGGATAGTGCGACCAGGAGCAAAGGCAGGAGTATCAGTTTCTTCATAAGACAGAATAATCAGGTAAAGATATTCAAAATCGGTTTTCGCAGCCAGGGTGAAGATGCAAAAGACCGGTTAAAGGTTGGACGGCAAAAAGGACGACCAAAAGCTGCGTAAGCGGTCAACGGGTTAATGCCTAATCGCCTAGCTTTGCGCCGTGAGTAGAAAAAAGAAAAACATCGTACTGGAAAGAGTAGAGGCCACGGATTATGCGGCGGAAGGGAAGTCGCTGGCGAAGGTGGATGGGAAGGTCATATTTATCGAGGGAGTCATCCCGGGTGATGTGGTGGACGTGCAACTGGGTAGGAACAAGAAGGACTGGGCGGAGGGCCGGCCGGTGCGGTTCCATGCCTATTCTCCTGACCGGGTGCAGCCGTTTTGCCCGCACTTCGGAATATGTGGCGGATGCCAGTGGCAGATGCTGCCCTATGAGAAGCAGTTGCAATACAAGCAGCGGCAGGTGCGGGACAACCTGCAACGCATCGGGAAAGTGGCGATGCCCGAAATGGAGCCGATACTCGGCGCGGCCCAGACAAGATATTACCGGAACAAGATCGAATACACTTTCGGGAACAAGAGATACCTGCTGAAGGAGGAATTGTCCGACCCGTCGATCAATGGCACGCAGGATGTAGCCGGCTTCCACGTGAGAGGGATGTTCGATAAGATCGTCGACATTAAGACCTGCTACCTGCAGGAGGAGCCGACGAATGCGATCCGCCTCGCCATCAAGGAATATGCAGTAGAGCATCAATATAGTTTCTATGATGTACGCAATCACACCGGGTTGATGCGCACGATGCAGATCCGCCTGTGTACGACTGGCGAGCTGATGGTGAATATTGTATTCGGCGAGAAGGAGGAGGCTAAGATCAAAGACCTGCTGGAGCACGTGCAACATTCGTTCCCATCGGTCACCACGCTCCTGTATACGATCAATACAAAGATGAATGATAGTCTCCACGACCTGGAGCCTATCGTTTTTTATGGTAAGGGATATGTGATCGAGAAACTGGAGGAATTCCAATTCAAGATCGGACCGAAATCATTCTTCCAAACAAATACGAAGCAGGGAGAGGAATTGTATAGGGTGACGCGGGACTTCGCGGAGCTGACGGGAAAAGAAACCGTATATGACCTTTATTGCGGGACGGGCAGTATCGGTATTTTTGTGAGCGGGGAGGCAGGGAAGATCGTTGGTGTGGAGATGATCGAAGCCGCAATACATGATGCCAGGGAGAATGCAGCATTGAACGAGCTCAAGGATAGTGTATTTGTTGCGGGGGATGTGATCGAGATCTGCAACGATGAATTCTTTGCAAAGCATGGCAGGCCGGATGTGATCATCACCGATCCCCCGCGTGCAGGCATGCATGAGAAACTGGTGAGAAAGATCCTGGATATAGAAGCGCCGGTAGTAGTGTATGTGAGTTGCAATCCCGCTACACAGGCACGCGATCTTGCATTGCTGGATGAGAAATATGCAGTGACGAGGATCCGCCCGGTCGATATGTTTCCGCATACGCTGCATATCGAAAATGTGGTGCAGTTGAAATTGAAAAATGTTAAAGATCTATAGAGAAAACGAGTGGTTATTTATTAAAAGTATTTTTGTAGTATGAATCAGCAATATTACCGGCCGAACAGTTTCCCTCCCGTCGTTAAGAATTTGATCATTATAAATGTGTTGGTGTACATAGCGCAGGAGGCGTTCGGTAGCCAGTCTCAAACGATTTTAAATCTCTTCGCACTCCATGATGTTCACTCGGTGTTCTTCAAGCCATACCAGCTGATCACGTATATGTTCTTACATGGTGGCATAGATCATATTCTTTTTAACATGATCGCGCTATGGATGTTTGGCGCACTGCTGGAAAATCATTGGGGCGCGAAACGATTCCTCACTTATTATCTTCTTTGCGGACTCGGCGCCGGCGTATTGCACCTCATTGTACTTTACTTCCAGATGGCTCCGCTGATGGAGGAATTTCATTCCGCCAGCTCGGCATTGCAACTCGAATACGTCAATTCCCCCAATTTCCGGGTGAACGAACCCACACTTGGCGCATCGGGCGCTATCTTCGGCTGTCTCGCTGCGTTCGGTTATTTATTTCCCAATAGTCTCATCTATGTCTATTTCCTGATACCGATAAAGGCAAAGTGGTTTGTGTTCATTTATGGCGCTTTGGAACTGACCCTTGCCGTTCGCAATTCAGCGGGTGATAATGTGGCGCATTTCGCCCACCTGGGCGGTGCTATCACCGGTTTGATCATCGTTTTTTTCTGGAACAAAACCAACCGAAAAACGTTGTATTAGAAAGAGTATCTGTCGTAGTTTTACGGCAGGAAATGTGAAGTATGGCCTACTCAGAAAAAGAATACCAGAAACGACTTTCTTTTGCCCAGGCAAGGAATGCATTGATCACGCTTATTGCCATCAACCTGGTATTATTCGTGATCCTCGCATTCGTTAAGGCGCTCTTCCTTCTCCGTTATGCAGAGCATGACCTTGCCATCCAGCATTTTCATCAAAGTGTTTTAGACTGGTTCTCTCTTTCCGCTTCACCGGGAAAGATAGCCGGAAGGCCATGGACCATCTTTACCCATATGTTTGTGCAGGACGATGTGTGGCAGATCCTGGGGAATATGCTTTGGCTTTGGGTATTCGGCTATATCCTGCAGGACCTGACCGGCAATCGAAAGATCATTCCCGTCTTTCTCTATGGAGCATTCGCCGGCGCCATCGGGTTCGTTCTCGCTTATAATATCTGGCCATCGCTCAGGCCACAGGTTGCCGGCGCCAGTTTTTTAGGCGCCTCCGCCGGCATCATGGCGATAGCGGCGGCGGTAACGACCATCTCACCGAAGTACCGCATCTTCCCCATGCTCAATGGCGGGATACCGATCTGGATACTCACGCTTATTTATTTCATTATCGACCTCGCTACCATCCCACTTAGCACACCCGGTCAGCACGTAGCAGACATTGCCGGCGCCCTGGCAGGCGTGTTGTTCATCGTTGCCTTCCGCAAGGGCCACGACCTGGGTGGCTGGATCAATCAACTATTCGATTGGGTAAGCAATCTCTTCAATCCCGAGAGGCCCCGGAAAGGCAGGAGTATCAGGCAGGAGCTTTTTTACAAGGCAGATACCAATCCGTTCAAGAAAACACCAAACGTGACCCCACAGCGCGTGGATGAGATACTCGACAAGATCTCCCAGAGAGGCTATCATTCCCTGACAGACGAGGAGAAGGAGCTATTAAAGCGCGCCAGCAAGGACGATATCTGAAACCTTCTCAGGTGAGTTTGGGCCGGAGGGCCGTCGCTTGATCAAACATTTCCCGCCCAACTCGCCGCCTATCGTGGGGAAAGGTCGGAGCATCTTTTTTCGAACGGAGAGTTTGGCTTTCGGTCATGCAAGACGGCACGAAGAGTATCAACGTCCAACCTCTCCTGGGAAAACCTGAGGTTGACCCCATTTATCCAAACCCTGCAAGATTTATGATATGAATTCGTTTGAATTGAGGAAATTCATGTTCTATGGCCAGTAAGTTCCGCTTATTTACCAAACGCTTCTTCATTGTATCGAATATACTCCTGGCATTGGTTTTCCTGCTGTCCTGCCTTGCTCCCTATCTCAACCCGCAACAATGGTGGTTCATTTCATTTCTCGGCCTTGGCTTTCCCTTTCTTCTTCTTGGGGTCATTGTCTTCATGTGCTGGTGGCTGTTCGTCAAGAAAAAATATGCGCTCATTTCCGCGGTTGCCTTATTGCTGGGTCTGAAAAGTATCAGCGTGTTCTTCGCCTTTCACCGGAATAATTCTTTCAGGGCCGAGAAGGCGCCTCATACCTTCCGCATAGCCACCTGGAATGTGGCGCGTTTCATCGAGATGAAGAGAAATAATAACAAGGGAAGCCAGACACGCCTGCGGATGATGGAACAGATACAGGAGCAGAATGCAGACATCCTCTGCATGCAGGAATTCTTCACCTCCCTGGCGCCCGACTGGTATGCCAACCTCAGCTATATCAGCAAGCACTTCAACTATCCCTACTATTGTTTCTCACATGACGACGACGGCGACAAGCATTTCTTCGGCAATGTCATTTTTTCCAGGTACCCCATCATCGACAGCGGCATCATACGGTACCCGCGACCGGCCCTGCCCGAATCCCTCGTGCATGCCGATATAAAGGTGAATGATGATACCATCCGCGTCTACACCACCCATTTGCAATCACTGCAGTTGCAGCCGAGCGATTATGAGAAGATCGACCGGATCAAGGAGGGCGATGATGGCATTGTCTCCAATTCAAAGACCATCTTCTCGAAACTCCGGACCGGGATCTCTTACAGGAAACTCCAGGTGGATGTGATAGAACAGGTGTTGGGTGACAGCCCACTCCCGATGATATTCTGCGGTGACCTGAATGATGTGCCGAATTCATACACCTATTTCACCGTCCGCGGCAATATGCAGGACGCCTTTTTGAAGAAGGGCTTCGGCGTCGGCCGTACGTTTACCGCATTGTCCCCCACGCTGCGGATCGACTACATATTCGCTGAAAAGAATTTCCGGATCGACCAGTTCCACCGTATCGTCAAGAACTATTCCGATCATTACATGCTTGTGTCGGATATAGAACTCACGAAATAAGGGGGATTCTTTATTTTTGGGGCTTACCAGAATCTATGAGCGAGTTAAAGGTTTACAATTCATATACCAGACACAAAGAAGTTTTTACACCGATCACCCCGGGCTACGCCGGCATGTATGTCTGCGGTCCTACGGTAAGCGGCGAAAGCCACCTCGGCCATGCACGTCCTTACATCACGTTCGATGTAATATTCCGCTATCTCACCTATCTCGGCCATAAGGTCAGGTACGTACGCAATATCACGGATGCTGGTCATTTCGAGGAGGAAGGCCGTGCTGCGGAGGATAAGATCTCCAAGAAGGCGATCCTGGAAAAACTGGAGCCAATGGAGCTGGTGCAGAAATATACCAATCTGTTTCATTGGGCAATGGCGCAGTTCAATACCCTTCCACCCACCATAGAGCCCACGGCCACCGGTCATATAGTAGAGCAGATAGGAATGATTCAGGAAATATTGAGGGCAGGATATGGCTATGAAGTGAATGGCTCGGTGTATTTCGATGTAAAAAAATATGCCGCGACCCACGACTATGGCAAGCTGAGTGGCCGGGTGATAGACGATCTGCTGGAGACGACGAGGGAATTGGAAGGACAGGACGAGAAAAGGGATAAGGCGGACTTCGCACTCTGGAAAAAGGCGGCGCCCGAACATATTATGCGGTGGCAAAGCCCATGGGGCGTCGGGTTCCCGGGCTGGCATATCGAATGCTCGGCCATGTCTACCAAATATCTCGGTCCGCAATTCGATATACACGGTGGAGGAATGGACCTGCAGTTCCCGCACCATGAAAGCGAAATAGCACAAAGCACGATCTGCAATCACGAGGCGCCTGCGCGGTATTGGCTCCATAATAACATGATCACCATCAACGGCAAGAAGATGGGGAAGAGCTACAACAATACGATCACGCTGACGGAGATGTTCAGCGGTAACAACCCCATCCTGGAGAAGGCCTACCACCCGATGGTCATACGCTTCTTCATCCTGCAGACACACTACAGGAGTACGCTCGACTTCAGCAACGAAGCCCTGCAGGCTTCGGAGAAAGGATTGAAGAGATTGTGGGACGCCTATGAGAACCTGAAAAAACTGGAGACAGGTGATCCTGCGAATAATGGCCATCAGCAGGCAGGCGATGCCGTTCTGAATGCGAAGGTCAGAAAACTCGTATCGGAGTTCGATGAATTCATGAACGATGATTTCGGTACGGCGAAGGTGCTGGCCAATATGTTCGAACTCGTCCACGTGATCAATTCCATCAAGGATAAGACGACGCCAGTCACTGCACTATCGGCCGAGACCTTTGCTCTCCTGCAAAAGCAGTTCAGGATATACCTCGAAGATATACTTGGATTGAAGGGCATAACGGAAGCGGATAACTCAAAGCTGCAGGGCGTGATGCAGCTGCTCATCGATATTCGAAAAGAAGCGAAGAAGAAGAAAGACTTTGTTACCTCAGACAAGATACGGAACCAACTCGGTCAGCTCGGTATCTCGCTGAAGGATGAGAAGGATGGGAATATGAGCTATACGATCGAGTGATTCAATTTGGCAATTTGGTAATTTGATAATTAGCCAATGTGCCAATTTGCAAATGTGCCAATGGTCCTTATTCGACGTGTCATTACAAATCGTAGCACGCCTAATTATCAAATTATCAAATTGCCAAATTATCTAATTATTCCTCAAGCTCTCCACCGGGTTCGCCACCGCCGCCCTTATCGCCCTGAAGCTGATCGTTATTAAGGTGATCACGATCGCGAAGATGGCTGCCACTACGAATACCCACCAGCTTATATTTATCCGGTACGCGAAATCCTGCAGCCATTTGTTCATTATGAACCAGGCAATCGGCGCCGCAATGACGAAGGCGATCAATACCAGTTTAATAAAATCCCTCGACAGCAATTTTACCACCCCGGTGACGGACGCTCCCAATACTTTCCGGATGCCGATCTCCTTCGTACGCTGTTCCGCCATGAAGGTAACCAGGCCGAAGAGTCCCAGGCAGGCGACGAAGATGGTCAGTCCCGCAAAGATCGCGAGGATGATACCGGTCTTCTGCTCTCCCGCATACATATTGTTGAACCTGTCATCGAGGAAGGAATAGGAAAAGGGGATCTCCGCATGCAATGCCGTCCATTCTTTCTTCATCGTAGCCAGGAGGCCGGTAATATCCCGCCCCTTCGCCTTCACGATCAACGCCCCATAGTTCTTCTGCAATACCATCACCAGTGGGGAGATCCGTTCATGAAGCGACCTGAAATGAAAATCCTTTACGATGCCGACAACATGGTACACATCGTTTACGCCATGCTTATCCGAATGGCTCAGCGTGTGTCCCAAAGCATTCTCGTTCCAGCCAAACGCCTTCGCAGCAGTTTCATTGATGATGATGCCGGACGAATCGGTCCCGAATTCTTTTGAAAAATTACGACCCGCCGCCAGGTTGATCCCGAGCGTGGGGAGATACATTTCGTCCACCTCATACCGCAGTGTCTTCACCAGTTGCGATGAATTGTTGTCGGCGAAAACGAAAAAATTATTATCATTCGACGGACCCGCAGGAAGATAACCCGAACTACTTACACTCATCACCCTCGGGTCCTGCGACAACTGTGCACGGAATACATCTGCATTCTGGCCGAGCCAACCCACGTCCTGTACCACTATCACCTGGTCTTTATCATAACCCAGCTTCTTATGCTGAATATAAGCAAGCTGCTTATAGACAACGGTGGTACCAACGATCAGGATGATAGAAATGAAGAATTGAAAGACTACCAGTCCGCTGCGCAATGAAATGCTTTTGCGCCCCGCGGTGAGCCGTCCCTTTAGTACAGCAACCGGCTTGAAGGAGGAAAGGAAGAAAGCAGGGTAGCCACCGGCAAGCACGCCCGTTACCAATCCGAATATCAGCAGGGTGGGCAAGAACCAGGGATGCGTACTGAAATCCATCGACAGATTTTTTCCCGAGAGTTGGTTGAAGAATGGCAATGCGATATACACCAACACTATCGAAAGTAACAAGGCCAGGCAGGTGAGTAATATCGATTCCAGCAGGAACTGGCGAATAAGATCGAACCTCACCGAGCCCAGTACTTTCCGGATGCCAACTTCCCTTGCGCGCTTCGATGCGCTCGCGGTAGACAGGTTCATGAAGTTTATGCAGGCAATAGCGAGCATGAACAATGCGATGACGCTGAAAATATAGACATAACGGAGATCGCCTGGAGGCGACATTTCAGATTGCATGTCCGAATGGAGATGAATAGATGTAACCGGTTGAAGAAAGAACCCGAGATCGTTTCCCTTCTTGCGGAATTCGGCGAGGGTAATGCCCATCGACTCCAGCATCTGCGGCCCAATATGTCTTTCCACTACACCCGGTAGCTTCGCCTCGAGTTTATAGTAATCGTATCCCGGTTGCAGTACGAGATAAGTGAAAAAATTGCTCGTCATCCAGCTCGGCGATCGCGATTCCTCAAGACCGGCCATCGACGCGAAGAGATCATAGCGGAAATGCGAATTCACGGGAATATTATCCATTACACCCGTTATCTTGTAAGAAGCTTTCTCGTCGTTCAGAACGATCAGCTTCCCCATTGGATCGTCTTTTCCGAAATACTTTTCCGCGATGGCCTTTGAGATGACGATGGTGTTGGGCTCGATAAGTGCGCTTTTACTATCACCCTTCACGAAGGGCAGAGTGAATACCTGGAAGAAATTCGAATCGACAAACACCATCTCGTCTTCCCTGAATACTTTTTCTCCAATGGTGATCCTCGGAACGCCGCCCCGGCTCAACCTCGTTGCCTCCTGTACTTCCGGAAACTCGGTTCTCAGTGCCTGCGCTACGGGCGGCATCACACTGGCCTCCTTCATTTCATTGCCCTGCACGGTTCCCTTGAAGACGACCCGTACAATACGGTCCGCCTTTTTGTTATACCGGTCATAGCTCAACTCATTTTGCACGAAGAGCATGATGATGAGGCAGGTGGCAATCCCTATGGAAAGTCCCAGGATATTGATGGCCGAAAAGCTTTTATGCCTGAGCAGGTTGCGGAGGGCGATCTTGAAATAATTCTTGAACATGAGAAAAGATTTTATCGGGCCTATCAATATCGCACTGGCCCATGATCAGCCTGCGAAGAGGGTGCCAGTATGCTATATCATTAAAAATCAGAGAGATTGCCTTCATTCCATTTCTCGAGACTGACCGCTTTTGATACGATCGGTGTCCGGTTCGGAAGGCGAGTGAAAGTGAGAAATTCGGGGCATGGTCTAGTGCTTATCCACCGATGGCGGTGGAACATACCCTGGCTCCAGGTAGCGTGGGTTGTTTAGCAGCACATCATCTTTGAGCGCCTGTAGAAATGAATAGAGGTTCGCCTTTTCTTCGTTAGACATCGCGATCCTTTTTCTTAGCAGTGTATCCAGCGTAGACTGGCTAATATCGATGCCCGTGCGATAGTGTTCGATCGCCCTGGTAATGGAAAATATCCGGCCATCGTGCATATAAGGAAGGGTGACGGTACAATTTCTCAGGCTCGGAACCTTGAATTTATTGAGGTCTGCCGGGTTGCCAGTAATGCCCATACGTCCCTGGTCCTTCGATTCCGGATCGATCATGAGGCCGTTATTCCGGAATGAATTGTCCGTAAACAATGGTTCCTTATGACAGCTATTGCAATTGGCGAGAAAGAACCTGTAACCGGCATTTTCTTTCATAGTGAAGGTGTCTTCTCCACGCTTTACCTTGTCGTATTTACTATTATAGGATTGAATGCTTCCGGTAAATTGTGCAAGCGCCTTCAACATATGCTGGCTGCTGATGATACCATCCTTAAATGCCGCCTTGAAAAGACGAACATAAGCGGAATCCCCATTCAACATTTTCAAAATTGTGGGCAGGGATGCAGCCATCTCATTGTTTGCGGTGAGCGGAGACAGCGGCTGCACTTCCAGGTGATTGATGCCACCATCCCAATGCATTTCCTTCATCCAGGCCAGGTTGAACAACCCGGGGGCGTTCCGCGTAGTAAAACTGTTATTGAAGCCATGACTGTAATCGTGCGCAAAAGTAGAAAACGCAGCAAACTGCTGATGACAGCTGGCGCAGGGGAACTTGCCATCGCGACTTAATCTTCCATCATAAAACAATTTTCTGCCCAATTGAAATCCTTCTTCGGTGAGAGGATTTGAGGCAAAGACATCCGCCGATGGTTTGGGCCAACCCTTTGGAACCACCAGCTTGAGATAGGTGAGTTTATGCGGCGCGAGCCTGGAGATAAAGGCACTCGTAAGTGATACGAATAACGCCAATAGCAATATGGTGATCTTTATCTTCAAAGCTTATAATGTAAATTTCATCGATAGACGACGCTCATTATTTTGAAGGCCTTTACATAATTATCGGCGACGGCTGCTGCAAGTGCACCGGGGGTCATGCAGACCGGTGTCTCAGCGATCCTGACAGGATGTGCTGCATTCCATACGTCGTCAAGATCGGCTTGTATTATTATCTCCGCGATCTTGTCCTTTGTGATTGTAATGCCAGGGCCATCGAATTTCAGTTGAACGATTCTCAGTGCGCTGTTAACGCCAGCAAAGCCACCGATATGGTATTCGATCTTGTGTTTGGTAAGCGAAGACTGCGGGGAATTGCCTTCCATCTTAAACATGATATAGCCCGTGTTCCAGGTCCAGAACATACCATTCAAAGGATCGAGGGCTCTCGCTTGTGCGCCGCTGACATTTTTCAGGCTATCTACACCAATCAAAAATGAAACGGACGTGTATTGATCCGGGGGCATCATCATACTAAAACTCCGCGAAGCGCTATCTTCTTCGTTGACCAGGTGATAGCTATCTTTTTCCCTGACAGTTTTTTTGTCCGTTGTCAGCAGGCAGACATTGCTGATATAATACATGAGGCGACTAACGGTAAATGTTTCGTTCCAGTGATTCAAGTACGTGGTTGAGTCCAATACCAGTGGGCGATTGTTTATTGAGTTGGTAAAACTGAGCCTGACATTGGCAGCAGGCTGATTGGACGGCTGCGCGCTTGCGGGCGGCTGGATCAATTGACTCACGAAGAGAAATAGCAAACAGAAGGGCGAAGTCATTTTTATGGAGGGCCGTTGCATGCTCATCGATATTATTTTGCCGCTCCGGGTTTTTAAAGCATCGGCCTTTTCCGGGAGAAAGACAAAATACATCCCGGGAGTTGCATTTCCTAAAATTTAGCCTTGTGTTGTCCCGATGGCAATTTGCCTCGCAGCTAGACCTTCGGCAAGGTATACCCGTTGTGATATTCCTTTACCAGGTATTGCTTGTTTATCTTTTCATCGGCAAACTTCCCGGCTGTTTTATCCCACACGAGCTTCTGGCCGCTGCGGAAGGCGATATTGCCCATCTGCGCCACATTGGCTACATGAGCGGCGGCCTCGATATCGCAATGCAGGCTCTCCTTCTTGTTTGTTCGGATCGCCTCTACGAAATTCACCCAGTGCTTCTCCACACCATTGTCACTGCTCAACTGAAGCGGCACGCTAACCTTGCTCTTGCTTTGTTTTTCTTCTATCACTTCCCATCCGCCACGGTCGAGTACGAGGGTAGCGTTGTTGCCGATGAAGGCGATGCCATGATTTCTTCCATATGATCCATTGTCGATACCCATGGCGGAATCCCATACCAGGTTGAAGCCATCGAATTCGTAGAGCGTGGTCAGCGTATCGGGCGTTTCTTCGTACAACTCGGGGTAAGCAAACCGTCCGCCAAGCGCGGCGATGGTCTTCGGCGTGTCAGCCTTCATGCCGAGAAGAGCATAGTCAAGTAAGTGCACACCCCAATCCGTCATCAATCCACCGGCATAGTCCCAGAACCAACGGAAGTTAAAATGGAAACGGCTCGCATTAAACGGCCGCGTTGGAGCCGGTCCGAGCCATGTCTTGTAGTCGACACCCGCTGGCGGAGCTGTATCGGGAACCACGGGTTGAGGGCGCATCCATCCCTGGTAGCACCATACCTTGACGGTGCGGATCATGCCCAGCTTACCGCTGTGAACATAGTCCACCGCGTCGCGGAAATGTTGCTGGCTTCGTTGCCATTGCCCGGCCTGCACAAAGCGGTTATATCTCTTCTGGGCGGCCACCATGGCCTTGCATTCTCCAATGGAATTACCGACGGGCTTTTCCACATAGACATGTTTCCCCGCTTCGCAGGCATGAATCATCTGCAGTGCATGCCAGTGGTCCGGTGTTCCTACGATGACGATATCGATGTCCTTATTGTCGATCACATTGCGGTAGTCGCCCGTGGTCTTGATCTTCGAGGCATCTACGTTCATTCCCTTAAGATCGAGGAGGCGTTGATCCATTACATTTTTATCTATATCGCAGAGTTGAACGAGATTGATTCCCGGCACCTTCAATGCCGCGGTGAGATTGCTCCAACCCATTCCCTTGGTGCCGATGAGGGCGACATTCATTTGATCCGATGCGGCTATCTTATTCTTGAAGATGGCAAATGCTTTATTATCCATTGCCGAAACAAGGCTGCCGCCGGCAAGAATAGCTGCCGATTGCCGCAGGAATTTTTTACGGGATGACATAAGCGATCGTTTATTGTTAATGAGTGCCTGAATATACAAAATATAGAGCAGGCTAGTTGAAAGTCAAAATTCAAAATTCAAAATTCAAAACCGGACCCGAAGCAATTATACATTTCCTTCTTCAGAGACGTTTTTTGAATTTTTACTTTTGAATTTTGACTTACCTCCTGGCTCGTAGCATTTGCTGCAATAGGTGACCAGCACGGCGCCCGGGGCAAGCACCGTGGCGAGACACCTGAAGAAATCTTCCGTCCATAGTTCCGGCTGTGCCGATGGGGCAAATGCATCGAAATATACCAGGTCGAAGGGTTGGTGTAAGAAGACGGAATCCATTTGCAGGGGCGCCCTGGTCTTAACGAGCGCAAACTGCCCGGGCAGGTGTATTTCATCTTCCCATGGTGCAAGGTGCAACTGATCGAACCACGATTGATGACCGGATAGACCCGGCTGACTGCAGTAATTCAATTTGCCAGCTTCCTCAATGCTGAGCGGGTGGGGTTCGATACCTGTATAGCGAATGGCCTTCGGTATTGCAGATGTCTCCGCCATTGTCAATAGCGCGTTGAGTCCTGTGCCCATCCCGATCTCCAGGATATTGAGGGGTTGGCCGGAAACCTTGGGTGTAAGCGACAGCACGTAATCCAAGCCCGCCCTGATGAAGACATGCATCGACTCCTGTATGGCCCCGTGGAGTGAGTGATACGTGACCTGCATGGATGGAATGGTGATGCTATGCGAGCCATCCCTGGTAAGAATTATTTCCCGTTGCATGCGATAAAATTAATCAGAATTTAGTTGCACTTCTGCGGAAGAATCTCTGCGATTTTTGGAAGTGTGTCGGGAAAATAAGGCATCGTCCAATAAGCGAAATCAGCCGATCCTTTAAAAGAATCTGTGAAATCTGTCGGAAATATTACCCTGGCAGGCCTTAACTTCAATCCTCCAAATTTCATACATGCATTACATTCCTCACCTGGTAAAGGATAAGAAGCTAAAGAAGATTGTTGAAGCAGGCAAACCCTATCTACTAAAGAAACGAAAGAAGATATATATCTACCTCTGCGCATCGATCATGAGTCAGCAGCTGTCCACAAAGGTCGCGGATGTAATTTATAAACGCTTCATTGCGCTCTTCGGCGGTAAGGAGCCCACGCCGCAGCAGATCCTGGACACTCCGCATGAAACGTTGCGCGGAATTGGGTTGAGTAATGCAAAGGCGGCCTATGTTAAGAATGTCGCGGAGTTTGAGCTGACATCCGGCATGGACTCTAAGCACCTGGGAAAAATGGACAACGAAGAAGTAATAGTCTATCTCACCCAGATCAAAGGCGTCGGGCGCTGGACGGTCGAAATGCTCCTCATGTTTGCGCTTTCCCGCGAAGATGTATTCGCGATAGACGACCTGGGCATACAGAATGCGATGATCAAATTGTATAAACTCGACAGGGAAGACAAGAAAAAATTCCGGGAGGATATGCTTCGTATCTCGAATAAGTGGAGTCCATACCGGACGTATGCATGTAAGTACCTGTGGGAATGGAAGGACAATAGTCCTACGATTTGATCTTGCGGTTTATTTAAAAGTCAAAAGTAAAAATTCAAAAGTCAAAAGGGTGTCCGTGTACAGGAATATCGTTGTGCACTTCGCGGGTTAAAATTAGAGCCCCTACAGCAAATAAAGTCTTTCCTGGTAGCACGACTTTTTGAATTTTTACTTTTTACTTTTGAATTTCTTCGGTGGTTCAATCAACGACAACAACACCTTTCATCTTCTTCAACCATGCTTCGCTCACCGAGGCCCCGAGGCCCGGTGTTTTTGGAACGGTGATCACTCCATTTTTTTCATACACCATGCCATCCGTCACAGGGTCTTCGGAGAACATTAGGGAGGTATCGAAGTCATAGTGTTCGATGATGGGACTACACAATGCAAAATGAGCAAAGGCTGTCATGGCCAGTCGCGATTCCATGAACGCTCCAACCTGTAGATGAATATCCGCTTTCTCCGCCAGGCTTACCATCTTCAATGCGGTGAGTATACCGCCGGATTTTCCCAACTTGATATTCATATAATCGCAGGCGCCCAATTGGATCAGCCGGGCTGCATCGTGGTCGTCTCCACAACTCTCATCACTCATTATCGGGATCGGGCTTTCCTTTCGTATGCGCGGCAACTCCATGAATGCCCAGCGGGGCACGGGCTCTTCGCAATGCTGGATATCTAATGGCGCTAGCGCCTTCAGCGTCCGGATGGCTTCTTCCACTTCCCATCCCTGGTTGGCATCGATGCGGAGAGGTATTTGATTTCCTACCGCTTCTCTTATGGCCTTCATGCGTAGTACATCCGTCGCGCCATCCTTCCCCAGTTTGACCTTGATCGCCGGGTAGCCTTCCTCTTTTATCATGATGGCAGCGGCGGCCATCGATGCAGGATCGCCGATGCTTACGGTATAATCGGTCACGATCTGCTTTGCAGGATCACCACCGAGGAACTCGTACAGGGGAACACCGGCATGTTGCGCGGCGATATCATACATCGCCATGTCGAAGGCGCTCTTGATGCTGTTGTTGCCATAAATGATCTTATGCAATGCCTCCATGTTGTCGGCAATGCGTAAAGGGTCTCTTCCCTTCAGCGCCTCTGCAAAATACTTTCCCACCACCATGCAGGTGTCGGCGCTCTCCCCGTTGATACTAAGAAACGGACTGCATTCTCCATAGCCGGTATGGCCTTCATTTGTTCTGATGATGACCAATACATTCTCGGCATTGTAGATCGGCCCGAGAGATATGACAAAGGGCTCCTTGAGCGGGATAAATAATTTATATAGTTCGATCCGTTCGATGGTCAGTTTGCCAGCCATGATAGTAGTAATAATAGGTCACTTAAAATAATATCCTGAAGCCAAGATTCAATAGCGCCGCAAGGGGCGCATCCTTATTGACGAATAAATAATTACTCGGGTAGCCACTGCTGGGGATGAATACTTTTCCCTCCAGGTACATGAATACATCGCCGCCGACGGGTTTTTCAATGCCTAATCCCACATCGAATGTCAATCGTTTGAAATTGGCTTTTCCCGGTAGTACGGGTAACAGGTAGGAACTGGTATCGAGAATTGCGGAATGTGTATTCTCAATGCGTCCCAATAGTAATCCCAGCCCGGCCATTCCATAGACATTGAGATTCTCCTCTGCATCGCTTGCGCCTATAAAATAGTGTTTCCATCCAAATGAGATCTGTTTGAAGGAAAGTTTGGCCCTATTGATAAAGTCGACCTGTTGTGGGGTGACAATGGCAGATTTGGCCGTACCAACAAGATCATTCTTAAATTTTCCATTGGTATAATAGCAGAGCCAGGCATAGACGCCATCCGTTGGGGTTAAATGAAAGTGTGCGGCGACTGTCTGGCCGATCGCCCAGTATTTTTGATCCTTACGCAGACTGCGCTGAACGCTGAAGTCCGTGGCGAGACTGAAACGTGTCTGCTGCGCAAATGCCGCAAGCCCATCGAGTAAAATGAAGAGAAGAAGAAATATTTTAAACCGGGGCTTCAAGCTGTTTTTAAGTTATTTGTTGGACCACAAAGAAATTCAAAATTCAAAAGTAAAAATTCAAAAAGGCGTGCTACCAGGAAAGACTTTAATTGCTGTACAGACTCCAATTTTAAGCCACTCCAAAGGGGTTCTTTGAACAAAGATATTCCTATGCAAGGACACCCTTTTTACTTTTGACTTTCTAACCACGGCGAACACTAAGGATGCACAAGGAACACAAGATCTTCTCATAGCACGATCATTGGCACATTGTCAAATTATCAAATTGCCAAATTGCTCTCACTTCCTCAACTCCAGCTCCTTAACAATCTGTGGCGCACCACCGAGCTTATCTATGCACCAAAGCACATAGCGTATGTCCACGTTAATAGTGCGATTCAGGTCCTTGTCGAAGGCCAGCTTATGACTTAACGCTTCGTAGTTGCCATCGAAGGCGAGACCGATGAGTTCGCCTTTGCCATTGATGACCGGAGATCCGGAATTACCACCCGTGATATCGTTCGTGGTAATAAAACAGGTGACAAGGTCTTTACGTACCGGATCGATATACTGACCGAAATCCTTCTTCTTCAATAATTCGATCTGCCGGGCGGGAAGATCGAATTCATAGTCGCCCTTGATATATTTTTCCAGCAGTCCCTTCGAGGTCGTAACATAGTCATAGGAAACGGCATCGCGCGGATGATAGGCCTTCACGGCCCCATAGCTCACCCGCATGGTGAACGTGGCATCGGGATACATCTTCTTCGCTTTTACGGTATCCATCTCCATGATGCCTTTAAGGTAGAGTCTTCCGTTGTCTGCATTCCTCGTGGAAAATTGCATGTAATAGGGCGCGTATTTGCTATTGAAGTTGGTCAGGAATGCGCTTGCATATGCGAAGGCGGGATCATTCTGCAATTGCAATGCATCGGGATTCGCAATGAACGCATTCCATCTCGCATCATCGAAGATGAATGTTTTGCTGAATATCTCCGCCGCGTATTTCTTATAGGTGTTCTCGTCATCGAGCGGGCCATATGTATTTTTCAGGTTGCCATAGAACCCTACCGGCTGCTGGTCTTTCGGGACGTCCTGGTAGAACATCATGGTTATGGCGCCCACGATGTTTTGATCAGAGATCTTATTTTCGTCCTTGAGAAAGCGGGTACGATATTCATTCGCATTGTCGATCTGCTTCTTCAGGTCGGCCTTGGCTACGCCGGTCTTCACCAGCGCGGTCTCCAGCTGGGTCATCATTCCCGCGAAGGCGATAAGGGGTGAACCGAGAATTCCTTCATTGATGTACATGCGGTGCTTCGCATACTTTCTCCAGGCGTCGTAGGCCGTGGCCCAGTCCGCGAGCAATCCCTGGTACTGCGGCTTTCCCGCTGCCCATTTTGCAAAAGCCTCCTCGGCCTTTTTCTTCTGGCCATAGACATCATACTTGAGGAGTTGCTTGGTTTCGCCGTCATAGAACTTCCAGTAGTTTGCAATACTGGCATAGGACGAAGCAAGTTGAAGCTTGGTAGCCGGATCCTTCTTCATTTCCTCGAACATGTATTTCAACCTCACATCCCTGAGTTTTACCAGGGTTGGATTATTGATGTCTGTCGATAACTGGATCCCGTAAGAGGTCTCATACCGGTTAGTGCTCCCGGGATAACCCCAGATCATTGCAAAATCACCTTCCTTCAACGGCTTGATGGAGACAGGAAGGAACCATTTTGGCTTGAGTGGCTTATTGGCCGCATCGTACTTGGCTGGTTTGCCATTCTCATCTGCATACACGCGAAAGATGGAGAAGTCGCCCGTATGGCGTGGCCATTCCCAATTATCCGTATCGCCGCCGAACTTTCCCACACTCTCGGGCGGTGCGCCTACGAGGCGGAGATCGGTATAGCGTTGGTAAACGAATGCGAGGAATTGATTACCCTTGAACAACGGGCTGACCCTTGTCTCGATGTTTTGCGACATATCGCTCATGCGCTTATTGATAGCCATCAACACGGCCGATTGCCGTTGCCACCTGTCTGCACCCGAGAGGCCCTGCAACGAATCCATTACTTCCTTCGTTACATCCTCTATGCGTACGAGGAATTGAATGGTGAGCGTGGTAGGAATTTCTTCGTCCTTGTTTTTCGCGTAGAATCCATCGCGAAGATAGTTATGATCCATTGTGCTGGAATTGGCGATGGCGTCATACCCGCAATGGTGATTGGTAAATATCAGTCCCTGCGAACTCACCAGCTCGCCCGTGCATCCGCCACCGAAAATGATGATGGCATCCTTAAGCGATGGCGGAAGCACATTGTACAATTGATCCTTGGTCAGTTTCAGCCCCTTCTTCACCATATCATTATAGACTTGCTGGCCCAGTAAAAGCGGCAGCCACATTCCTTCGTCGGCAAATGATTTGAACAGGAGACCGACTGACAATAAAAGCGTAATTATAAACTTCTTCATAATAGCAGGTTTGTGAACGACAAAAATTGCAGGTGACAAACGTACATTAAAATAGAGGGGTAGCCAAATGGGGCTGGGAGTTGGAGTGTGGGAGTAAGGAATTGGGAATTAGGAATAAGGAATTGGGCCTCATGAGAAGATTCTTCAACTGTTGGCCCAATTCCTTGCTTCAATCATTATAACAAGGCTGGAGCAGTAAGCGTTTTCCAAAGTAGATCCTTTAGCTCGGTCAGTCCTTTTGTTGTAATGGAGGAAATGAATATTGCCGGGAGCTCGGGTGGCAATTCCTTCCGGATTGCTTCAATCAATTCATCATCCAGCATATCCGATTTGCTGATGGCGATCACGAATTGCTTATGCAGCAGTTCTGGATTGTATTGCTCTAGTTCGCTTACGAGTATTTCAAATTCTTTTCTATGACCGGGACTATCGGCTGGAATGAGAAACAAAAGAATTGAATTCCGTTCGATATGACGAAGGAAACGGTGACCGAGTCCCTTGCCCTCCGCAGCGCCTTCGATGATGCCAGGCAGATCGGCGATGCAGAAACTCTTTCCATCACGGTATTCGACCATGCCGAGATTCGGTGTAATGGTGGTGAAGGCATAGTCCGCTATCTTGGGCTTTGCCGCGGTGATAACGGAAAGGAGGGTCGATTTTCCGGCATTCGGAAATCCAACAAGTCCAACATCGGCGAGCACCTTCAATTCAAGCACCTTCCAGCCTTCCGATCCCGGTAATCCTTTTTGAGCGTATTCCGGTGCCTGGTTGGTTGGTGTGGCAAAATGACTATTGCCCAGGCCGCCCTTTCCACCCGCCACCAATATAATTTCCTGGCCATCTTCCAGTATCTCCATTTCCTGCTTACCTGTTTCCTCGTCCACGATGATCGTACCGAGTGGAACATCGATGATGATATCCTTTCCGAAACGACCGGTCTTGTTGTTGCCGCTACCTGTCTCTCCATCCTCCGCCAGCACGTTCTTGAAGTAGCGCAGGTGAAGCAGGGTCCATAGATTGCTGTTTCCTTTCAGGATAATATGACCTCCACGGCCGCCATCGCCACCATCGGGGCCGCCGAGAGCTGTAAACTTGTTACGCATAAAATGCTTACTGCCTGGACCACCGTGACCGCTGCGGCAAAAAATGCGTATCTGATCAACGAAATTGCTTTTTTCCAAAATGTAATTTTAACTGCGGTGCAAATATACCAATGAAGCCGCGTCCGCTGGCATGCCGAAGGGATTATATGTCTCCTAAATCGCTTAACGAGTAGCGAAAACACCCACTTAGCAGTATTTATTGGAAAATATTCCCCATTACCCCCGCTTAGATGGCATTTTTCCCGGCAAAATATAGCGGCATGAATTTTTCAATTCTCAGGGTATGACACACTGATCAAAAAAATGACGTGTGCCGGAAGACCAATAACACCTGACACAATATTTGTAACCATAAAACTATAGACTATGTTACGCTGGACAGTAATATTCCTGATCATCGCAATCGTTGCCGCGATTTTCGGATTCGGAGGCATTGCAGCCGGAGCGGCTTCCATTGCCAAGATCTTATTCTTTATTTTCCTTGTCTTATTTATTGTTTCGCTCATTTTTGGCCGATCGGCCAAGAACGCTGTGTAAGGCAAACTATTAAAAAGAAAGACCGGCTGCATTTGCGCCGGTTTTTTCTTTTAGTGCCGAGGCCATACTGGCACCATTTTATCTATACTATGTGAAATGGCTACGATGAAAAGGATCTTATTTACAACGGCATTTATTTTATTCGTCACCTGGATACTCGGTGTCTTCTTTTTTCGCGCCGGCCTGTTCATACACGGACTGGTGATCGTTGCAGCGATCTTCGTTATGCATGCCATTATAATTAATCCCAGGCCCTCCTCGAGGGCAATGACTACTGAATAAGTCCACGTAATTTTTTCGTTCTCCCCGTCCGTTACGTTAAGGAATTCCTTTCCCCCGCCTTCCCGCCTCTTTAATACGTGCATATGGCGTATATTTAATACCTCATTCAACACGCAGGGTTTCGCTTCTATGGCATTATCACTAAAGATAAAGATCAGGTGGGGTTACGTTATTGCATTCCTGATGCTTCTCATCTCTTATGTCCTCATTTTTTATATTATTCGCAAAGTGGCGAAGGAGGCCAGCGCCGTCTCCCATTCTTATGCCGTGATCAACATGCTCGAATCGATAAAGGCGGAGGTCACAGACGCAGAGACGGGGGTACGGGGGTATGTCCTCACAAGTGATACGCGTTTCCTTAAACCCTATAATACCGGTTCCAGGAATTCGCTTTCGCTCGTGCGGCAATTGAAATCGATGATGTCGGACAACATAGGGGCGAAGGGTAAGCTGGATACGATGGGAGAATTGGTAAGCAAGCGCCTCAGCCTGCTGTCAAATTCAATAGCCGGCTTTCAACGCGGCGGGTTCACGATAACCGACTCGATGAAAGCGCATCGGGAGACCAATAAGAACACCATGGATAGCCTGCGGATGCTGGTGAGAACACTGCAGGAGAAGGAATACATGATCATGAATCAGCGGAATGATAAGGTCAGAGGCTTCTTCGGCAATACCGAGGTTCTCGCAGTGACCTCGCTCCTGGTGGCATTGATCACTGTGATTTATTCATTGATAGTATATACCCGGGAGAATAAGGCGAAGGAAGAAGCCGATCAGACGGCGAAGGCCTATAGCCTGGAGCTTGAAGCCAGGGTGAATGAATTAAACCGCGTGAACGTTGAACTTGAGGAACTGAAGAGCATGGAGAAATTCACTTCCACGGGCCGTATTGCCCGGACCATCGCCCACGAAGTCAGGAATCCCCTCACGAATATTTCGCTGGCTTCCGAGCAGATAAAGGAAGCTGTGGTCGGTAATTCCGAAGCCGATGTTCTCCTTGAAATGATCGGGAGGAATGTGAACCGGATCAACCAGCTGGTTTCGGACCTGCTGAATTCCACCCGTTTTGGACAATTGGAGTACACCTCCATCGATATAAACCGGCTCCTGGATGAAACGCTTGAACTGGCTGCGGACCGGATCGAACTGAACCACGTGCGGATCGAGAAATATTTCGAAAAGGGAATGCCCGAGGTCCTGGTGGATAAGGAGAAGATGAAGCTCGCCCTGCTGAATATCATCGTCAATGCGATCGAGGCAATGAAGAAGGATGACGGCCTGCTCCAGATCCGGACCTACAAGCAGGGCGGGAGATGTGTTGTGGAATTCAGGGACAACGGAGCCGGCATGGACGACGACACGTTGCACAAGCTATTCGAACCATACTTTACCAGCAAGCAGAAGGGGAATGGCCTGGGGCTGACCAATACACAGAACATTATACTGAACCATAAAGGAAATATTAACGTTCGCAGCCAGCAAGGCAAGGGCTCCACCTTCTTCGTGATACTTAACTTTGAAAATAATGTGTAGAAATTGTTCCCCACGCGGAGAATTCATAACGCGATCTTCTCCATGGTTTGAAGAATTATTTCACGCGTAAATGGCTTACCGATAAAATAATCGACTCCTTCTTATAGGCGGTTTTCACGATCATGGGCCGTATCGTGTGCAGTGATCATGATGACGATGGTGCCGGGATGTTGTTCCTTGATTGGCCGGATGTAATCGATGCCGAGGCCATCAGAGAGGTGATTATCCAGGAAGATTACAGGCGGCTGATAGCGGTCCAGAGCGGTTTTGGCCTCGCTCAGGCTGGTGACATAGTCGGCCTCAATATTCCTATGCCGCAAGATACCTTTCAGCAAATAGCAAATATCCACCTCATCGTCGATGATGAGGGCGCGCGGTTTGTTTTTTTCGGTGACTCCCATTAATGCAACGGCAGGATTAAGAGCATGCTTTTTATAAGCACGCTAAGGAAAAACAATTATGCTGCCAAAGACAAAGCTAAGTGATTCAGACAGTTAAAATGGTTCAAGTCCGGCATGATTTTATACTATATAAAACCGTAAGATCGAATAAAACTAGTAATTTCACTATTCTTCTAATTCATATGCTATGAGCAAAAAAATCCTCATTATTGATGACGATATGGATTTGTGTACCCTGTTAGGTAGATTCCTGACGAAGAATGGGTACGAGATCGATATGGCCCACTCCGGAGGTAAGGGTATCGCAAAATTCACCGAGAAGAAATTCGATCTTGTTATCTGCGACTATCGTCTCGGCGATATGGAAGGTATCAATGTATTGACGGCGTTACGCAAGGAAAATCCGCAGGTGAAAGTATTGATGATCACCGGCTATTCCGATATCAAGACCGCAGTGGAAGTGATTAAGTTGGGTGCATTCGATTATATCGTGAAGCCTCTTATACCGGATGAAGTACTTAGTGTCCTGAACAAGGCCATGCAGCAACCACTCATCGGTTCCCGGCAGGGCGGAGCGGAAGGTTCGGACCCGGCTGTACGAAGCAAAGGCATCCATTCCTATCATAACGATGAATTCCTTATCGGGAAGGCGCCGGCTACAAAGGCATTGTATGAACAGATCAATGTAGTGGCGGCCACCAATTATAGTATCATCCTTTATGGAGAAAGCGGAACGGGAAAAGAGGTGATCGCCAAGACAATTCATGATCTCAGCAATCGAAAGGGAAAGCCATTCATTGCCATGGATTGCGGTACGTTGTCAAAGGAATTGGCCGGAAGCGAACTCTTCGGTCACGTGAAGGGGGCATTCACCGGAGCGCTGCAGGACAAGGAAGGTCATTTCGAACTGGCCGATGGCGGAACGCTTTTTCTCGATGAGGTAGGCAATCTTTCACTCGATGTACAGGCGACGCTGTTGCGGGTGATCCAGGAGAGGAAATTCAAACGCGTGGGTGGCAACAAGGAAATGAATGTGGATGTCAGGATCATCGTCGCGTCTAACGAGAACCTGCAGGAAGCCTATCGCAAGGGCAAATTCCGCGAGGATCTCTACCACCGGTTCAATGAATTCTCCATCAACCTCCCGGCATTGCGCAACAGGAAGGAAGATATTCTTTCATTCGCCGACTTCTTCCTCCATAAAACAAATTCCGAATTAGATAAGGATGTAAGCGGATTCGAAGACAATGTCCTCCAGACATTCCTGCAATATTCATGGCCGGGCAATCTGCGTGAATTCAGGAATGTGGTACGCAGGGCAGTATTGCTTACTGCGCCGGGCGAAAGGATCACCGCGGCCTCGCTTCCCTGGGAGATCACCAATAGTAATTCTTTCGTTACAGGTACACCATTGGCCACTTCCGAAAATGTTCCTACACCCAGCGTCATCTCACATCCCAAGAAGGAGCTCGATCTGAAGGATGCGGCAAGCCGCGCCGAATACGAGACCATCATGGCAGTGCTTCAGCAGGTGAACTTCAATAAGAAGAAGGCAGCGGAGATGTTGAACATTGATAGGAAGACGTTGTATAATAAGATTAAGAATTTTCAGGAATGAAAACTCAATTAGCCAATGTGCCAATTGAGGCGTGCTCCGATAAGAAATGACTTTACTGATTTGGATCATTTGCACATTTGCACATTAGCTAATTGGCACATTCATACTAAGACATAAGCAGACTGAAAATAAAAAACCCCTCCGCAATCAGCCAGAGGGGTCCAGGTACAAAACCCTGAGCATTATTTTATGGTCAGCGGGCCACCGAGAATTTGGTTTGTGATACTTCTCCGTCATGCAGCATCTGCAAGACATACATGCCCGGTTGCAATTGTTCGAGCCTGCTCATCGTAATACTGTTATTCCCTTCATACACTTTATTCTGTTGTTGTAACACCACTCTTCCGGAAATATCGACAACCTTGAACTCAAGCATCGTTGTCCGCGTGGAGGAAAACCTTACAGTTGCAATGCCATTGACCACGGGGTTCGGACTCAGCGCGATGCCGGTAATAGCCTTCTCTTCCTTCCTGATGAGTACAACTGAGCTATAGGTGAACTTAGTATCCTTATCAAGCATCTTCAACCGGTAGTAGAAAGCAATGCCGGATACTGAACTGAGATCGTCATTCAATTCGTACGTGTTGATCGTGCCTGTGCCACCATTCATTCTTTCGCCTACAGGTATGAAATCCCTTCCGTTAGAGCTGCGCTCCACGATATACCTGTCGAAATTTACTTCGTTGTCGGTAGACCATTTCAACTGCGCCTGCTGGTTGCGGTAAACAGCATTGAAGCTGAGCAATTTTACAGGCAGCGTTCCCTGCGTTGGGAAGTTGAAGCAACCCAGTCTCGATCCATACTGGCGGATGGGCTTTCCGATATTTCCTCCCGCATTGTAATCATATCCCATGCGCACGGTGATACTCGGCTGCGGCGCTCCGTATGAAAAAGAAGAAGCAACCTGTGCACAGCGCGAAACGCCATCCCTTTCACAGACACCACCCGCGAATCCTGTCCAGTTCGTAGTAACAGGATCGGTGTAGTTGTAAGCAACAAGGTCCGTTGGGAAATTTGCAAGTACCACGGGATTGGCCGCCGATACTTTCTTTGCCATTCCGGTCTCGCGGAACCAACTACCAGCCGTACCCGTCGCTACATTACTGGCATCGTTGCCATCGATATCATAGTGAACGTAGTTGAGATTGGCGAGGCTGACAGATGTCCCGAAGTCGGCATTCGTATTATTATTGCTGCCGTTGATGTTCCTGAAAAATGTCATCGTGAACTGAACATACCCGCGGCGATTAGTGCCGTTGAGGTTCTGATCGGGACCGATACGGGGTGCGAAGAAATTGGCGATCGAATTTCCGGCCTGGTCCACCGCATCGTCATCATCGAGGTCATCGAGAACAGCGTTGGAGATGTCATCAACGGCTACTTCCACGTTTACGGTAATACCGCTGACGGTGGCCATGTTGCGGAAGCGCCAGATGGCCCCTTCTCCGAGATGGCTGCCGGAGTTGCCGCGATTGTACGACCCATTCCTATGGGAACCGACCACGGTATTGCTGGCTTGTGGGCAAACGTCGATGTTTGAATTGGTGATGCAAGCGGCTGCGCTGCATGCCGCTGGAAGCGCTGGAACGGTAGGCTGAGCCATGGCCGTCAGCAACGCCGATAGAAAAGTGAATGTTAGGAAAAATTGTTTCATGCTCGTAGATTTTATATATGTAAAAGACTTCAGTTTCTGGTTGAAAACTGGCTCTCTACGGAAATGGATACGGCATTAACAGGATCTACGACTTAGGATGGCTTCGATGAAGAAAACCGGGTACGGCAATTAAGAGGATACTAAATGAGGAAGGTTCCGCGAAGGAGGATTGGGTAGGTTGTGAGGTCTTCGGGAGGATTTGAACAGATAAGGCCATAAAACTAGTATCCGTTCCTGGGAAGTGCAAGCTTTTCGGGAATTATTTTTGTTGTTTTTACGGAAAGGCAGAGTAGAAACCCTAAGGAAGATCATTCCAGTTGGGATAGGTCTTGGCTTGTAGAGGTTGATTTTCAGGCACTTCTCTTAATGGATCCAAGGATGGTCAGGAACCAGGAATTGGGAATCAGGAACCTGCCTGTCGGCAGGCAAGTTAGGAATAAGGCCTCAACAGAAGTGAACTCCTCATCCGTAAGACTGTCGCTATTCACGATTATCGATTGACGATTCACGTTTACGCCGTTGTTGGTGTTTTGAAATAGGGATCGCCTGATTAATGAATCCACACCAACAACTCTGATCTGATGAAGTCCAATATGGGAATACAACAGAAGCGAACTATTGGGCTGCAGGCCTCTTCTAATGAAGTTTTTGACTGTCACGGCTCGCTAGTGCAAGCTACGCCCTTTAGGGCGAGGCTTTCAGCTTCTAAAAATCTACCTAAATTGGGAGATGGAAGATACCAGAAAAGGGGGTCACACGG
>Ga0193753_10000770_pt1 | contig 29937 bp, 25 predicted proteins | sample H1c2metaG_FD_144925 | JGI IMG/M metagenome (GOLD analysis project Ga0193753, IMG submission 144925) | Soil microbial communities from a riparian zone of the East river system, Colorado, United States - H1c2 | ecosystem: Environmental > Terrestrial > Soil > Riparian zone | place: USA: East...
GCGGCCTCGGCGCAACAGCCTTCGGCGCTGGGAGATCGATCATCGGCGCTTCGGGCGCGGCAGCCTTCGGCGGCGGCGGTGCGAAGGGTGGCCTCGGCGGCGCCGCTTTCGGCGCCGGCAGGTCGATCATCGGCGCTTCGGGTGCGGCAGCCCTCGGCGGCGGGGGTGCAAATCCAGGCTTGGGCGCGACGGCTTTCGGCGCCGGCAGGTCGATCATCGGCGCTTCGGGCGCGGCCGGTGGGGCAGCCTTCGCCGCGGGAGCGAACGGCGGCTTGGGCGCGACAGCCTTGGGCGCCGGCAAATCGATCATCGGAAGGTCGCTCAGTCGCGCTGCAGCTTTCGGAGCAGGCAGGTCGATGTCGACCATCGGCGGCGCTTTTGCGGCCGGTGCCGCGGGCGCACCAAACTTCGGACCCGGCGCTTGCAGCTTCGGCGCAGGCAGATCGATCGGCGGCTCGCTCAGTCGCGGGGCAGCCCTCGCATTCGTATTCGAGTTCGGAAACGGGTTCGGCGCGGTGGCTTTCGGCGCCGGCAGATCCACGAACGGCAAGCTCTCGTCGGTCGCGAGGTCCGGAGCCGAGCTCGGCCTTGCATGCGGTGAGACGACGGGCGCCGGATTGCTCATCGCGACTTCATGCGCCGGACTGCGCGCGTGACCGACCATCGTCTGCTTCGCGTTTCCGCTGCCGAACGCGGAGGCGGTCGTCACGGCCTTCTGCGACATCGCTGCGGTTGCGTGAGGCGGTACGCTCGGCACACCCATCGCGCCCTTGGGCAAACCCGCGGCTGGAATGCGCGGCGGCGGTGGGGCTTTCGACTCGGGGCCCGGCGGAGCGAGTGAGCCCCACGGAACGGCTGGTTTTGCGGCAGGTTTCAATGCCGGCAAATCAGCATGACTCGAGTTGGCACTCCCCGCGCTATTCGCACCCTCGGGCACGGGCGCAGCCACGCCCATCATCGTTCCGAAGCCAGTCTTCGCGGCGGGCGCTGCATTTTCAGTCGACGTGTTGCCGAACAGCGTCTTCTTGAACGCTGATGGAACACCCGGCCCCGCCGGTGATGCAGGTGCAGCTGCAGGCTTCGGCGCACCGAATGCAGATGCAGCTCCTGTCTGCGATGCCGGCTTCGCTTCGGTCGCGGCTGGCTTCGAGAATGCCGAGCCCGCTGCTCCCATCAACGTTGCGTTGGGTGAGGCAGGTTTGGGTGGTGCAGCCGATAGCGGCGAGTCCGCGAGCATCACGCCGCCATCCTTGGAGATGACGAAGCTCGTGCTGCATTTCGGACAACGCATCTTCATGCCCGACGCGGGAATGCGACGCTCGTCCACATCGTACGGAGACTTACACGATACGCACTCGACTTTGATCATGGACGACCGCACCGCTCTGCTGACGCCGCGTGTCCTACGCGGCGCGTTTCGAAGAGACGCAATCCCGAACGGCTGCACGCTTCACGGCCTGCGTATTTCGCGGGACATAGGAGCATGAATGCTCGGGCAGAATAACATCGTCCACCGTGACTCGATATGCAGTTGCTTGACTGTGCGCGTGGCTGACAGCTACATCTGTGTTCGTGAAACACACGGTGACACTCGAGATCGCAGGGACGAAGTTCCGCCTGATCGCCGATGCCGATGAACAGCACCTCGCGGAGTTGGCGGGCATGGTCAATGATCGCGTCGCCAAGTTGGGGGGACCAGGTCGTGCGACTGCAGCCCAAGTGCTCGCGCTCGTGGCGCTCGGGCTTGCGGATGATCTGAAGAGCTCGGAGAAAAAGCTTCGCGAAGTCGACCAGCTGGCGCGCACGACGATCACGCAACTGATCGCGCGGATCGATCAGCGGCTCGTGCAGGACCAGCCGAGCAACATCACCGAGTCTGCCGAATTGCCCGAGCTGCAAAAGAGCGATTCGTGACGCCATTCTGCCGCTGTAAGTGCGTGTGCCGCGGTGAGCGGCGTGCGGCGATCAGCGGCCGAGTCGTCGCATGACCGACACGCCCGATACGCCCGACACTCAAATGAGCGAGGACGAGAAGATGCAACTCGTCCTGCGCACGTACGCGAAGCGCGAGCTGCGCACGCGCATGAAGGCGGTCCGCAATTTACTGCCGGACTCGGCCGCCGCGGCGCGGTCCGCCCGTGCGTGCAACGCGGTCTGTGCGCTGCCGGAGTTTGCGTCCGCTGGCATCGTCGCGGGTTATCTCGCAATGCGTAAAGAGCTCGACGTGAGCGCGGCGCTCGCGTCTGCCGCTGAGGGCGGCAAGCAAGTCGTATTGCCGCGCATTCAGGACGAGGGCGGGCTGGCGTTTCATCTGCACGTGCCTGGGCAGCCACTCGTGGAAAACGATTGGGGCGTGCTCGAGCCGGATCCAAGCTGTGCGACAGTCGCGATCGCCGAAATCGGTCTGATGCTCGTGCCTGCGCTCGCGCTCGACTTGCGGGGTTATCGCATCGGGTACGGGAAAGGGTTTTACGATCGCGTATTGCCGCAGCTCACGCACGGGCGCGCGGCCGGCGTGGTCTACGACTTCCAGCTGCTCGCCGAAATTCCAGACGAAGCGCACGATCGGCGTGTGCACATCATCGTCACGGACGCCCGTAGTCTTCCGGCTCAGTGAACGGTGTCTGAGCCAGGCTGCGGCGAGTCGGGCGTCAGCGAGGCATTTTCGTGCGCGGCCACGTCGCCACCCGCTTGCTCTTCATCCGTAGCGAGCGCGTCGAATTCCACTGCCGCTTCCAGCTGCTCTTCGTTGCCTTCGCTCGCGATCTGCGGGTCGCCCGCATCGAACGCGTTCTCGAGCGCGTCTTCCTCGCTGCCTTCGGCCGTCGGCGCAGCACGCGACAAGTGTTCCACGATCGCGCGCGCTTGCCGCAACGTCGCTCCCGACGCTTGCAGCTGCTCGACGCTCGCCGCCGACACAGCCTCCATCGAGCCGAGCTTCTTCAGAAGCGCAATGCGAGTCTTTTTTCCGATGAACGGAATGTCGTCGAGCTGCGTCCGCAACCGCTGGCCTTTGCCGAGCCGAATGCGAAGCGCGTTACTGACGCGATGCGCTTCGTCGCGCGCTTGCGACAAGATCCCGAGCGCGTTCATGGCCGAGCGAACTTCGACCGGATTCAAACGGCCTGGCGTGTACACGCGATCGACGAGCTCCGCGCCGAGCGCGTTCTGTTTCTCCTTCGCGAGCGCCGCGACAGGCAAACCCGTCAGCTCGAGCTCGGCCAACACGGCCTGGGCAATGCCGAGCTGGCCGCGGCCGCCATCGACCACCAGCAGATCCGGCAGCTCCCAGCCTGCTTCATTTGCTTTGCCGCGCTTGAAGCGCCGCGTGAGCGCCTCACGCATCGCACCGTAGTCATCACCGCCCGACACGCTGCGAATGTGGAACGAACGGTAGTGCTTGCGATCGGGCTCGCCATCCCGAAACGCGACGATCGCCGCGACAGTCTCTTTGCCACTGGTGTGCGAGACGTCGATGCACTCGAAGCGACGCGGCAACTTGGGTAAGCCCAAACGTTCGGCGATCGTGCGCAAACGCGTCTCGAGGTCTTCCTGCGCGCGAGCCTTCTCGCGAAACGCGTGCGCCGCGTTTTCCATCGCCATGCGCAGCAGCTGCGCTTTGCTCCCGCGCTGCGGCCGCGTGAGCGACACCTTGCCGCCGCGCTGCTCACTGAGCACTTCGGCGAAACCGGCTTGGCCTTCGATCTCGGTTGGAATCAGCACCTCGTCCGGCACGAAGCTGCCGAGGTGGTAGTACTCCGCGACAAAGCCTGCGATCAGCTCGTCGTCGGGCAGGCGCACGTCGCGCAAGTCGAACGTGCGCACTCCGGTCACGCGACCGTGCCGCACCATCAATACGGCGAGCTCCACTTTGTCCGCTTGGCGGAAGTAGCCGAACACGTCTTGATCGGCGTCGCGCACGATCGCGACGCGTTGTGCTTCGCGCGCCGAATCGACCGCACGAATCTGGTCACGATAAGTGGCTGCCACTTCGTACTTGAGCTGGCTCGACGCCTCGTACATCGCCCTTTGCAGGTGGTTCACGAGCTCGTCGTGACGACCTTCGAGAAACAGCCCGACGTTGCGTGCTTGCGCCGTGTATTCGGCCTTGTCGACGTCGTAGACACACGGCGCGAGGCAACGCTTGATCTGATACTGCAAACACGGACGCGTGCGCGCCTTCATCTCCGTATCGGTGCAGGTCCGCAGCTGGAAGTGGCGATTCACCACGCGCAGCGTCGCGCGCGCGCTCGTCGCGGAGTGATACGGCCCGAAGTACCGCGCCCCATCCTGCTTCGGCCGGCGCACGACTTCGAGCCGCGCCCACGGCATTTTTTCGTCGAGCCGCAGCGACAAGTACTCTTTGTCGTCGCGCAGCTTGAAGTTGTAACGAGGCTTGTACTGCTTGATTAAGCCGTTCTCGAGCAGCGCGGCTTCTTTTTCGGAGGCAGTGACGAACGTCTCGATGTCGCCGAGCTCACGCTCGAGCCGTTCGATGAAGTAGCGCTGATCGGACGTCCCAGCCTGAAAGTAGCTACGGACGCGATTGCGAAGGCTCGAGGCCTTGCCGACGTACAAGACCGTCCCGTCGGCCGTCTTGAACACGTAGACGCCGGGCGCCTGGGGCAGCCCATCGAGCTTCTGTCGCCACACCTCGCTCACCCGACTCAATGTATCAGACGTGTGCGGAAGTGCCGGTTTCAGCCGGCAGGCGCGGCCTCAAACGGACCTCGAAGCAGGCTCCTCCTTGCTCTCGATTGTTCACCGCGATGCTGCCCCCGAGCCCTTGGACGATCGCATGCGTCACCGCGAGCCCGAGCCCGGTGCCCTTCCCTGCGGGCTTGGTGGTCGTGAACGGATCGAACAGCTTGTCCTTCATCTCCTCCGCGATGCCCGGACCCGTGTCCATTACGAACAGCGAGACACCTGCACCGTCCGCGCTCGGTTCGGCGCGCACGTCGATGCGGCCTTTGCCGTCGAGCGCGTCGACGGCGTTCAGCAACAGGTTCAATACGATCTGAGTCAAGCGGTGGCGCGGGCCGAGCACGTCGCTGGTTCGCGGATCGATCGCGACTTGGATCGCGATGTCCTTCGATTCCTTTTGCGGCTTCACGAGGTTCACCGCGTCGTCGATCACCTGGCGCAAGTCGCTGGTCTCGAAGGCTTGGTCTGGTTGCGGCGACAGCCGCGCGAAGTCGAGCAGGTCCCGGATGATGTGGTGGATGCGCTCGGTCTCGCGCTGCACGCGCTGCAAGAACTCGTGGCTCTGAGTGGCGCTGAGGTCGCCCTCGCGAAGCAGCTCCAGCAAGCCGAGGATCGCCGCGAGTGGGTTTCCGATCTCGTGCGCGACCCCCGCGGCGAGCCGACCCACCGATGCGAGCTTCTCGCCGCGGATCAGCTGCTGCTCTTTGTCGCGCAAGTCCTGCGTCGTGCGCTCGAGTTCGGCGAGGCGCGATGTCAGCTGGTCGTGCTTCGCGCGCAGCTGCAGTGCCATCTCGTTGAACGTGCGTGCGAGGCGCGTCGCCTCTGCCGAACCTCGCTCCTTCACCGAGACGTGCTCAGCGCCGCTCGCGAGACTTTCGACCGAGCGAGTCAGCCGCGAAATCGGCCGCACGATCAAATACGTGAGCAGCACGTACGCGAGCAGCAGGACCGACAGGCCCGTGATCGCCATGTAGAACAGCAGCAGGTTCACGTAGGCGGCGCTCGTCGAATCGCGGCTCGGTGTGAGCGCGAGCAGCACGCGGCCACCCCGCGGTAGCGCAATCTCGGATCCGCGCTCGTTCGGGAGTGCACCACACAGCTGAACGCGACCGTCCGCATGCGTGACGCGCATTCCGGCGAGTCCACCGTGAGCCCGCAGCGAGTCGCACAACTTTGCGAACTCCAACGACTGCGTCTCGAGCAGTGGTGCGATCGCGCTCGCGAGGCTGCGCTCCGACCGGCGCAACGACACCTCGCCGCTGCGTCGCGTGATCTGCAAGGTCACGAAACCCAAGCTCCAGACTGCGAGCAAGAACACGAGCGACAGCGCGAGCACGATCTGCGCGCGAAGCCCGAGCGGTTGCGAGGCCGGCATAGTCGCTTATTCGGACAGCGAATCGATCCGTGACTTCAGGTCCGCAAAGCGCTTCAAAAACGGCCCGTGCTCCGAGCGAAACGCTTGCAGGTAGCGCCGCTCTTCGCGCATCGATGCGATCTCACCGACTAACTCGGACATGAGCTCGACTAAATGCGCCGGGCCCCGAAACGGGGACACGCTGCGCGTCGCTTGGCCGCTCTCGTAGCGTTCGATTCGGCCCTGACCGAGCGCGGAGTACACGATGCCCATCGTCGCGGGCCTCTGGGCTTGGGTCGAACGCATCACCATCTGGCCCGGGAGATCCGAGAGTTCGTCTCGGACGCACAAGATCTGGAACGAAAACGTCGACGCGCGATCGAGACCCGACCCGCCGCTCAGCTCGACTGACACTTCCCACGGCTTTTCTGCGAGCAGCGTCGCGCACTGCTGCAAGAAGTTGCTGTCGGTATCGATGATCAGAATCGCCGGCTTCATGTCGAGACCGCTGCCGCTCGACATCTCGGCATTGCCGCCGTACACGCGGCGCGACATCGCCAGCATGATCTTGAGCGCGTCGTCGAGCACGCCGCGCACTTCGCGAACGAACGCGCCTTGCTGATGGCCGGTTTGCCCGCGATCGACCGCCAAACGCACGGCTGATCGCAAGTGTTGGATCTGGTCGGGCCGCTTGTTCACGATGTCGACGACGCCGGTGCGCAGCGCAGCGACTGCAGCTTCGAACGAACGGCGTGCGGCCATCAGCACGACGCGAGTCGGTGTCGAGCGTTCGTGGATGAACTGAATCAGCTCGAGACCTTGATTCATCCCCGCGAAATCGAGGTCGATCAGCGCGACTGGGAAGAACTTGCGCTGCGTCAGGTCCCGGGCGTGCTCCAAATCCGTTGCGACCGTGCAGACGTAGCCTTCTGCATCGAACAGTTTGCGCAGGGCCTTTCGGTCGCGCTCGACAGGTTCAGCAATGAGCAGCTCTTCACCTTGCACCATGAAGTCACACGCGACCGCGCTGAATAGCGCTTGTGTTCAGGATAGCCGATCGCAAGCGGCCTCAACACGATGACTTTGCGACGCTTTCATGTGGGACAAGGTGTCTACGGCGACGGATGGGACAGCCGACCGCTTCGCGTCATACTGACGGCAACAGGGAGATTCCCGCCGCATGACGATATTCGAGAGCATGTCCACGTACGGCTATGGCGAAACACACCTGGTCCGCGACGAGCGCGTGCATCTGCGCGCGGTGGTGGCGATCCACGATTCGCGCCGCGGTCCTGCGCTCGGCGGCTGCCGGTTCGTCAGCTACATGAACGAAGAGGCAGCGGTGACCGACGCGCTGCGTCTGGCGCGTGCGATGACGTTCAAGGCTGCGCTCGCAAAGCTGCCGCACGGCGGTGGCAAGTCGGTGATCCTCGCCCCGACGGTCGAATACGATCGAAGTGCGTTGCTCGCGCGGTTTGCCGAGTTCATCGACGACCTGGGGGGCCGCTACATCACGGCGGAGGATGCGGGTACGGGCATCGCCGACATGGAGCTGATACGAGCGAGGACTAAACATGTCGTGGGGCTGTCAGCCGAGCGCGGTGGCTCGGGCGATCCGTCGCCATTTACTGCGCTCGGTGTGAGGCGTGGGATCGAGGCGTGCGTCGCGATCGCGCTCGGCAAGCCGAGCTTGCAAGGCGTGCACGTCGCGGTGCAGGGCGTCGGCAACGTCGGCTACCACTTGTGCAAAGAGCTCGCGACGGCTGGTGCGCGCCTCACGTGTGCGGATGTGCGCGACGACCTCGCGAAGACGGTCGCCGCGGAGTTCGGTGCGGCGGTCGTCTCGGCGGCCGAGATCCACCGTACAGAATGCGATGTGTATGCGCCGTGCGCGCTCGGTGGTGCGATCAATGATCGAACGCTGCCTCAACTCAAGTGTCGAGTCGTGGCCGGAGCGGCCAACAATCAGCTTGCGAGTGAGGAGTGTGGAACGGTGCTACACGAGAAGGGTGTGTTGTACGCACCGGACTACGCGATCAATGCGGGTGGTTTGATCAACGTCGCGCAAGAGGTCGCCGGTTACGATGCGGAGATCTCGCGCAAGCGAACGCTGGCGATTCACGGAACGATCTTGGAGATCGCGCAGCGCTCGAGGCGCGACAATGTTCCACCCCAGCAAGTCGCGGACGCGTGGGTGCGAGAGATTCTGGGGTGACGGACGCGTCTGCTCACTGCGGCGGCTCGGTCTCTCTCTAGCTGCGTGGTCGCGGCTATTGCCCTCCGCCGCGGTATAGAGAGAGAGCTGGCTGGTGGGACCGGTGTCTTGCGGGCGTTCTGAGCTCATGAGTAGTGCTGCGGGGTTGCGGTAGCTAGCGCGAAGAGCCGCGCGCTTCGCGCTCACTGCGCCGCGGCTTCAGCGGCGTATTCGAAGCACTTAGCCAGTTAGCGACCGGCACTGCTCGGATCATCCTGGGTCTGGGCCCAGTCGAATCGTGAGCGTGCTTACCCAAGCTCGCCGGAGGAATGGCCCCGGTTTTCTCGCGCAGCTCCGTGCTAGCGCGCGGTCGCGCGGTCGCGCGGTCGCGTCGCCGCTTCGAGTTCACCTCGCCCCGCTAGCAATCGGACGCGTGGCGCCGCAGCACTTCGCTCCACTGCGCCGCTGCTTCAACGGCGCCTATCCGCAAACGGATACCTGCTGTTGCACGCTCACATCGTTGTGCACGCGTCGATGTTGTCATGTTCGCCCGATCGATCGCCGGAGGCGCGCGCGTTCATTCTCGCCGCGCAGTCTTGGTTATCGGTCCATCACGATCGTAGTTGTGTCCTTTTATTGTTAGTTTTTCCAAAATAGTTCTTGACAGTTCTTGGCGCGTCTTCGGTGCGACGTTGCGGCGCACCCAGGCGAACACGCTTCCTCCAACGAGGTTCGCTCGTGCGCTCGCAGAATCGAGTTTTTGATTCGCATCGCGTGTTTCATCGCGAACGCGGCACCTGATGCACGCTGCGAGGCGCGAAAACCTACGTGCTATACGATCGTTAGTTCAACTGGGGGTGTGTGATGCATGAACATGAGTTGGAGAACGCAAAGCGACTGAGCGACGACGCACTCATCGCTCGATTGACTTGTTGCGTGAAGGAAGTTCAAGCACTCCACATGTCGGAAGCTGAGGCGTGGCTCCGGATTCGCGCCGCACGATTCGGGCGTGAGTTCCCGACCGCACTCGCAATGGTCGCTCGAGGCGAGTTGAACATGACCGCACTGAAGTTGCTCGCACCAGTGCTTACGCCATCCAACATTCAGACGTTGATCGCAAAGCACTTTCCGCAGCCCGATGCGCCGAGCACGATCCGAAAACTACCCACGCCAAAATCGGCATCAGCGTCAGCGTCATCAGTATCGGCCCCGGCATCAGCATCAGCCCCGGCATCAGCATCAGCGCAGGCTCGCGTTCAGCTGGGATCCAGCGCAGCACATCCTTGGCGGGCTGCGAACGGCTCGGACTCCGAACCCGACATGCTCCTGGGCGCGCAGGCCGCGACTCAACAATCGCATTCGATGCCCACGACTACGGGACCGGCGCATGACGGTGCATTGCCGGCCGCCGCCGTGCCGTCGGTTGCGGTACCGGTCGAGGGCGATGGTGGGCCGACTGACTCTGTGCGATGCCCTCATGCCGGAACATCCGGCCGCGCATCACTGGGCAGCCCGTCACTGGGCAGCCCGTCACTGGGCAGCCCGTCACTGCGACGCGCGGCCGACGCAAGCACGATCGTTCCGCTTCGCGAAGGTCGCTACAAGGTGCAGTTCACGGCGAGTCAGAGTTTAGTCGACATGTTCAACGAGGCTCGTGACTTGTTTCAGAACCAGCTGCCGACCGGTGACTTAGCCAGCATCGTCCAACGTGCACTCGTGCTTTTGACGCGGAGCGAAAGAAACAGCTCTTCGCGCAAACCAACAAGCCTCGGGTGTCGCGGCTTTCCGAATCTAACGCCGCCGCGGACAAAGCTGGCGCCACCACGCACGCGGTTTGCGCTGAACCCCAGCCGTCGAAACCGAATAGCCGGCACATCGCGCATTCATTTTCTGAGGCGAGCGCGGACGAAGCTCGCTCCACCACACGCGTGGTTTGCCCTGAATCTGAGCCAGCAAAATCGAATACCCGGCGTCAACCTTCAAACCCGAATACGCGGCACATCGCGGCTGCATTGCGTCGCCAAGTCTACGCTCGCGACGCTGGACGTTGTCGCTTCGTGACACCCGATGGAACTCGATGTCGCGCACGCGGCAATCTCGAGTTTCATCACATCGTTCCGTTTGCACGCGGTGGAGAAATGACGCTCGACAACATCTGCCTCATGTGTCGCGCGCACAACGCTCTGCTCGCGGAGCGAGACTATGTCGTGAGTTCGTGAAGCGACGCATTGCTGATCGGAGTGCTGCGTCGCCACGCGTGCGAGTGCAAAACAGACGCGGGCCAAACGACGACACTCACCGCGACGCGGAGCGGCGCGAGAAAACGACCGCCTCCTCATCGGGCACACCGGTAAGCACTCGTACAATTTCACTGAGTCCAGACACAGTGGATCCTCGGCAAATTGAGCTCTGGCGATCGTAACGATTTGATCGATAGCGCTCGTGGACTGAGGCGAACTCTAGATCAGCTAAACCTGGCCCTTGCTCGAGTAGACCCCTTCGACGGCGCTCGAGCGTCTCCTCGGCGAACGAGCCGACGTGCTTCGTGCAACTCGAGCAAGGCGCCGTGCTCGCGCCGATTTAGCGCCGAGGGCGCGCGGCGAAACGTAGCTGCTGCGCTCGACCTTCGGCGACGTCTGCGGGCCGGGACGTGGCAGTGCGGCCGCGATGCACGCTCAACTAGATCGCCGCGCGCATGCCTTCGAAGCCCCGCCGAGTGGCCCGCCGCTCGACGTCAGCGCACACCGCTCCGAGTTCCACTGCACCTCAACGTCGGCGCGGACCAGGGCGCAGTGAGCGAAGCGCGGCCGCTGAGCTTTCACCGCCCTCCACCGCACGAACGCGCCGCAACCGTTTTAGCGTGCAACCACGGCACCGCACGCATAGCCCGGCCCACGGCAACGACGCTCCCCACGCGCGCGACATCATCCGGAATCCCCGCGACACGCGCAGCGACCCCTCTCGTCCACACCCAAAAGGAACCGCAGGCCAAACGCGCAACAAGTCAAAACGCCTCGGGCGCAGCACCGGTTCACGATAGAGTTCGCTCGCCCGCATGCGCATCGCAGTCTTCTTCTCGCACCCCATTCAGTACTTCACGCCGCTCTGGCAGGAGCTCTCGCGCCGACCCGGCGTTACATTGCGCGTGTACTACTTCTCGCGCCAAGGGCTCGACCCGTCGCTCGATGCAGACTTTGGCGTCTCATTCGCATGGGACATCGATCTGCTCGCAGGCCACGACTCACGGTTTCTGCCGCGCCAGTGGCCGACGCACGACCCACACGACTCATCACCGCGCGGCCTCAACCACGGCATCCTCGCCGCGCTGCGCGAAGGCTGGGACGCAGTCGTGATCAGCGGTTACGCCCATGCCAACAACTGGCTCATCACGGCCGCTTGCAACGCACTCGGCATCCCCGTGCTGCTCTGGGCAGACAGCAATCCGCGCATCGAACGCGGAAAAGCCACCTGGAAGCTCGCGACCAAACGCGCCGTGCTCCCTCTGTACCTGCAACGGATCGCGGCGTTTCTCGCAAGCGGCGGCGGCACTCGCGAATACTTCGAGCACTACGGCGTCGACCCGCGCGCAGTTTTCATCGTGCCGTGCGCCGTCGACGTCGCACGGTTTCGCAACACGGTACGCGACGCGACTCCCGCACGGATTGCCGAGCTGCGCGATCGCTGGCGAATCCCGCACGCCAAACGGATCGTGATGTTTTGCGGCAAGCTCGCGCCCTGGAAACGGCCGCTCGACGTACTCGCAGCAGTCAAACGCTTGAATCGCACGGACACACTCGCAGTGTTCGTCGGCGATGGCGAACAGCGCGCCACCATCGAGGAGCAGCTCGAAGGACACGGCAGAGTGGTCGGCTTCGTCAACCAATCGGAGATCCCGCTCGTGCTGTCGCTCGCGGATGTGCTCGTGCTCAGCTCGGAGTTCGAACCCTACGGCATGGTCGTCGCGGAAGCGCAGACGCTCGGCGTACCCGCAATCGTGAGCGACGCATGCGGTTGCTACGGCCCCGACAGCGTGCTTCTCGACGGCGTGTCGGGCTTCGTGTACCCGAGCGGCGACGTGCCGGCGTTGACCGAGCACTTGCGCCGCGTGCTCGACGACGACGCCCTCCGCGCACGCTTGCGGCTCGCAGCTGCAGCGCGAGGCGACACCCAGTCGCCGGTCGTCGCCGCCGACGGCGTCATCGATGCGCTTCGATTCGCGAAACGCCGCGCCTAGTGCTCTGACCGAGAGATCTTGATACCGGCGCGCTCGAGCTGAGGCCGGGAACAGCTTCGGTCGACGAACGAAGGGTGCTCCCCTTTTCGAACACCGCATTCGACCTTCGCGCGAAGGCCGGCGCGAAGTTCAGGTCGACGGCAAACGCCCTCGCTCCGGCGGAGAACGAAGCATCGGGCACCCACAGATCGTTCGCGAGGCGGTGTGAAAATCTCTCGGTTCAGAGCACTAGTAAGTTCCGAGGATCGTCTCGCCCGCGCGGACGCGTGTCCCAGGACGAACATCGAAGGTCACACCGGCGCTATCCGGAACGAACACGTCGCACTGCGATCCCATCCGGATCATCCCGATCTTGTCCCCAGCCGCAACCTGCTCGCCCGGCCCGACGAACGCATCGCACTCGCGCACGTAGCGATCGGCGATCTGCACGACGACCACCGGAACCTCACCGTCGATCGCGATCGTGTTGCGCGCGTTTTGCGTAATGTACTGGCTGTCCTGCTCGTACGGCGGCATTCCCCAAATCAAACGCAAAAACGTCCGCGTCTGATGCAGGTTCTCGCCGAGCGCAGGCCGCGGCACGACGTGCGAAACCTTACCCGGCACCGGCGAGCGGATGTAGTGCACATCGAACGCCGTCATATAAATGCCGATCAACGTGCCGTCACCGGCGCTCGGCACCTTGCCAATCCACTCGTCGAGCGGAACCGGAACCCCTTGCTTGATCGGGCTCGGCACTTCGCCACCAGTCACGCGCCGCGCATACAGCAAGAAGCCGTCTGCCGGCGCCAAGAGCACGCGACCCGGCGGCGGCTTCCGAACGGGATCGCGGAAGAAGTAATAAAATCGCCAGGCGAGAAAACTCAGTGGATCCATCGCCTCATCAGCCCGGCGAGATCTTCGCGATCAACTCGATGAAGCGTTCGCGCAGGTTCGACCCGAGCGCACGATCGAGGGCACGCAACGGAACGCGCGTCACGAACAACCCGAGCGCGAGCCCAACCGCCGACGCAAACATCGCGTACTCGACCCCGAGACCCAGGCCGGCGCGAACGGGCCGCCCGCGTGCCGCAACCCGGAATAGGCCGACCGCGCTCTGGTTTGCACCAGGCTGAGATCCCGTGTTAGTCGGCTCGGTACCGCGATTCATGAAAGCAGCGGGTCGAGGCGTAACCCGCCCGCCCCAGGCTCGTCAACGTTCGCCGCAATCGGCTGCAGCGTCGATTGACGCTCCAATCGCGAGCTGGTAGTCGCGGGAAAACCGGACGAGGATCACCCCCGCATGCAGTTCGAGACGTCGCTGTTCGGCAACGAAGCACTGCCGCTCGTGCTCAAACCCAAGCGCAGTACCTCGCGCGAGGAGTTTCTAGCGCTCCTACAGAGCGAGCGCGGCGCGCTGCGAGAACGCCTGCTCGAGCACGGCGGCTTGTTGTTTCGAGGTTGGCCGGTCGAAAGCGCGCAAGACTTCGCCGCGGCGATCGACGCGCTCGGCACCGGCGCTTCGGTCAACTACATCGGTGGCGACAGCCCGCGCCGGAAGATCACGGGCGCGGTCTACACCTCGACTGAGGCGCCGCCCGCCGTGAAGATTCCGCTGCACAACGAGCTTTCGTTCGTGCGGCACTACCCCAAGCACATCTTCTTCTTTTGCGAGGTCGCACCGGCCACCCAGGGTGAGACCATCCTCGGCGATGCGCGGCAGATCTATCGCGCGCTCGATCCCGAAGTGCGCGAGCGCTTCCTCCAGCGGCAGCTCAAGTACGTCTCGGCGTATTACGGCCGAAGTTTGATCATGGACCTCTTGAACAGCTTGCAGCCTTCGCACAAGTCGTGGCGCGAAGTGTTCGAGACGAGCGAGCGCAGCGAAGTCGAGCGGCTGTGTCGCGAGCACGACTTTCAGTTCGACTGGCACGACGACAACTGGATTCGCATCAGTCAGACGCGGCCGGCTGCGATCACGCATCCAGAGACGAACGAGTGGGTCTGGTTCAGCCAAGCCCACCTCTACGACTTCAGCCCGCGGTTACTCGGCTTGTGGCGCTACGTCGGCGCGAAAGCGTTCTACGCGCGGCGGCATACGCGCATGCACGAGATCTTCCACGCGGACGGGTCGAAGGTCGAACGCGCGGACCTCTACCACATCATGGATACGCTGGACGCGAACACCGTGGCGTTCCCATGGCAGAAGGGCGACGTCCTCGTGCTCGACAACGTGCTCACGATGCACGGCCGCGCGACGTTCAACGGGCCCCGCCGCATCCTGGCAGGGATGACGAGCTAGTACTAACCGACTTGGCCGATCACGAACTTGTGCACGCACGAGTGATCGGAAATCGCGAGCTGGCGTTCGAGCGCAGGATTGCGCGTGAGACGCGCCTCGTGTTCGAGCCGCAGCGGACGGTGATGGATGTTGCTGCGCGAGCAGATGATCGCACCGTCTCGCGACGCAGCGAGCGTGTCCTCGAACAGCTGGTCGTGCGCGGCGGAGTCGAGATACGACGAGATGTCCGACAGCGAGAACGCATCGAACGTGGCGCCGCCCGCGTCGTTGAGAACCTCGTTCACCGTGGCAGTCCGGATGACCAGCTGCACGCGGCGTAAGGCGTCCCGAACGCGGTCGTAGGTCGCGGCGTTCAAGTACGCCGGCAGTGCGGGTTCGTAAATGAGACGCCCGAAGAACACGAGCTGCATCAGCGGATTGTTGCGCGCGAGGTGGTGCGTGAAGTGCTCGATCACGCCGCCGTAGATCACGCGATGGAGCGGAATCTCCTGCGGAATGTATCGATAAAAGCCCGGGTCCCCCGAGAACGTCTGCAAGACGCTGCGCCGGCAACAGGAATGCGCGAGCGCGCGAAACGCGGCGGTATCCACTTTGCTCAGCCATCGGCGTTGCTGTTCGATGTCCTCGCACTCGAACAAGCGGCGTAGACCGAGCGGTTGGGCCCACTGCAAGAGCTTCGCGATCTTCCGCAGGAATCGCTCGAGACGCCCTTCGAACAAGACACCGGCGTCGATCAGGCTCGGGTGTGCATCGAAGAAGCTCTGCGCGCCTGCACTCAGCTGGGAGCGAATGCGCGAATACACGCGGAGCCGATCGGAGCTCTCGCGCACCCCAAGAAACTCCAAATACTCAGCGTGCTCGAGCGCGCGCATGCCGGCGGCCTTGAGCTCCAGCAAGTAGTTCTGTACGGGGTTGAGGTCGACCGCATAGATCAACTCCGGCTGGCCGACCAGCAAGTTTAGGACGCGACCGCCGCCGGCCGTGACGCTCAAGATACGCTTGCCTTCGAACTCGCCGAAGGCGCTCAGCTCCGAGCCTGAGTCTTCGTTACACGACGAAAACAGGATCGAGTCGCGAGCCCATGCAACCCCCGTGCACGCTTCGAGTGCGCCCGTGCCCGACGATGCTGGCGCGTGCGCGTCAGCGTCCACCACAATGTCTTGCACCATACGCAATCTCGATACGGGTAAGCGTTGCTACTAAACGTTGCTGCTGTCGGCGGCAGCGTTACTCGACGGGGTCGGCCGAGTCAACGCATCACGGTTCACTCGCGCTGTCGGGTACGACCACCTCAGTGCCAGGCGCGAGCCCGCGAATCTCCGCGTACGCGTCGTCGACGGCTACGACCTCGACCGGGACTTCACGCGTCCAAAACGCAAGCGGTTGCTCGACGACGTGCCTGCCGTCGCGCACCGAGAGCGCTCCTCGCGGCACGCGAACCGTTGCGTCGCGCCGGCGCACTTGGAGCACGACCTCAGCGCGTGTACCGAGCGGCCAATCTGGCGCGTCCCCGTTCCACGCGACGGTCGCGGCCCGCACCAGGCCGTCGGCGCGTACGCGGGCGTCATCGATTCCAATACTGCGCCGTTCGAGCCGCGCGGATACACGAGTGACGCGTCCGGGGATGCTTTGTTGGCCCGGGCCGATTGGCGTGATTTGCGCGGCAAGGTCCGTCGTGAGCAATGGCGCGTCCGCCTCCTCGACCTCGACCCGCAGCTCGGTTCGAGTCGGATCCGCGAGCACGAACAGAGGGGTAGTAGCGCCGCGCTCGGGCGCAACCGCGTAGTCGCCGGCCTCACAATGCCGCTCGAGAACCACCCCGCGTTCGGGTGCGTTCAGCTTCTCGGTTTGGCCCGCGCGTTCGAGCTCCGCGAGCGTTTGGCCGGCATCGACGCGGTCACCCTCGCGCGCGAGGATCCGAAGCAGTTTGCCGTCGTTGGCCGGGTACACGTTGCGCACTCCCGCACTCGGGACGACGACTGCGCGCGATACGATCCGTTCGCCGACTGGTCCCGCATCGATCCGAGCCGTCGCCGGCCTGCCGTGCATCGCGAATGCGGCACCCGCGAGGACCACGCAGCCAATGGCTGCAACTGCAAGTGAGCGTCCGATGCGCATGTCTAAGCGTGCTCCTTCCGGACCTGCTCGTGAAGCGTCTCGCTCCGGATCAAGCCGTCCTCCATCGTGATCGTACGATGCGCGTAGCGCTCGAGCCGGTGGTCGTGCGTCACGACGAGCACAGCCGTTTCGGGCGTCACTCGCTCGCGCAAGAGCTCCATCACGCCCATCGCGCTCGGGCCGTCGAGCGCGGCGGTAGGCTCGTCACCGAGCACGATCGGGGGATTGCCCGCGAGCGCACGTGCGACCGCGACGCGCTGCTTTTGACCGGACGACAGCTTCGCAGGGAGGTAGTCGACCCGCGCTTGCAGGCCGACGCCGATTAACGCGGCACGGGCGTTGGTGCGAGCGTCCGCGACGCTTTGACCGCGCATGCGATAGCCGAGCGCCACGTTTTCGAGCGCACTCAGCGCGGGAAACAAGTTGTAGGTTTGAAAGATGAAGCCGACGTGCTGCCGGCGCACGCGCGACACCGCGGCTTCATCGAGCGACGAAATGCGCGCCCCGCACAGATCCACGTCGCCCGAGCTCGGCCGCAACAAGCCGGCGAGGATCGAAACGAGTGTGGTCTTTCCCGAGCCCGAGGGCCCCATCAGGAGCGTGAGCTCGCCGGCGCGGACTTCGAGGTCGATGCCCATCAGCACCGCGGTCTCTTGTTCCGGGTCGCCGAAGCGCTTCGTGACGCCTCGCACCTGAATCAGCGCCGCGGTCATCGAAACACCTCGGCGGCTTCGACAGTGAGCACGCGCCGCACACTCGGCACGCTCGCGAGAACACACATGCCGATCACCGCGACTGCGCCGATCGCCCAGACTTGCCCGCTCAGCGACAACGCGATGCCTTCGCTCGAGAGCACGATTTGCAGCGCCGCTGCCAGCGCCGCTCCGAGCGCGCCGCCCACGGCTGCAAGCAGGGACGCTTGCCAGGCTACGAACGAGACGAGCTCTCCCGGTGTCGCGCCCATCGCTTTCAACGTCGCGAGCTCCTTCTCGTGCTCTTTCGTGATCGAGTACAGCGTTTGCGCGACGATCACCGCGCCGACGAGCAAGCTGAACACCGCGCAAAACGCGAGCGCACCACCTGCGCCCGAACCGAACACCCAATAGCTCTCGGTCATGCGGGCGAACGCGTCGGTCGTATGTGCATCGAGATCGGGATACGCCCGCACGCGCTCGATCACACTGGCGGCGCAAGCGGGCGATTCGAGGTTGGCGACCCAGTATTGCGCTTGCCCTTCGGCTGTGCCGGCGAGCCAGCGCGCCGTGTCGATTTCGGCGAACAGGTACGGATAGAGCGCGAACGATCGGATGCCGTGGGTGATCGCCGCGACGGTGGCGATGCGGCCTCCGACCTCGATGCCGTGGCCGATCGGGTCGGCCGGGAGCGAGAGCTTTTCGAGATCGTGCTCGTCGATTGCGACGCGGCCCGGCCCGCGAAGATCCGAGACGAGGCCACGTGCGAGCACCCAGGGCACGAGCGGCCGTTGCTCGGGCTCGACGCCCACGATCTGCACGTAGTCGAGGGCGCCGCTCGGCTTACGCATGGTCGCGACCGAGATTACGACGCCGCGAACGCTGCGCACGCACGCTCGCGCGCTCACGGCAGCGCGGCTACCGGCGGACAGGGTCTCGCCGTTGTCGACGACTTCGGTGCCGCGCGCCATCACCCACACGTCGCCGCCGATCCGCCGAACGATGGCGGACGACGTCTCGAGAAACGCGACGAACAAGCCGACTTGAACGAGCAGCAGCGTCGCAGCGAGTGCCACCCCTGCGATCGCGGCAACGAGCTTGCCGCGGTCGTGGAGCAGCGATGAGAGCGCGACGTCATGCATACGACGGCGCGGATGTTAGGCACAGACTCGAGCGCGTTGCTACCAAGCAGCGAACACCGAAAGCCCGGCTATTCCGCGGTCGGGTCGTGCGGGAGCGAAGCCTGAACCTTGTAACAAGTCTCGAGATCGTCCGGCACTCGGACTCCGGCGACGGCTGCTTCGCTCGGACTTCGTGCGACCCGGCGAAACAAGATCCGATGGCGCATGTCGGTTGCTGGAGTCGTGATGGCTCGAAGCAGCGCATCGTGACTGCCCGACGTCGCGAGAACGTTTTCTTGCGCATCGAAGTCCGCTCGAGCCACGAATTCGTCCGCGCGCAACGCTACTGGCGTCGTCTCGTCGGTCCAGAACTCGTTCCAGTCGCGCTGCACGACATGCCGAGCGCCGAGCCCTGCCACATCGAGCGCGATGCCGAGGTACCCATCCTCGTCCCAGTCCTCCGCGCCGGCCGGCATCTGTTCGGTCGGAAGTGGCGTCTCGAACGTGGACAACTCGGGGTCGTGCGAGGTGTCTGCCGGCAGGTACGCGGTGCGGTCCACGCCGCGTGTGCTGTAGAAGCGGTCGAATCGGAACGCGCAGTGGTCGTCGTCTTTGTAGAACTTGCCGTGGCGTCCGGCTTGATCGTTCGGGTGTAGGAGTGCGCGTGTCGTCTCTCGGGTGAGCGTGACGTCGCCGCTGCCGCTGACGCTGACGAGAATGCCGCAGTCGAGTGCCTTTGCGACCGTCACCGTGTGACCGGACTGTTCGAGCTCGTAGTAGAACCAGTTGCTCGCGGTTTGGACCGAGTACGTCTCGGAGTCGTGGCTGAACGTCGTCAGGCGTGCGATCCAGACACCGTTGAGGTTGCAGTCCGCGTCGTCGGGGGATGGTGCGCTGCCGCCAGCAGCTGCAGTGCCGGCGGTGGCAGGAGCTCCGCCACCGCCTTCGATGCCCGAGCCGGTTCCTGTGCCGGCTTCAGAAGTGGCGCCTTCCATGCCGGTGGTGCCGATACCGGCGCCGCCGCTGCCAGCAGCAGCGTCGGTACCGGCCGAGGCGGAGGTCGAGGTCGGGCTTCCGGAGGCACCGGCTGAACCGCTGCTGCCGCCTGCCCCGCTCGCACCGCTGGTGCCGCTCGAGCCGCCACTGCCGCTATCCAACGCGCGACCAGCCGAGCCAGCTGTGCCTGAGCTACCGGCGTTGCGAGTGGAGCCGTGAGACCCGGCGTCGCCGGGTGTTTGGCCAGCGTTGCCGGCGGTAGCGAGAACGGCACTGTCATCGCGAATGACGGTGTGTCCAGCACGGTCCGCACCGCCGCAACCAGCGCAGATCGCGGCGGCGGTCAGCGAGAAAAACAGGCAGGAGATACGGCGAGACCCCGTCACGTGAAATCACCGCGGCGGTGGGAAATTGAGACTGCGGATCGAAAACCGATCGAGCCGATAAAGATCGCGAACCGCGCGATCAGCTCAAGCCACAAGATAGGCTAAACCAGCGTGTCGAGAGGCTCTTCAAGCCAGCCTGACGCGAACACTAGATCGATGAGCATAGGAAAGTAGTGTTTCCGTCGCCATGATCCGAAAGTCGCACCCAAAGCTCGGGCCTTAGCGGGACTCCAGCCTGCGTGTCAACCATGACTACGTCGCTTTGGCGGAGCGCCCAAGCTGTGGCAACCTTCGGGACGTGCAGACCGACAGCTCACTAGGGGCCCGACAAGAACATTCCTCCTCGAACGGTGGCGCCACTCCGTTCGATGCCGCTGGCAAACGCGAATGGGGGGACGGGCGACGCGCTCGCGTTCTTGTTTTTGTCATCGCCTACCACGCCGAAACCACACTTCGTAAAGTGCTGGAACGGATTCCCAGCGAGTTCCTCGAACAACTCGACTGCGAAGTGCTCGTCGTCGACGACGCATCCACCGACCGCACCTTCGAAATCGGCTGCGAATACCGCGACGCTCATCCCGAGATGAAGCTGACCGTCCTTCGCAACGAATTCAATCAAGGCTACGGCGGCAACCAAAAAGTCGGCTACGCATTCGCCATCGCACATGGCTTCGACTTCGTCGCAATGGTCCACGGCGATGGACAATACGCACCCGAAGCACTCCCGATGCTGGTGCAACCCCTGCTCGAAGGACGCGCCGACGCCGTCTTCGGCAGCCGGATGCTGACCCGCTTCGGTGCACTCGAAGGCGGCATGCCGCTCTACAAGTTCGCCGGCAACAAGGTCCTCACGACCTGCCAAAACCTTCTACTCGGCACTCACCTGTCCGAGTTCCACAGCGGCTATCGCCTGTACTCGGTCGCGGCGCTGCAGAGCATCCCGTTCCGACTGAACTCGAACGACTTCCACTTCGACACCGAGATCATCATCCAACTCGTCAACGCGAGCTTTCGAATCGCCGAGCTACCGATCCCGACCTATTACGGCGACGAGATCTGCCGCGTGAACGGGATGAAGTACGCCAAAGACGTGATGGTCGCGACGGTACAAAACGCGTTGCACCGCGCCGGTCTGCTCTACCAACGCCGCTTCGACACCGCCGAAGAAAACAACCTGCACTACGACTTGAAGCTCGGCTACGTGAGCAGCCATCAACTCGCACTCGACGCCGTTCCCGCGGGCGCGAAGGTGCTCGACATCGGCTCCGGACCCGGCGGCGTCGCGACCGAGTTGCTCTCGAAGGGCTGCCACGTCTCGGTCGTCGATCAGTTCCCGCCGCCGCCAACTGCACCGAAGGACATCGAGGTCCACGTCCAGGACCTCAACGCACCGCCGGACTTCGAGCTCAAGGCCGACTACATCCTCATGCTCGACGTGATCGAGCACCTGGTGTCGCCGGAAAAGTTCCTCGAAGCACTGCGCAAGAAGTTCGACTCGCGCACGCGCACGCTCGTCCTCACGACTCCGAACGTCGCGTTCATCGTGCAGCGCGTGATGCTCGCACTCGGCCAGTTCAACTACGGCAAGAGCGGCATCCTCGACCGCACGCACACGCGCCTGTTCACGTTCCGCAGCATCGAACAGCTGCTGAAAGACGCCGGCTTCCGCATCAAGGAAGTTCGCGGCGTGCCCGCACCGTTCCCGAAAGTCGTCGGCACCGGCTTCTTGGGCAAGCTGATGATCGGCGGCAATCTCGCCGCGATCGCACTCAGCAAGACGCTGTTCTCGTACCAGATCTACGTGGTCGCCGAGACGACGCCGGACGTGGACTTCGTGCTCGAAGTCGCCCGCCGCTCCGAGCGGCCGGTGACCGCGTAAAACTGCGGAGCAGTTACGGCGGACCCAAGCAGGCGTTGTTCACGAGGCTGAACCAGTCCGTCGTGAGCGCGCCCGCCGGGTACGCGATGACGAAATTGTTGCACATCTCGTCCGTCGCACGTTCACCGACGCCGACCAGGTAGTCGTTCGGGTTGTCGAAGAAACACGTCGTCAGCAGCGAATCCCCCGGCTGCAACACGACCTGCGCGTCCACGTTCTTTTGCGCCTGAAACGAGAACGGCACGTCGAACACCATCGACTTCGCGCCATCCGCGCGATCGAGTTGCATCGTCATCCGCGTACCGAGCTGATGCATGTGCGGCCACGAACGCAACAAGTGGATCGGCTTCGTCACCTGAGGCTTACAGCGCCCTTGCACTTGATAGCCCGTAGCCTTCGCCGGAATCGTGAACAACTGATTGCCGAGCCACGACACGATCGCAGTCTCGGGACGCAGGTTACGCGTCGTGCAGATCTTCGCGCCGCTTTGATCCGTCGCCGCCTTCGCACCGACGTTGTTGTAGTGCACCTCGAGGATGAACTTGCCCTTTCCGAGGTCGAGCCCGACGTTCTTCGGCATGAACCACGGACCGCCGCCCGGCCCTCCCCCGGCGAGCAACATCGAGTTCGGCGCGAAGCTACCGCACTGCGTCGTGATCTTCGAAATGTCGACTTCCTCGGTCGTGTACAAGAGCCAGTGGTGCATGACGCTCTTGTTGTCGATCATCGGATAGATCGCGAGCGCTTGCGTCGGCGCGTCGTACGCCTGGTCGTAGACGAAGCAGTTGTATGAATCGAGCGCCTCGGGCACCACCTGAAACGGAGCACCGCTGCTATCCGCACGCGCGCGCAACTCGAGGTACGTGCACTCGGCCTCGTCCGGTTCGACCGGCGTGTCCTCGGGTGCATCCGGCGTTGGCTCGGTGACCGTGCCCGGCAGATTCGGCGCTCCGGCCGCACCACCTTGCGACGGCGCCCCCGACGTGCCCGGCGTCCCCGGCACCCCGGTGCTCGGGTTCTTTTCGCCGCTGGTACTCGGTTGGGACGCATCCGCCGCCTGCGACGACGTCCCACCCGAGTCGGGCTGCGCTTCGCCAGCGTCGTTGATCGCGGGCGGCGGCACCGAAGCGTCTTGCGCCGGACTTGGCGGACACGCAGGCCCGGAAGGCGCGTTCTCGTCGAGCCACGCATCGAGCACCGCCATCTCGTGCTTCGACAGCTGCGTGCGGTCGCGCGGCGGCATCGGCCGCGTCGTGTCGTGGATGCGCAAGGCGACGCGCTCGTAGACCGACGACGGCCCGGCGATGCGCTCGAGCGCATCCGCGTGAAGCTCTTCCCATGTCGTGAGCGACATGGGTGCCGTCTCCTGCGTCGGCTTCCCGTGACACTGCCAACACTTCGTCTGGAAGACCTGACTAATCTCGCAGGGCAGCGTTTTAGTCGCAGTGGCAGGCGCCGGATCGTTGGACGAAACCACAGGCAACTCGGATGAGCAGCCGGCCCACAACAGCCCTGTGACGAGTATCCAACCGCGCATCGAAAGCCAATCCCACGCGACACCGCCGCGTGTTGCTCGTGCAGAGCCTGTCGTACTACACATGTATTCGCGTTGCACGTGAGCGCCGAGCCAAAGTCGACGGTGCGAAACCAGCATCGTTTTCGCGCTGCAGCTGTCAGCGGCTGTTCATGCACTCCGTCAGGTTTGGCGGATTTGCGAGATGGTCTTCGCTGCGGCCTCCGTCGAACCCTTCGATCGGGTATGCCGCGAGCATCGCGTGCTGGGCGCCGACGAGACGCCGTGGCGTCTGCTGGGTCATCGAGGCAACTGCGTGCAGTCAGTCCTCTGCTATGGACTCTTGGGAGCCAGGAACGGGATCATTCATCAGGTTCCAGATTCTGCAAGGGAAGTGGGCACGATGACGTCTCGGACTGACACTCATTGGTGGATAGGTGTTTTCACAGTCTTGAAGGACGCGCGATCGCCCGAGGTACTCTTTAGACAGGCCGGTAATCTCGTCCGAAGCATCGGATTCGAGTGGTTGTCGTATGGGATCCAGATCCCGTCGGGCGTTCGCTCGGCATCGATCGAAGTCTTCAACAGCTTTCCCGCGTCATGGCTGGCTCACTACATCGATCGAGCCTACCTCAGCCACGACCCCACCATTTGTCTCTGCATGCAAGGCGACAAGCCTGTCGTATGGTCCGATGCGGTGTTCGCCGGCGAACAGGCATCCCGGTTGTGGGCGGACGCACGTGACTTCAACCTGAAGTTCGGCATCTCGCTGCCATCCTGGTCGCGTGGGGTGTTCGGCGTGCTGTCGGTGGCGCGGAGTTCGGACGCGCTAGCAGCCGAAGAGCTAGCGGAGATTGTCCCGAAGCTCACGTGGTTAGGGGATAACCTCCACCGGTGCATGCATGCCCTCATTGGTCCGCGCGTCCTCACCAACGAAGTCGCCGGCAAGCTCTCGCAGCGCGAGATCGAGATTTTGGGGTGGACTGCCGATGGAAAAACCTCTTGGGAGATTGGCCGCATCCTCGGCATCACCGAAAGGACGGTGAACTTCCACATCAACAACATCGTGCTCAAGCTAAGGGCCCAGAACAAGGTTCAGGCGGCGGTCAAGGCACTCTCGCTCGGCATCATCTCTCCACACCAGTCTGGGCTTGTGCTGCGGTGCCAATCGAATCCGCCCGCACCATAGGCCAGTAACCAGATGACCATGGGAAGTTAGGCCAGCCGTTTCAGCGCCGTGCCATACACGAGCAGCGGCGGCTCGCCGCGCAGGATCACGTCGTCATTCACAATGCACTCAATCACACCCTCTTTCGAGGGCAGTTCATACATGACTTCGAGCATCGCGTTCTCGAGAATGGCGCGCAGCCCGCGCGCGCCCGCGCTGCGTCCAAGTGCGAGCTGCGCGACTGCCTTTAGGGCGCCCGGAGTAATCGTCAGTTTGACGCCATCCACCTCGAGCAGCTTCGCCATCTGCTTGACCAAGGCGTTCTTGGGTTTGGTCAGGATGTTGACCAGAGCCTCCTCATTCAGATCGTGCAGCGTCGCTATCATCGGAAGACGGCCGATCAGCTCCGGAATGAGGCCAACCTTCAACAGGTCTTCCGGTTGAACTTGTTCCAAAAGCTCGCCGATGCGCCGGTCCTTCCTAGAGCGAATCTCTGCGCCAAACCCTAGCCGCTTCTCTCCGAGCCGCCGCTCGACGATGCGGTCCAGTTCCACGAAGGCACCGCCGCAGATGAATAGAATGTTCGTCGTGTCCACCTGCAGGAAGTCTTGCTGCGGATGCTTGCGTCCCCCCTTGGGCGGCACATTCGCCACCGTTCCTTCGATGATCTTCAGGAGGGCCTGTTGCACACCCTCGCCACTGACGTCACGGGTGATCGAGGGATTGTCGCCCTTGCGCGCCACCTTGTCGATCTCGTCGATATACACGATCCCGCGCTGTGCGCGGTCCACGTCGTGATCGGCATTCTGCAGAAGTTGGACAATGACGTTCTCGACGTCTTCGCCTACGTATCCCGCTTCGGTCAGGGTGGTCGCATCCGCGATCACGAACGGCACATTCAGCGTGCGAGCCAGCGCCTGAGCTAACAGCGTCTTGCCAGATCCCGTGGGCCCAAGCATCAGGATGTTTGACTTCTGCAGCTCGACGTCGTGGGTCTTGCGTGAGTCGATACGCTTGTAGTGATTGTACACTGCCACCGACAGGATTCTCTTCGCTCTCTCCTGCCCAATCACGTACTCATCTAGGATCGCGTTGATCTCGACTGGTTTCGGCAGTGCCTGCCCTTCCGAGGCTCGTTCGCCCCGGCCCACTTCTTCGGCGATGATATCGTTGCATAGACCGATACATTCATCGCAAATGTAGACCGTCGGCCCAGCGATCAGCTTCCTGACTTCCTTCTGCGATTTCCCACAGAACGAGCACTGCAGATTCACAAGCTGCTCGTCGCGACGTCGGTCCATGTGTAACACCTCCTCGAACTGAACCTAGAACCCTCGCATCGTGTAAGCTGAACTTACTCCGCTATCGCTTCCAGGCGACTGTCAGGTTTGTCAGGTGCGCGCGCGGTCGGCGTCGTGCACGTGCGACGATCGACCCGTGCACTAAAGCCACGCGACCGCGCATTCCGGCACATTTCGCATCTCAGCCGGCGCGCATCTCCTCGCGGCTGACTTCGGTCACCAACTCGCGCAGCCACACGTGACCTGGGTCTTGGGTGAATCGCTCGTGCCACGTGAGGTTCAACGTGTGCGACGGCACGCTGATCGGCGGTGGAAACGCCACGACCGAACCATCTTCCGGTACAAAACGCGCGAGCGCAGACGGCGCCGTCAAAATCAGATCACTCCGGCGCACCATCTCGAGCGCCGTGTAGAACGCCGGGATTCGCAACGCGATGCGGCGCGTGAGCCCATGCTGCTCGAGCGCGCGATCGATGACGCCTCGCCCATCGCCACCGGGCGAGACCGACAAATGATTGAGCGCCGCGTACGCCTCGATCGAGAGCCGCGGAGCCTTCGCGCCGCGCTTGCGCTTCTCGCGCCCCCCACGCAGCGCAACGTGATCGGCGCGGATCAAACACGAATAGTCGTCTCGAAAGAGCACGCGCCGCACGAGCCCGGGAGATTCTTGCAGCGGAAGCGGCTGCGCGCTGACCTGTTCGAAACGCGGCACGATCGACGCATCGACGTCACCCGTCTCGAGCAGCGCCGGCAAGCGTCGCGGATCGATCGGCACGACGCTGAGATCGACACCCGGCGCTTCGACGCGCACACGTTCGAGCAAGGCAGGGATCACCAACACGTCGAACAAGTCCGGCGTCGCGATTCGAAACGCGCGCCGTGCCGAGCCAGGCTCGAAGCGCAACGGACCTGACAGCGCGCGACCGAGCGTGACCAGCCCACTCCGCACCGGAATCGCGAGCAACTCCGCGCGCGGTGTCAGCACCATCCCGCTTTGCCCGCGCACGAGCAGCGGATCGCCGAGCAGCACGCGCAGCCGCCGCAGCGCATGACTCATCGCAGACTGGGTGACGCCGATGCGCTGCGCGGCGAGCGTGACGCTGCGGTCGTGCGCGAGCGCATCGAACGCGACGACGAGGTTGAGATCGATTCCGGCGAGGGCGCCCGGGGCGATCCGTTCGGCGGCATGAATTGCATTCATGGCCACATGAAACCTCATCATTTGATTCATGTACAGCCCAGGAGCATGTTCGGTGTGCGAGGCGATGATGCCGAGCACGACAGGAGAGCGAAGATGAAGGTTCTAATTTTTGGAGCAACGGGTGGTTCGGGACGCGCGGCGATGGAGCACCTGCTCTCGCAAGGGCACGAGGTGACCGCATTCACGCGCGCACCGAACGCCGACGCAGCCGCGACGCCCCGAGTCCGCTACGTGACCGGCGACGTGATGAACCCGTCCGACGTGGAGCTCGCGGTGACAGGCCAGGATGCGGTGATCGTGACGCTCGGCATTCGTGAAAACCCGCTGCGGGTTCGGTTTTTCGGTCCGGCGCGCACGCCGATGGACGTGCGCTCGGCCGGCACGCGCCACGTCATCGAAGCGATGCAAAAGCAGGGCGTCCGCAAGCTCGTCGTGCAGACGAGCTACGGCGTCGGCGAGACGCGCGATCGACTCAGCTTCGTCGACAAGCTGTTCTTCGATCTGATCTTGAAGCCTCAGATCGCCGACACTGAAAAGCAGGAAACGGATGTACTCGGAAGCGGACTCGACTGGGTGATCGTACAACCGGTGCACCTGACCGACGCCGCCGACAGCGACATGCCGTTCGTCTCCACCGCCGGCGAGACGCTCAAGCTCAAGGTCTCGCGCAACAGCGTCGGTCGCTTCCTAGCGCACTCGGCGCAGACGCCGGACTACGTGCGCAAGTCGGTCTCGGTCTCAGGGCAAGCGTGATCAGAACACGCGTGATCAGAATCGGAAGAACGGCCGCGCGATATCGAGGCCCGGCCACGGGATCGCGATCAACGTCAGCACGAACCAAATGATCTGCGTGATCAGCGTACTGCGATAGCGCAGCCGCCCTTCCCGCCGCTTCGAGCGCACGCGGCCCACGTGCGCGACCGCGACCGCAATCAGCATCGTCGCGATGTGCTCGACGCCAAAGAACCGCAGCTGCGCGTCCTTCATCGCGAGGCCCATGTTGGCGCGCGCGGCGGCGGTGATCGGACTCAGGAAAAAGTACAGCACGAGGCCGAGCAAAAACTGAACGTCGAGCACGGCCAAGAAGATCTTGTGCAGGCGTTCGTGGTTGGGCGCCCAGCTACCGCCGCCGCGAAGGCCCCCGAAGGCCGCGAGCACGAGCGCAAAGCCCAGCACGAGCACGGGGTAGCGAAGCCACGAATGAAGATAGAGCACGGCCACGTACATGAAAGACCCTCGTTAGCAAAGCGGCGGCGCAAAGCTCGCACGCGGCGCGGCGCCGTTCAACCCGACCCGGAATGTCGCTCGCCTGCGCAGGTCAGGTGTCTGGATACGGGTCGATCGCGGTCTCGATCAGCTCGTGCGCCAGCTGATCCACGCCGACGACGAGCGACCCGAACACGCGATACAGCCACGGCGACATCCCCTTCTTCAAGATCCCGCCCGGCCGAAACACGTGAACGGTACAGCCGAGGTACTCGTGCGCGAGCACCTGGAGATCCTTCTCGGTCCGACCCTTCGTGTAGCGCGTGAGCTTCTCCCATGGCAACCGGCTCGACTGACTCGGGTCCGCACCCAGGCCGCTCAAATAACAAAATCCAAACGGCCCGCTCGCGTGGGCGAACGCTGCATGCGCGAACGCGAGCGCAAACGTGTGAGTGACCCGCAGGTAGTCCGCCTCGGATGGGAAGTCCGAAGCCTTGCCGCCGAGCGTCCAAATGCAGCCGGTGTGATCGGCGAACGGCGCCATCAGTGAATCGTCGTAACGCGCGAAATCCGAATGCTGGACCGTGACCAGCTTCGGCGAGCTCACTTCGAGCGCGCGCCGCGTCAGACACGTCACTTGTCCGATTCGCGGATGCGCGATCAACTGCGACAACACTTCTGAGCCTACGAAACCTGTCGCACCCATCAGGAACAGCTTCACGGGCTTCGCGGACGGCGCAGGCCTCACGACTGACTCCAGCAGCTCACGGCTGCATCACATCGTCAGCCACAGGAAGTCGTGAGGCCTGCGCCGTCCGCGTTCACTCTTGCCAGCCTGCAGTGTGAGCGAGTAACCGCGATCACCTGCCAGCGACAGCTCACTGCCCGCCTTGTTGCCGCCGATGGCCTCGACGCGCGATTCCCCGATCGCCACGATCAAGTCGTCCTTCTTCACGCCTGCGCGCGCGGCCGGCGAAAAGGGCTCGACGTCGAGCACGAGCAGCCCGTCACCGTGCGCTTCATAGCGAACCCCGACACCGCGCGACGCTTTCGGCGCAGACAACATCACCGTCACAGCGCCGAGGTTATCGAGCGGCAACCGCGCCGCAGCATCCGGCAGCGCTGTCTCCGGCAGCCCCATCCGCTGGATCGAACCCGCAGGGTCGCTCGACCCCGAATCTCGATCCCACATCTCGAGCCGGAACCGCGTGTTCGAGCTGACGTAGACGTTGCGCGGCAAGGTCACGTTCCACTGGGGATGCAGCGTGTTCTCTTGAGCCGGCGACTCCCACACCACGCGATCGCCGAGGATCAGCTTCAGATACGGATCCGGCGGCGAGCCGTCCTCATCCCACGGCAGACCCGCACCTTTGAACGGTGGAAGCTCCGCACCGATCAGCCGGATCGAATACATGCCGCTCGGCTCTCCGCCGGAGCGACCGGCTTCGGGATTGGCCGGCGCCGGATACGCCAGTGTTTCGCGGCGCGGATAAGCGCAGCCGCTCGCAACTGCCAAGACCAGCATCCAAAGCATGACTCGCATGACGCGTAAGGATGCCAAAGTCCGAGGCAATGCGCGATCCCGTAGG
>Ga0193753_10000771_pt1 | contig 29935 bp, 25 predicted proteins | sample H1c2metaG_FD_144925 | JGI IMG/M metagenome (GOLD analysis project Ga0193753, IMG submission 144925) | Soil microbial communities from a riparian zone of the East river system, Colorado, United States - H1c2 | ecosystem: Environmental > Terrestrial > Soil > Riparian zone | place: USA: East...
TGAGTCGCTTTTTTGGGTGTCGCCTTACCTGGCCGCTTAGCCGCTTTATTGGGTTTCTTCGAGGGCATTTTAGTTTTCCGCCTCCTAACGAAAGAGCGCGCGATTATACCGACGCATTCATGCCTGTACAGGCCGCGCGCAAAACATATTTCGCGAACTTAACCCTATGATTGTGCAGCAAATTCCCTAGGGCAATTCGACCGGCGCGGCCGCCACCCAGCCGGCCGCCCGATGTTCTGCCACGACGGTGGTGTAAATGCCGCCGCGCACGTTGAATTTGGCCGAAATCCGCAGGTATCGAGGGGCCGTGGCGGTCACCAGGTCGCGCAATATCTCGTTCGTGACCGCTTCATGGAAGGCGCCGCGGCTGCGGAACGACCAGATATAGAGCTTCAGGGACTTCAATTCGACGCAGCGCTCGTTCGGAATGTAGTCGATCTCCAGAGTGGCAAAGTCGGGCTGGCCGGTCTTGGGGCACAGGCAGCTAAACTCAGGAATCGTCATGTGGATGGTGTAGTCCCGCTCGGGCGCGGGATTGGCAAAAACTTCGAGGCTCGAGGTGGGTTCAGTCATGGCAGAGATTGCGCGATCACCGTAAGGGGTTTACCTGTGTGACGTTTACTTTACACTACGCGCCACAAGTGGCCCACGACACCGCGTGAACAATGCGCTTAACGAAACTCAAAATCGCCGGCTTCAAATCGTTCGTTGATCCGACGACCGTCACCTTCCCCAGCAGCCTGACCGGGGTGGTGGGCCCCAACGGCTGCGGCAAATCCAACATCATCGATGCGGTGCGCTGGGTGATGGGGGAAATCTCCGCAAAGCATTTGCGCGGCGAGTCGATGGCCGACGTCATTTTCAACGGCTCCTCGTCCCGCAAACCGTTGGGCAACGCGTCGGTGGAATTGGTATTCGACAATTCCGACGGCAAGATCGGCGGCCCTTACGCGAATTACAACGAAGTGGCGCTGCGCCGCGCGGTGAGCCGCGATGGCACTTCCGACTACTTTATCAATGGCATAAAAGTACGGCGCAAGGACATCACGCAGCTGTTTCTCGGCACCGGCTTGGGAACCCGCAGCTACGCCATCATCGAGCAGGGCATGATTTCGCGCGTCATCGAGGCGCGGCCAGATGACCTGCGTGCTTTCCTGGAGGAGGCGGCGGGGATCTCGCGCTACAAGGAGCGGCGCCGCGAGACCGAAAGCCGCATCGGGCATACGCGCGAGAATCTCGACCGCTTGAACGATTTGCGCGAAGAGGTGGAAAAACAGATCCGCCACCTGCAGCGCCAGGCGGCGACGGCGCGCCGCTACCAAACGCTCAAAGAAGATGAGCGCAAGCTGTTTGCGGAATTGCTGGCGTTGCGTTTGCAAAGCCTGGATTTGGAAGCCGGTGGCCGCGATGCCGCGACCTCCGGCTGCGAGACGGCGATGCAGGCGGTGCTGGCGGATTTGCGCGAAGCCGAAGCCCATATCGAACGGATTCGCGCCGACCAGTCGACCAAGGCCGATGCCTTGAACGCGATTCAGGGCCGCTACTACGAGGCGGGCGCCGAGGTCACGCGGATCGAACAAGGCATCGAGTACGCGCGCGAATTGCGCCAACGCCAAAGATCCGACTTGGAGCAGATCGATTCGCAGACAGGCGAGCTTTCGCGCGTGGTGCAGCTTGATCGCGTGCAGCTCGAATCGCTGTCGATGGAGCTCTCGACCATGGTGCCGGGCCTCGACGCCGCGCACGAAAGCGAACGCATTGCTTCGCAGGCACTTGAACGCTGCGAGCAGGCGCTCACGTCGTGGCAATTCTCATGGGACAACCACGCTCAGGCCGTCGCGCTCGGGCAGCGCGAGACGCAGGTGGAGCGGGCGCGCATCGAGCAATTGGAGAGTCAGCAGCGGCGCTTGCTGCAGCAGCAGGAGCGTCAGGATTCGGAACGGTCGGCGTTTGCGCAGCTGCAGCCCCCGGCGGCGTTGGAGACCCTGACCGAACGCGCCGATGCGGCGCGGACTGCGGGAGAGAGCGCAGCGGCCGAGCTGCAGACGCTGCTGTCGGAGATCTCGGTGACGCGCGAGCGCGAACGCGAGGAGAGCCAGTCGCTCAATGCGCTGCGGGCGCGCTTGCAGCAGGCGCAGGGAGAGCAGGTCTCGACCGAGGCGCTGCAGCAGGCGGCGCTGGGCAAGGCATCCGGAAAAGTGACGCAGTGGCTCAAGTCCCAGTCGCTGGATCGCCGGCCGCGCGTGGCGCAGCAACTGCGCGTGGACAAGGGCTGGGAACGCGCCGTCGAAACCGTGTTGGGATCCTACCTGGAAGCGGTTTGCGTCGACGGCCTGGACAGCGTTACGGATGTGCTGGGCAGCTTCGACGGCGGAAATTTGGCGGTGGTGAGCACCGAAGGCGCGCCCGGCGCGCGCGCTGCCGACTCGTTGCAGGCGAAGGTGCAAGGCACCACCGTGCTGGGATCACTGCTGTCGTCGGTTCAGACCGCCGAAAGCCTGGCGGACGCGCTCAAGTTGCGGCGGCAGCTGGAGGCCGGTGAATCGGTCGTCACCCGCGATGGAATCTGGCTGGGCAATGATTGGTTGCGCGTCTCGCGCGATGCGGACCCGCATACGGGCGTGATCGAGCGCGAAGAGACGCTGCGTGAAATCGGCATTCAGGTCGATTCGCTCGAAAAGGCGGTAAAAGATCTCGAGGTGCGCCTGGATGACACCCGCGAGCGGGTCCGCGATCACGAAGACCGGCGCGAGCGCCTGCAAACCGAAGTGAACCGGCTGCATCGCGAGCATGTCGACCGGCGGGCGGAGCTGAATTCCGCACAAGCGCGCACCGACGATGCGGCCAAGCGGTTGGAGCAGCTCGAGTCGGAACTCGCGGATGTTCGCCTCGAACTCGCGCGCAGCGAGAGCGAGCTGCGGGCATCGCGCGGGCGGATGGAAACCGCCATCGACGCGCTGTCCGCGCTCGAGCCGCAACGCATGGAGTTGGAGCGAGACCGCGAGCGGATGCGCACGGAGCAAAATGCGGCGCGTGCAGCGGCCGCCGCGGCGCAACAGCATGCCCGCGACCTGGCAGTTCAGGTGGAGTCGCGGCGCTCCTCGCATTCGGCATTGATCACCACGGTGGGCCGTCTCGAGAAACAGCTCGAGGACCTGCAGACGCGCCGCGTGGAGCTGCTCGCTCAGATCGCGGAAGGCGAAGCGCCGCTTGCCGAGGCGCAGCTCAAGCTGGAGCGCGAATTGCGCCAGCGCGCGGAGGTCGAGGAGGAATTGCGCGCCGCGCGAATCGCCAGCGACGAGCTGGACGGCATGTTGCGCGAGCATGAAGCGGCACGGTTTGCGGTCGACCAGCGCTTGGAGGCGGCCCGCGCCGGTTTGGACGAGGCGCGCCTGGCGGCTCAGCAGGTGCGCATTCGCCGCGAGGGCGTGGCGGAGCAGTTGACGGCGACGAATTTCGAATTCGCGGTGCTGGTCGCGCAGATTGCGGCGGACGCGACCGTGGAGAACTGGGAGTCGCAACTCGAGGACACGAAGGGAAAAATCGAACGTTTGGGCCAGGTGAATCTCGCCGCCATCGGCGAATTCAAGGAGCAGTCGGAGCGTAAGGAGTACCTGGATCGACAGTGCAAGGATTTGACCGACGCCCTGGAAACCCTCGAGTCGGCGATGCGCAAGATCGATCGCGAGACCCGCACGCGTTTCCAGGACACTTTCGACCGCGTCAATGCCGGCCTCAAGGAAAAATTTCCGCGACTCTTCGGCGGCGGGCATGCATACCTGGAATTGACCGGCGAGGAGTCGAATGCCGCCGGTGTCTCGGTCATGGCCCGACCGCCAGGCAAGCGCAACAGCACCATCAGCCAACTGTCAGGCGGCGAGAAGGCCCTGACCGCCGTGGCGCTGGTATTTGCGATTTTCGACTTGAACCCCGCGCCATTTTGCCTGTTGGACGAAGTGGACGCGCCGCTGGATGAGAACAATGTCGGCCGCTTCTGCGACATTGTCCGCGACATGTCGCGCAGCGTGCAGTTCATCTTCATCACGCACAACAAGAGCACCATGGAGATGGCCTCGCAACTGGTCGGCGTCACCATGAATGAGCCCGGCGTCTCGCGCCTGGTGTCGGTGGATGTCGATGAGGCTGTGCGTATGGCCGCGATGTAGCGCAGGCTCCTATGGCTGCCCAGCTGCGTTGGATCCTATTGGCCTTGAGTCTGGTGTTGCTTGCCGGCATTTGGTGGTGGGGAAGACGGCGCTCATCGCAGGCACCGGGGGATGCGCAGCTGCGTGAGATCACGCCGCCGATCGAAGCTCGCACGGCGTCCGAAATTCGCCAACCCGAAATTCGCCAACCATCCGAGTTTCGCCCATCACCCGAATTTCGCGAAGCGCCGGAATTTCGCGAATTGCCCGAAACCCGCCATCCGCCCGAAGACGATGCCGCCATCGCAACGACCGTTACCATTGAGGCCAAGGATCGCGAATGGGGCGTTCCGCCCTTCGAGCCCTTGAGTATCCACACCCAGGAATTCGATCACGTTCCCATCCTGGATGGCCCGATGATGGTGCATCCCGATCAAGTGACGGCGTCGACGGCGGACCCGGCGCCGGCCGCGCACATGATGGCGGCGGCCAGGCTCACCCCCGGCCGGGTTCCGACGCTGTTGCCGGAATCCTCGGATCGCGGCGCGGGGGCGCCCGCGCAGGCGCCGAATGCCAGCGAGCAGCAGAAAATTGTGACGCTGCGCGTGTGTGCGGCGGGCGAGGTTCGCTGGTCCGGTGCCACGCTGCTGTCGGCGTTCGAATTGCACGGCCTCGCTTATGGCCGCCACCAGGTTTTTCATCGCCGGCATGTCGACGGCCGCAGCTTGTTTTGCGTTGCCAGCCTGATTGAGCCGGGCACCTTTGATGTCGCGCGAATGTCCTCCGAGGAATTTCGCGGGATCACGCTCTTTGCCGTGCTGCCGGGACCGGTCGAACCCCTTTTGACCATCGATGAGTTGCTCGGCGCGGCGCGCGGGCTTGCACAGGAGCTCTCTGGCATGGTGCAAGACCATAAGGGCATGCCGCTCTCGCCGCAGCGCGCGGCGGCGTTGCGCGACGACGTGGCGCGCTTCCAGGCGGCGCTGCCGCGGGGCTAGGACGGGCTCCCGAGGTGTGCGCGGATAAGACAATCGAGCCGCCGAAGAAGGCCGCGTCGCGTGCCGCGCAGCTGCGGGATGAGCTGGAGCGGTACAACTACCGCTATCACGCGCTGGATGACCCGGAAGTTCCCGATGCGGAGTACGACAAGCTGATGCTCGAGCTGCGCGCTCTCGAGGCGCAGTACCCGCAGCTGCTGCTTCCCAATTCACCCACGCAGCGGGTGGGCGCGGCGCCGGTGTCGGCTTTCGGCGCGGTCAAACATCGCGTAGCCATGCTGTCCTTGGACAATGCATTCAGCGACGATGAGGTGCGGGACTTCGATCGCCGCATCCGCGAGCGGCTTAGCGCAAGCGGAGCAATCCGCTATTCGGCGGAGCCGAAACTGGACGGCTTGGCCGTCAGCGCGCGCTATGAAAACGGCAGCTTCGTGCAAGGCGCGACGCGCGGGGACGGCGAGACCGGCGAGGATATCACCCAGAACTTAAGGACCATCAAGGCGCTGCCTCTGAATCTGCGTGGTGCGAGGATACCGCGGGTGCTCGAGGTGCGCGGCGAGGTCTTCATGCCGTTCGCGGGATTCCGGCGCTTCAATGAGGAAGCGGCGGCCCGCGGCGAAAAGCCCTTCATCAATCCCCGCAATGCCGCGGCAGGCAGCCTGCGGCAGCTGGATCCGAAAATGACTGCGGCGCGCCCGCTGGATCTGTTCATCTACGGCGTCGGCCTCGTCGAGGGCGGCGAGCTTCCTCCCTTTCACAGCGAAACCTTGCAGGCGTTGCGCGCGCTGGGTTTCAAGATATGCCCGCAATCGAGCGTGGTCGAGTCGATCGACGGATGTCTTCAGTACTACCGCGACATGGGCGCAGCGCGTGCGAACCTGCCGTATCAAATCGATGGCGTGGTGTACAAGGTCGATGATGTGAATCTGCAGCGCCAGCTGGGGTTCATTTCGCGTGCGCCGCGCTGGGCCATCGCGCATAAATTCCCCGCCGAGGAAGCGCTGACCTTGGTGCGCGGCATTGAATTTCAGGTGGGGCGCACCGGCGCATTGACACCGGTGGCGCGCTTGGAGCCGGCATTCGTGGGCGGCGTTACGGTGAGCAACGCCACTCTGCACAACATGGATGAATTGATCCGTAAGGACGTGCGCGTGGGCGACACCGTCGTCATCCGCCGAGCGGGTGATGTCATACCGGAAGTTGCACGGGTGCTGCTTGAGCGCAGAGGCAAGCCGGAGCCGCCCTTGATCGAGCTGCCGAGCAAATGCCCCGTGTGCGGCAATCCCGTGGTGCGCGAAGCCGACCAGGCGGTGGCGCGCTGTAGCGGCGGACTCCGCTGCGCGGCGCAGCGCAAGGGGCAAATTCAGCATTTTGCCTCGCGCCGCGCCATGGATATCCAGGGTCTCGGCGACAAGCTGGTGGAGCAGCTCGTCGACAGTGATTGGGTGACGACGCCTGCGGATCTTTTCTCGCTGCAGGCGGATCGGCTGGCCACACTGGAACGCATGGGCGAGAAATCGGCTCAGAAGCTGCAATCGGCCATTGAGGCCGCCAAACGCACCACCTTGCCGCGGTTCCTGTATGCGCTCGGCATCCGTGATGTGGGCGAGTCCACGGCCTTAGGCTTGGCGCAATACTTTCCGGAAATTGCGGATCTACGCGGTGCCGGCGAGGAGGAGATTCAACGCGTCCCGGATGTCGGTCCGGTGGTGGCGAAGCAGGTGGCCGCGTATTTTCGCGATGCAGACAATGCCGCGGTGGTGGACCGCTTGCTCGCCGCCGGGATCACATGGCCGCCCCCGGCTGTCGCGAGCGCCGGCGGCGGCGCACAGCGCGACAAGACCTTCGTGTTGACCGGTACGCTCGAATCCCTGACGCGCGAACAAGCTGCGGAGTCAATCCAGCAACTCGGGGGAAAGGTGAGCGGCAGCGTGTCGAAGAAGACCGACTATGTGGTCGCGGGCGCGGAGGCGGGGTCCAAGCTGAAGAAGGCGCAGCAGCTCGGCATCAAAATTCTCGATGAGGCGGCATTTTTGAAACTGCTGAAATCGTAGCGGACTCGAACGAGTCCGCTACGATACTCAAGATACCGATTACGTCGTCGGAGTCCGACTACATCGTTTTATCGATTTTCGCGGTCTTCTTCAGGGATTCCACGTAGGACTGAAGTTTCTTCTGGACGACGCCGGTGCCGACCTGCTGCTTCACCTGTTCAAACGGCGGCGGCGCAGTCTCGCGCGTATCTTCCAGCTTGATGATGTGCCAGCCGAATTGGGTTTGCACGGGCGCGGAGGTCATTTCGCCCTTCTTCAATCCCTTTACGGCATCACCGAACGGCTTGGCCATGCGGGTCAGCGTGAACCAACCGAGGTCGCCGCCATTCGCCTTGGAGCTGTCGGTGGACTCCGCCTTGGCGACGTCCTCAAATTTCGCGCCGCCCTTGATCTTCTTGATGACGGCATCAGCCTTGTCTTTGTCGGCGACCAGAATATGCCGTGCGTGATACTCGGTCTTGTCCATGGCCGCGATGTCGGAGTCGTATTCGCTGTGCAACTCGGCATCCGTCGGATCCTTGTCCTTCAGATACTTCGCCGACGCCGCATCCGCGAGCACCCGCATGCGCACGACGCCGAGTTGCGCGGTGACATCCGGATCCTTGTCTACGCCGTCTTTCAAGCCTTGGGAGGCCAACAACTGCATGTTGATCATTTCATCGAGGACCTGATTCTTCTGCTCGGTCGTGAGTTCCGTCGCAGGCCGCCCGCGCAACAGACTCTTCAGGTAGATCTCGAATTCGGTGCGGGAAATGGCTGTGCCGTCAACGGTCGCGACGGGCGGGGTCGTCGGCGCAGCCGCCTTGTCAGGTGCGGCGGGCGTCGCCTGTTGGCCTTTTCCGCAGGCCGTCATTACCAGGGCGAATGCTGTCACGGTGGCAATGCGGGTCCACGGTGTACTCAAAAATTGGCTCATTGGTTCCTCTAGCAGAAAAAAAGCGACTTAGGCCCTTGGTGGCCAGCGCGCCCGGGGGCGGCAGTTTAGCCTCAACAGCGCGATCTCACCAATTTTTGGATGGATTTTGCACGGCGAGCCGGTCGTTGCCGCAGTGCAACATCATATCGCGGTGTCAAGTCTTGTCGGGCGGCAGCGCCTCGATTGCCAGCGCGTGGATGTCGCTTTTCAAAAGATCGTCGACCGCCGCGTAAATCAGTCGATGGCGCGCCACAGAGGGTATGCCGCGAAAGGCTTCGGACACGATGCGCACGCGAAAGTGACTTTGGCCGCCGGCAGCGCCGGCGTGGCCCTCATGCAGGTGGCTCTCATCCTCGACGCTGAGTTGTGCGGGCGCAAAGCGGCTCTGCAGCCGCTCGCGCAAGCGCTGCGCCCGGGTGCCCGGATTGACGGCAGCGGGACCGGCCGGCGCGGGTTGATTGACTGCTTTGCTGGCGAGCCAGAAAGCCTGCGGCAGCATGAAAAGCATGGTCGCGGCGGGAAATCCGAAGACTTTGAACTTGATCCACAGGTCAACGCTGAAATTCCTGGCAACGTATAAATTCAAGAGCGCAAAAGCGGCAAACCACGCTGCCCACAGCAGGTTGATGAGCCGCCAACTACGCGCGGAGACCGCCAAGGGTTCGCTGAACGACGCCTCGAGCACGCGACGCACCAGCGGCCGTTCACCGATGACCGTGCTGCCGAGAAAGACTGCGGAAGTCAAACCCAGCAATACCGTGAGCTTCCACTGGATGAAGCGCTGATCGTGCAGCAGCAGCGTTGCAGTCCCGAGCGCCAGCACCACGCAGGTCGTGACGATATGCATGGTCTTGAAGCTGCCGGCGCGCAGGCGATGAATCAGCAACTGCAGCACACAGGCAATCATGAGCGCCGCCGTCGCCCAGTAAATGTCGCGCACCTCGAACGTCACAAAAAAGACGATCAGGGGCGACCATTCGAGGAGTTGAGTCATCCGCGTATCATAGCCGACGCCATGAGCATCTATCTGCAACTGCATCCGGTTTCACCGCAACGCCGCTATGTTCGCCAAGCGGTCGAGGCGCTGCGCCGGGGAGCCGTGATCGTATACCCGACGGATTCCTGCTATGCGTTGGGCTGTCATATCGGCGACAAGGCCGCGCTCGAACGCATCCGCGACATTCGTCAAACTGACAGAAATCATCACTTCACGCTGGTGTGCCGCGATCTCGCGGATGTCGGCAAGTATGCGATGGTCGAGAATTGGCAGTATCGTTTGCTCCGCGCACACACCCCGGGTCCCTATACCTTTTTACTCAAAGCCTCGCGAGAAACGCCGCGGCGCTTGAAGCACGAACGGCGTGGCACGATCGGGCTGCGCGTTCCGGACCACCCGGTCACGGCCATGCTGCTGAGCGAGTTGGGGGAGCCGGTGATGAGCTCCACGCTGCTGCTGCCCGGCGAGGAACATCCGCGCACCGACGCAAAGGAGATTTACGACAAACTCGAGCACAGCGTCGATTTCGTTTTGGACGGCGGCAACTGCGGTTTGATTCCCACCTCGGTGATTGACCTGTCGACCGATCGCGCCATCGTGGTGCGCGAAGGGCGGGGCGATGTCAGCCCCTTTGCATCGACGGCCACCGTATAATGGCCGCCAATGCGGGCACTAGAGCTCGTAATTGAATCAAATAACGAGTGCAAGCATTGGATTTTAATGAGATTCTTAGGAAGATTTCGATCTTTGCCATTCCGGTGCTGGTCGCCGTCACGCTGCACGAAGTGGCGCACGGCTGGATGGCGAGGTACTTCGGTGATCGCACTGCCGAGCTGCTCGGTCGACTCAGCTTGAATCCACTGCGTCATATCGATCCGCTTGGAACCTTGTTGATCCCCGGGCTGCTCCTCGTTGTGGGGGCGCCGCTGTTCGGCTGGGCGAAACCGGTGCCGGTGGTGACAAGCGTGCTGCGCCGGCCGCGTCTCGCGCTGATCATGGTGGCGTTGGCGGGACCTGCCGCGAATTTGGTGATGGCGCTTTTGTGGTCCGGGATACTCATCCTGGTCTTGATCATCAGGTCCGGCCATACGCTGGATAGTTGGATCGTGCTCATGGCGCAGGCGGGAATCTTGGTCAACGTGTTGCTTGCCGCATTCAATCTGTTGCCCATTCCGCCGCTTGACGGCGGCCGCGTGGTCGCAGGCGCTTTGCCGCCGCGGATCGGCGCGATGTTCGAAAAAATAGCGCCATTCGGCATGTTGATCGTGCTGCTATTGGCCGTCACCGGCCGATTCAATTGGCTGTTCAGTGCAGCGTATGGCGCTACGGATCAGCTGATCAACGCGCTGTTGATCAGGCATTTGGCATGAGCGGACCCATCCAAAATCGACGCGTTCTGTCCGGCATGCGGCCCACCGGTCAGCTGCACTTGGGCAACTACCATGGTGCGCTGAAGAATTGGATCGAACTTCAATATCAGTACGAATGCTATTTCTTCGTCGCCGATTGGCACGCCCTCACGACCGGGTACGAGGACACCTCCAAGCTCGAGGAAAACACCTGGAGCATGGTCATCGATTGGCTGGCCGCGGGCTTGAATCCGGGCGTGGCCACGCTCTTCATCCAGTCGAAGGTGCCTGAGCATGCGGAATTGCATCTATTGCTGTCGATGATCACGCCATTGGGCTGGCTGGAGCGCGTGCCGTCCTACAAGGACCAACAGACCCAGCTCGCGGACCACGACCTGAGCACCTATGGCTTCCTGGGCTACCCGCTGCTGCAGAGCGCGGACATCTTGTTGTATCGCTCGCAATATGTGCCCGTGGGCGAGGATCAGGTCGCACACGTCGAGATCACCCGCGAAGTCGCACGGCGCTTCAATCACATCTACGGCCGCGAACCGGAATTTGAACAGAAGGTGGAAAAGGCCATCAAAAGCCTGGGTTCGCGCAATTCCGCCTTATATCGTTCGCTTCGCAAGGCATTTCAGGAGAAAGGCGATGAGGACGCGCTTGCGAAGGCGCAGGCGCTGGTGGAGGCGAACGCGCGGCTGACGGTGGCGGATCGCGACCGGCTGTTGGGCTTTCTCGAAGGCGCCGGGATCGCCATTTTGCCGGAACCCGAGGCATTGTTGACGGCAACGCCAAAGGTCCCGGGACTCGATGGCCGCAAAATGTCCAAGTCTTACGGCAACACGATTGGGCTGCGTGAGGATGCGGATTCGATCGTCAAGAAACTCAAGGCCATGCAAACCGATCCGGCGCGCGTGCGGCGGACCGACCCGGGCGATCCGGACAAATGTCCGGTGTGGGACCTGCATAAAATATATTCAACAGCCGAGACCCAGGAGTGGGTGCAAAAGGGTTGCCGCTCCGCTGGAATCGGCTGCCTGGAGTGCAAGGCGCCGCTCATCGAGAAGATCGTGGAAGAGGTGACCGGCATCGCGAAACGGGCGCAGGAGTTCGAGGAGAATCCGGAACTCGTACGCGGTATCATCGCTGAGGGGTGCGAGCGGGCGCGGACGGTGGCGCGCGACACACTGGACGCCGTCCGACAAGCCATGGCGATGAACTATCGATGAAACCCGAATTGACCTTGGTTCAGAACGCGGCGCCGCCGCCGGTCGCCCAGATTGCGCCGGCGCAAGGCGAAATGCCGTTTGCGGTCGTGGAGGGCCAGCCCATTATCGAGATGCCGCGAGATCTCTACATTCCGCCGCAGGCGCTCGAGGTATTCCTCGAAGCGTTTGAAGGGCCGCTCGACATGCTGCTGTATCTCATCCGGCGGCAGAATTTGGATATTCTCGACATTCCGATTGCGGAAATAACCCGTCAATACATGCGCTACATCGAGCTGATGCAGGTGCTGCAGCTCGAATTGGCCGGTGAATATCTGCTCATGGCGGCCACCCTCGCAGAGGTCAAATCACGCATGCTGCTGCCGCGCATCGGCAGCGATGATGCCGCCGATGAGGCCGATCCTCGCGCCGAGCTGGTGCGCCGCCTGCAGGAGTACGAGCGCTTCAAGCGCGCCGCCGAGAACATCGATCGGATGCCGCGACTGGAACGCGACACCTGGGTTGCGTCTGCGGAATTGGTCGACCGCAAAGTGGTGCGCATTCCGCCGCAGGTCACGCTGCAGGAGATGCTGATCGCGTTTCAGGACGTGTTGTCGCGCAGCGACATGTTCGCGCATCATCATGTGCAGCGCGAGCCGTTGTCGGTGCGCCAGCGCATGACGGATGTCCTGGCCGCCTTGCAAATGAACTCCTTCGTCGATTTCGTGCGCCTGTTTACGCCTGACGAGGGTCGCCGCGGGGTCACCGTGACCTTCGTCGCCGTGTTGGAACTACTGCGCGAAGGACTGATCGAAATAGTGCAATCGGAAGCATACGCACCGTTGCATGTGCGCCTGGGCAATCCGGCCCGGCACCTGTCGCTGGTAGCCGACGACAGCGCCGCCAACGATGACCTTGCGAGAACTCAATGAACCATCAATACGTGAAGAATGTGGTTGAAGCATCGCTGCTCGCAGCCGGCCGGCCCCTGACGGTCGAGGAGCTGATGAGCGTATTCGACGAGCGCGACGGGTCGATCGCTGAGGACGTCAAGACCGCGATTGCCGCGCTCGCCTCCGAGTATGAGACCCGCGGATTGGAGCTATTGGAAGTGTCCAGCGGCTTTCGCATTCAGATCCGGGCGGCGGTGGCGCAGCCCGTGGCGCGATTGTGGCAGGAGCGGCCTGCGAAATATTCGCGCGCACTTTTGGAGACCCTGGCGCTGATCGCCTATCGGCAACCGATCACGCGCGGTGAAATCGAGCAGATTCGCGGCGTGGCCGTGAACCCGAACATCATCAAAACGCTGCATGAACGCAATTGGATCCGCGTGGTCGGCCATCGCGACGTCCCAGGCAAGCCCGAATTGCTCGGCACGACGCGGGAATTTCTCGATTATTTCAGCTTGAAGAAGCTCGATGATCTGCCGACCCTGGCGCAGCTCAAGGAACTCGAAGACCTGCGCGTGCAGCTGACGCTGCCCGGTGCCGAAGCGCAGGTGCTGACCGACCCGGAAGCGTCGCTGGATGCCGCAGCAGACCCCGAGCCACAAGCGGACCACGAGCCGCAAGCGGACGATGACGAAGAGCCCGGCTCTGCGAGCTCCGGGCCGCACGCTCAAGGTCTGGTCGCGAGTGGTGCGCAAGACGACGGCAATTGATGCCGCCGCGCCGCCCACGGGGCTCTCCGGCTCGGAAACGCGCGTTGGGCAAAGGCCCACTTTCCGAGGAGGCGCCGGCAGGTGAGCGGGTACAGAAGCTGCTATCGGCGGCGGGCATCGGGTCGCGCCGGGAAGTGGAGCGCTGGATTCGCGAGTCCCGGCTGAAGGTCAACGGCGAGGTACCGGCGTTGGGCGCCAAGCTCACAGCCCGCGACCGAATCACCTTGGATGGCCGCCCTGTCAGACTGCACACACCTGCTGCCGGTAAAGAATCACGCATCCTGCTCTTTCATCGCTCGCCGGGCGAAAACCTGGATTTGAAGGCCGCAACCTCGCGCGCAGCCGAGCATTTGAAATTGCCTCGCTCGTCGGGCCGCTGGCTGGCAATTCAGCCGATGCCGCCGGTGGACGGCGGCCTGGAAATTCTCACCGACGACGGATCTTGGGCGCATCGCGTTTCGCGCGGCGCGCACGCACTGACCATCGACTATGTGCTGCGCATGCGCGGCCCCTTGAAGGAGGCCGTGGTGGATGAATTCCGGGCCGCCACCGATTGCGAAGGGGAAGCGATGAGTATTTTGCAGGCCGACGCAAAATACGGCGAGGGATTCAACCATTGGTTGAGCGTGACCGTGCGTGCGACGCGCTCGGCGCAGGTACGGCACTGGTTTGCCGCGCGCGGCATCATCGTCAGCCGCCTGATGCGCGTGCGCTTTGGGCCGGTGCACCTGGGGCGCGATCTGCCGCGCGGCCACTCCAGGGCCATGCTGGCGAGCGAACGAAATGCGCTGGTTAATGAGATCGAAGCGGCCGAGCCGGTGCCTGACGGGAACTCGGGCCGATCGATCTCACATGCCGGCCAAACTCGTTCTCCCGCACCGTGAAATTGTCGATGCTGCCGAATGTGATCTGTACCGCTCAAATTCGCAGTGCGAAGATCTAGTTCGCCAGTGGGTTCTTAGAGGTCTCCAGCAGTTGGGCCAGGTACTGCTGCCAGACCGCCGCCCAGGTGTGGGTGCCATGTCCATGCGTTTGATCGGACGCCGGCAGCAGCACGAAGCGGCCGTTCTTCACGCGCTTGATCTCGCGCTCCGCAATGCCGAGTTCCGGCGGATTGATGAAATCATCCCCCGAGTTGATGTGCAGCAGCGGCGCCTTGATCTTCTCCAGACCGGGCGCGGGGTCATAGTCCCGCGATGCGTTGACCTGATACAGAAAGTCGTTCGCGTCCAGGTTTTCAATCTGCCGCGGCATGTATTTTTGCAGAAACTCATCCGCCGCGTCCCGGGTCGGCAAGGTGATCTGCATTTGAATCGGCGCACTGCCGGCGATCAACAGCAGCCCGGCAACCGTGCGCAGGGCGTCGATCGGCTGAGTCGTGTAGTCGCCTTTCATCCATTGCGGATCATTGTGGATGGCATCGATGGTCAGATCGCGCCATAGTCGGTTTCGTCCCGCAATCTGCACCGGAAGGCAGGCGAGCGGCATCAATGCGTCCATGAAATCCGGATAGGCTTCTCCCCACATGAAGGTGTGCATGCAGCCCATCGACGTCCCCATGACCAGCCGCAAATGGTTCACGTCCAGACCCTTGGTGAGCAGCAGGTACTGCGCCAAGACCATGTCCTGGTAGGAATATTGGGGGAATTTCATGCGCAAGGCGTCGCTGGGCTTGCTGGATTTACCGTGCCCGATGCCGTCCGGCAGAATGATGTAGTACTTATCGGCATCCAGAAGTTGCCCCTTCTGGAACAACACCCCGGAGAAGCGTTCGTTAATGAGGCTGCGGCCCGATCCGCCCGTGCCGTGCATGATCAGCACCGCATTGGTGACGCGGCCCTGTGCATCCCTTTTTGCCTTCCCCAAAAACGTATAGTGCATCCGTAATTCCGGCAGCGTCTCTCCCGATGCGAAATGGAAGTCATGGATGACATAGTCGCCCTCGAGCGGCCGGGCTTCCGGCGCAGCCGCGTTGCCGGCCGTGCCGACACCGAGGCAGAACAAAGCCAGCAAGCCGCCAGAGCAGAGTTTGCGTAAATGCATCCGTGGGTCCCTCAAAATGTTATTGCGCGTCAATAAACCGACCATCAATACCGCGCCCGCGTTCGCTCAGCAAGTACAAAAAAGGACCGATCACGGATTCCGCGCTCGGCACCGTGTTCGGGTCCTCCGCAGGATAGGCCGCCGCCCGCATCGCGGTGCGCATCCGCCCGGGATTCACGCTGTTGAAGCGCATGTTCGCTTCGCCTTCCAACTCCTCGAACAACATGGCGCGAACCGATTCGAGGCCCGCCTTCGAAACCGCATAGGCGCCCCAAAATGGCCGCGCTTGCTTCACCACGCCGCTGCTCACGAAAATCACCGAAGCGTCCGGGGATTTTCGCAATGCCGGCAGCATCACTTGCGTCAGTATGAAGGGCGCCGTCAGATTCACGTGCAGGACCTTGCACCAGAGGGGCACGTCGTATTGCTCCAGCGGTGTGCGATCGCCGAGCAGGGCCGCGGCGTGAACCAGGCCGTCCAGCTTGCCGAATTCCGTATCGATGGTGCGGGCGAGCGCGTCGTACTCGACCGCTGTGGCAGCCGCCAGGTCCAGCGTGGCGATCGCCGGCTGCGCAGCGCCGCCCAACGACTCGATTTCGTCGTAGACCCGGTCCAACTTGGCGCTGTTGCGGCCCGAGAGGATGACGCTGGCGCCGGCGCGAGCGCATCCGATGGCGAGCGCGCGCCCCAGGCCGCTGCCGGCTCCGGTAACGAGAATCACGCGTCCCTCGAGCAGCGCCGTGTCCGCAACAAAATCCGTAGGTATCGTTTGAGACATCATTGCCTATCCATTGGCGCGCCGCGCCGTAACCCAAGCGAGCAGCATATCCTGCACGCGCGGGGACTCAAGAGTTGCGGTTCGCTGCTGCAAGTGCTTAAGACCCAGCGCGGCCGATACCAGCAGGTGACGATGCTGCGAACGGCATTCCGCGGGCAGCTCCTGCGCGGCGCTCTCATAACGTCGCGCGGCGCGTGCGCGCAGCTGCTGCAGATAGCTCGCGAGGTTTTCCGGCGGCGAATCGGCGCACAGATCGGCATTGTCCACGCCTGCCCCGAGCAGTTCGTCCACTGGAAACAAAACGCGTCCGAGGCGCGCCTCGCGCCGGTAGTCGCGAGTGGTGCGCGCCAGGTAGTCAGCGACCGCGAGTGATCGAAGGCAACTCTGCAAGCCGTCTGCGTCGGCGTCCGCCGAGGTGAGACGCGAAGCCACATGGAGGGGCAGCGCCCGCAGTGCGCTGGCGTGCGCCTCGAGTTCTGCGCCCCGTTCCAGCGGTACGCCGCTGCATTCCGCAACCGATGCTTCGACCGCAAGCGCCAGGGGGCCAAAGTCGGCCGTGCCCGCGCGCGGCAACGACGCCAAGTACACGGCGATTGGATGGACCGGGGCTCCGGTAATGAGGCGGTAAATTTCCTCCTGCCACCAAGCCAATTTCATGCGGCCGGCGCTTGCTTCGGTGCCCGGATCCGTCAGTGCCTGCCACTCGGCGAGCAGCGCAAAGATTCCGAGCAGAGGCGGACGAGCGGCGGCGGATGCGAACAGCCAGCTCCAGTAGCGCACCGATCCCAAGGGTATGGCGCGCGCACGGTAGCTGCTGTCAAGTGTCTTGGGAGTCTGGCTCATCGGATGCTGCGCGCTCCGCGGCCTCGACGCGCGGCGTGCGGGTCAGGCTTTCGACCGGTTCGATGGGCTCGATCTCGCGGGTGACGCGCAGCCCCAGCGACTCGAAGCGGCGCGCGGATGGCAGCACTTGCTGCTCCAGAGAACCTACCGCCCGGTTGAAGGAATCGACGCTGCTCCCCAAAGACTTCCCGAGTTTGCCGAGGTGTTCGCCGAACACCGCCAATCGCTTGTAGAGCTCCTCGCCGAGCTGCCTTACTTCCTTGGCGTTTTCGGCCAGTACGGTCTGCTTCCAGCCATAGGAGATCACTTTCAGCAGGGCGATGAGGCTGGTGGGCGTTGCCAGCATGATGTTTTGACGCATTGCCTCATCGACCAGTCCCGGATTCTCCTGCAGCGCTGCCGATAGAAACTGATCTCCGGGCAGGAACAGCACGACGAAATCCGGACTGCGTTCGAACTGCGACCAATACTGCTTGGAGGATAACTCCCGCACCCGTGCGCCGACGATCTGCGCGTGCCGGCGCAGCTGCGCGTTTCGTTCCTCATCGCTTTGCGCCTCGACGGCCGCAAGATAGGCATCCAAGGGCGTCTTGACGTCGACCACGATGTCGCGCTGTTCGGGCATGTGCACGATCATGTCAGGCCGAATCGCACCCGATTCGGTGACCACGTGTTGCTGCTCGCTGAAGTCGACATGCAAGGTCATGCCGGACAATTCAACCACGCGCCGCAGCGTGATCTCGCCCCATTGGCCGCGCACGCCGGGCCGCCGCAAGGCTGTCACGAGATTGCGCGTCTCGCGCGACAATGCGTTCTGGCCGGTCGCCAGCCCATCCATCTGCGTTTTCATGGTTGCAAAGGAATCGATACGGTCGCGCTCGATGGCGTGAATCTGCGCTTCGGTTTTCGCCAGGGCCTCGCGGATCGGTTGTACCAGCGATTCGATCGCCGATTCGCGCTCCTTCAATGCCTGCGAGGCGTCGAGTTGCTGCCGGGTCAGGCGTTCGCGGGCAAGCTGCAAAAACACTTCGCTGTTGCTCTGCAGGCTCTCGCGGGCCAATTCGCCGAACACGCCGCGCAATTGATCCTGCGCACGCGCCGCGGCCTGTTCGCGCTCCACGCGCAAGGTCTCTTCGGTCTGCACACGCGCGCGCAGTACTTCCATCTCGATGCGCAGGGCCTGTTCGCGGCGCGCACGCCATAGCAGCGCCGCCAAGCCACCCAGCACGATGCCGGCGAACAATGCCAGCCACACGGCGATGTCGCTCATAGGCGACCGCTGGCCTTGAGCCAATCCAACAGATCGAGCGGCCGGTTCAAGTAGCCGTCACCGCCCCACGCGGTCGAATCCTCGTCGGCGAGCAGATAGCCGTAATTGGCCACCAACGCCGGCATGGCCGCGCCATGCGCCGCCTGCACATCGCGCTCCGCATCCCCGACATAGATGCACTCGCCGGGGCTGACCTCGGCGAGGGCGGCGGCATGAAGCAGGGGCAGGGGATGGGGTTTGCGTTCCGCCACGGTATCGCCGCTGACCACGCAGGCGAAGCGCGCGCGCAGTCCCAATTCCGCCAGCAGCGGTTCGGTGAGCCAGGCGGGTTTATTGGTGACGATGCCGCTCTTGATCCGCCAGCCCGCCAGGGTCTCGAGCACGGCATCCATTCCCGGGAACAGCCGCGTCTCGCGGCTCAACGCGCCGCGGTAAATCTCCAAGAACCGCTGCTGCAACCGCAGCACTGTCTCCGGATCGGCGTCGGGAAATCCGGCCTTCACCACACGTGCGGCGCCATGGCTGACGGAACTGCGGATCGCCTCGTACGGCTGCGGCGCGAGGGAGTGTTCGTGGCGCAGCGCGTTCAGCGCTCCGACCATGTCCGGCGCGGTGTCGAGCAATGTGCCGTCCAGATCGAACAGCACGGCCCGCAGCGTGGGCGCCATGTCAGGCGCGGCGTTTGAAGTGCGCAAGGTAATTGATGTCGGTGTTCGGTGAGAGGCGAAATGCGCGCGTCAGGGGATTGTAAGTGATCCCGGTGAGATCGATTAATTCCAAGCCGCTTTCGCGCCCCCAGCGCGCGAGTTCAGAAGGGCGGATGAACTTCAGGTATTCGTGCGTGCCGCGCGGCAAAATTCGCGCGATGTATTCTGCGCCGATGATGGCCACCGCAAACGCCTGCGGCTTGCGGTTCAACGTGGAAACGATGACATCGCCGCTTAGGCGGACCAGCGCTGCCAAGGCTTTGAGCGTTGCGGCAGGGTCCGGAACGTGCTCGAGCATTTCCATGCACGTAACCAGGTCAAATGAATCCGGCTGCGCGGCCGCCAATTCCTCGGCGGCTACCGCTCTATATTCAACCTGCAGGCCGCTCTCCAACGCGTGCAATTCCGCCACATCGAGCACCGCTTGCGCCAGATCGATTCCGAGCACGCGGGCGCCGCTTCGCGCCATCGCCTCGCTCAGGATTCCCCCGCCGCAGCCCACGTCGAGAATCCGCGCATCGTGCAAGCGCGCCGCTTGCTCGATGTAGCGCAGGCGCAGCGGATTGAGTTCGTGCAGCGGCTTCGAAGGACCGGCCGGATCCCACCAGCTCTGCGCGAGTGAGGCGAACTTGGCAAGTTCAGCCGGGTCAGCATTCCGGGTCGGTGCCGTCATCGGTCAACCTCGCGCATTCGAGCCGCCCACGCAGTCGAGCGCGCGGACACGCCGGGCCAATCGAGACGCGTCAGCTCTCCGCCCGATAGCAGCTGACGCCCCGCGACCCAAACGTCACTGACGATGTCGCGGCCGCCGCCGAATACCAATTGTTCGACCGGATCGCCGACGGGCTGAGTGCCGGGCTTCGAGAGATCGGCGCAGCAAAGATCCGCCCATTTGCCGGTTTCCAGTGTGCCTATTTCGCTTTCGAGACCCAGCGCCGACGCGCCGCCCTGGGTGGCTGCGTGCAGTGCGTCCCAAGCGTTGGTGATCAGTCCCACAATTTTCATGTCGCCCCAGATGTCTTGATTCATCGTCGCCGTGCCTGCGCTGCCGATGCCGAGCCGGGTGCCGGCGGCGGATATGGCGGCAACGGGCGGCAGGCCCCCGCCCATTTTAAGAGCACCCTGCGGGCACACGGTGATTGAAATTCCGGTGCGTTGCAGGAGATTCATGTCCTTTGCATTCAGATGAACCATGTGCGCTGCGTTGAGGGCGGGGGTCAAGAGTCCTAAATTCCATAGCCGTTCAATCGGCCGCATGCCATGCGCGGCGACGCACGCATCGATTTCCTGCGTGGATTGATGCAGGTCAATCATGATGCCGGCATCCAGTTCATCCGCGAGCGTCACGAGGCGCGCGAACGTGGCGTCGCTCAAATTGTTGGCCGCGAGCGGGGCGAATGCGGTCGCTACCAGCGGATCGCCCTTGTGCGTATCGCGCAGGCGCAGTGCGTGCGTCAAAGATTGCGCCGCATCCCCGGCCCAGGGCGTCGGGCTGTCCGTAACCGGCATCCCCAGCACTGTGCGCATACCCTGTTCAATGGCCGCACCCGCGGTTTCTTCGGGGAAGAAGCTGCGATCGCAGAAGCATGTAATTCCCGACAGCAGCATTTCGGCGATGGCCGCCAAGGTGCTGTCGCGCGCGAAGTCCGGATCGACCAGCCGACCGAGGGCCGCGGCGCTGCCATTGGCGCCGCGCAGCAGCAGCGTGGCCGCGGTCGACGATGCGTTGATCATGCCCGGCATGAGCAGATGCGAATTTCTTTGCAAAACCGCCCGGGCCGAATAACGCTCCGCGGCGAGGGCACTCGGTAAAATGTCGAGAATTCTGCCGTCGCGCACCAGCAGCGAGTGATCTTCGAGGACCACATTTTGCGATGGTATGGGGACGATCCAGCGGACCTCGATGCGTAAATCGGCGGGGACAATCGGCATGAGGGAAGTATATCGGCAAAACCCGCGTGGTAGGCTTAAGACCCATCGGGATATGTGCTAGAATTTCGCCATGTTTCAGACCTGTCTTGCCCCCTTTAAACCCACTAAATAAAGTCCGATAACCCACCGGACTCGCGCAAATGGCCGAGATCGCACGCGAAATATTGCCCGTAAATCTCGAAGACGAGATGCGCAAATCGTATCTGGATTACGCGATGAGCGTGATCGTGGGCCGTGCTTTGCCGGATGTTCGCGATGGACTGAAGCCGGTGCACCGGCGCGTGCTTTTCGCCATGCGCGAGCTGTCCAATGACTGGAACCGCGCCTACAAAAAGTCGGCTCGCGTGGTGGGCGATGTCATCGGCAAGTACCATCCCCACGGCGATTCCTCGGTCTATGAAGCCATCGTGCGCATGGCGCAAGACTTTTCGATGCGCTACATGTTGGTGGACGGGCAGGGCAATTTCGGGTCGGTCGACGGCGATCCGCCCGCGGCGATGCGCTACACGGAGGTGCGCATGTCGCGCCTGGCCGGCGAGCTGCTGGCCGACATCGACAAGGAAACCGTCGACTTCAATCCCAACTACGATGAGTCGGAGCGCGAGCCGGCGGTACTGCCGGCCCGCATCCCGAACCTTTTGATCAACGGATCTTCCGGTATCGCGGTGGGCATGGCCACCAACATTCCGCCGCACAATCTCACCGAAATCATCAATGCCTGCATTGCGCTGATCGAGAAGCCTGAGCTGACATTGGCCGAGCTGCTGCAAATCGTGCCGGGCCCGGATTTTCCGACCAAGGGGTTCATCAACGGCACGCAGGAGATCGTCGCCGCCTACAAAACCGGCCGCGGCCGCGTGCACATGCGGGCGCGCACCCACTTTGAGGATGTGGGCAAGGGCGATCGCCAAGCCATCATCATCACCGAATTGCCGTACCAGGTGAACAAGGCGCGCTTGATCGAGAAGATCGCCGATCTGGTGCGCGACAAGCTCATCGATGGCATCGCATCCGACGGCTTGCGCGACGAGTCCGACAAGGACGGCATGCGCGTCGTGATCGAAATGAAGCGCGGCGAAGTGCCGGAGATTTTGCTCAACAACCTGTTCGCCCAGACCGAGATGGCGAAGGTGTTTGGCGTCAACATGGTGGCGCTGGTCGATGGCCAGCCGCGCTTGTTGAGCTTGAAGGAAATGTTGGACGCCTTCCTGCGGCATCGTCGCGAGGTGGTCACGCGCCGCACGATATTCGAGCTGCGCAAGGCGCGCGAGCGCGGTCATATCTTGGAAGGGTTGGCGATTGCGCTTGCCAACATCGATGAGATCATCGCCGCCATCAAGGCATCGCCTTCGCCCGCCGAGGCGAAGGTCGCGCTGATGTCGCGGACCTGGAAGTCGGGCGCCGTTCCCGAGATGCTGGCGCGTGCCGGCGCCATCAACACGCGGCCCGATGCGGAAATAGTCGCCTTAGGGATCGTCGAGGGAGGCTATCGCCTGACGGATATCCAGGCGCAGGCCATCCTGGAAATGCGCCTCAATCGTCTCACGGGACTCGAGCAGGACAAGATAATTGCCGAGTTCCAGGAGTTGCTCGAGCAGATACGCGATCTGTCGGATATTCTGGCCCGCCCCGAGCGGTTGCTCCAAGTGATACGCACGGAGCTGGAGTTCATCCGCGACACGTTCGGCGACAAGCGCCGTACGGAGATCCTCGTCAATCATGAGGATCTGACCACCGAAGATTTGATTTCCCCCGAGGACGTGGTCGTCACGCTCTCGCATGGCGGTTACGCCAAGGCGCAACCGATCTCCGACTATCAGGCGCAGCGCCGGGGAGGTCGCGGCAAGGCGGCCACCAGCGTCAAGGACGAGGATTTCGTCGACAAGCTGTTCGTGGCCAACACTCACGATACGCTGCTGTGCTTCTCGGACCGCGGTAAATTGTACTGGCTCAAGGTTTATCAGCTGCCGCAGGCCAGCCGCGGGTCGCGCGGCAAGCCCATCGTCAATCTGCTCCCCTTGCAGGAGGGCGAGCGCATCAGCGCGATGCTGTCGATCAAGGAGTTCGAAGAAGGGAAATTTGTCTTCATGGCCACGAGCTTTGGGACGGTCAAGAAGACCTCCCTGGCATTGTTCTCGCGGCCGCGCGCCAGCGGCATCATCGCGGTGGCGTTGGATCCGGGCGATAAGCTGGTGGGCGTCGCGATCACCGACGGCACCAAGGACATTTTACTGTTCACCACGGCCGGCAAGGCAATTCGATTCGTCGAGGAAGAGGTGCGCGCCATGGGCCGCGAGGCGGCGGGTGTGCGCGGCGTCAAACTCAGCGAGGAGCAGCGCGTGAATGCGTTGATCGTAGCCGAGGGTGGTTTCATTCTCACCGCATCGCAGAACGGTTTCGGCAAACTGACGCCGCTCCAGGATTTTCCGAAGCATGGCCGTGGAGGCCAGGGCGTCATCGCCCTGCAAATCACCGACCGCAATGGAATCATGGTCGGGGCGCTGCAGGTCAGCCTGGACGATGAGATCATGCTCATGAGCCAGAACGGCGTCTTGGTACGCACGCCGGTGAAGGATATTTCCGTGGTGGGGCGCAACACGCAAGGTGTGCGTTTGATTCGATTGGAAGAGGGTGATCAGCTCTCCGGTCTCGAGCGCATCGAGGGCCTGACGGGCGAGGGCGAAGGCGAGGAAGCAGAAGCCGAGCCCACTGCGCCGCCCCCAGGCGACCTATCGTAAATCGCCGTGCGCGCATTCAACTTCTCGCCGGGACCTGCCGTATTGCCGCTTGAGGTTCTGGAGAAAGCGCGTGACGAACTGCTCGACTGGGACGGCAGCGGCATGTCCGTGATGGAAGTCAGCCATCGCGGCACGGGCTTTGTCGAAGTCGCAACCCAGGCAGAGTCCGATCTGCGCGAATTGATGGCCATCCCGTCGAACTACAGGGTCCTGTTCATGCAGGGCGGGGCTTCTGCGCAATTTTCCCTCGTGCCGATGAATCTCGCGTCTGCGAACTCCACCGTGGACTATGTGAACACCGGTCACTGGTCCCAGCGGGGCATCACTGAAGCAAAGCGCTACTGCGCGGTGCACGTGGCGGGCGATGCCGGCGGCGACTATATGCATGTGCCGCCGCAGGGCGAATTGCGTTTCAGCGGGCGCGCGGCATACGTGCACTACACGCCGAATGAGACCATCAGCGGCGTCGAATTTGGGTATGTGCCTGAGACAAGCGGCGTGCCCCTGGTGGCGGACATGTCCTCGAGCATTCTGTCCCGGCCCATCGAAGTGAAGAAATTCGGCATGATTTACGCCGGCGCGCAGAAGAATATCGGCCCTGCGGGTCTGACCGTGGTCATCGTGCGTGAAGATCTGCTGGGGCGCGCGCGCGACGATACGCCCCATGTGTTCGACTACAAGGCGATTGCCGAGGACAAATCGATGTTGAACACGCCGCCCACCTTTGCCTGGTACATGGCCGGACTGGTTTTCAAGTGGCTGAAGCGGGAGGGGGGAGTCGCTGCGGCCGGCAATCGCAACCAGGCCAAAGCCGACATGCTCTATGCGGCGATCGATGAATCACGTTTGTACAAGAACTCGGTTGCCGCTGATTCCCGGTCCCGGATGAACATCACTTTCACCCTGAATGATCCGGGCCGCGACTCGGATTTTCTCGCCGCCGCGGCCGCGGCCGGATTGCAAGGGCTCAAGGGCCATCGGGTGATCGGCGGCATGCGCGCCAGCCTCTACAATGCCATGCCGATCGAGGGCGTCGAGAAGCTCTGCACGTTCCTGCGGGACTTCGAGCGGCGTGCTGCATGAAGCGCGTCAAGAACAAAGGCAAGAGCAAAGGCAGCAGGCCGCCTCGGGCGAAAATTGAGGCGGCGACGCCGGCGGGCGCGGGACTCGGAAATATTCGCGACAGCATCGATGCCGTCGACGCGCGCATTCATGCCCTGCTCAATGAGCGGGCGCGATTCGCGCAGCTGGTCGGCATCTCCAAGTCGGCTGCCGGCAAGGCGGTCGACTACTATCGGCCGGAGCGCGAGGCAGAGGTGCTGCGCTTGGCGCTCAAGCGCAATCGGGGCCCGCTGCGCGATGAGGAGATTGTGCGGCTGTTTCGCGAAATCATGTCGGCCTGCCTCGCTCAGCAGGAACCGCTCAAAGTGGCGTTTTTGGGACCCGAGGGAACCTTTTCGCAGGCCGCGGTGCTCAAGCACTTCGGCGCCTCGGTCCGCGCCCTGCCATTGACGGCCATTGACGAGATATTTCACGAAGTGGAAGGCGGCGTTGCCGACTTTGGCGTGGTTCCCATCGAAAATTCCAGCGAGGGTACCGTCAACCACACGCTCGACATGTTCCTGACCTCGGGTTTGAAAATCTGCGGCGAAGTTGAACTGCGCGTGAGTCACTATCTCATGGGCAAGATGAGCGGTATCGAGGGCATCAAGCGGGTTTGTGCTCACCCGCAGGCCTTGGCGCAGTGCCGCGGCTGGCTCGACGAGCAGCTCCCTGATGTGGAACGGATCGGCGTGTCCAGCAATGCGGAAGGGGCGCGGCGTGCGCGCGATGAGCGCGGCACCGCGGCCATCGCGGGCCGCACCGCGGCGGAAATTTATTCGCTGAACCTGCTGGCCAATGAGATCGAAGACCGGCCGGACAACACCACGCGATTTCTGGTAGTGGGAAGAAAACTATTCAATGCGAGCGGTGCGGACCGCACCACGTTGTTGGTTTCGACCAGCGATACCGATGACTCAGGTGCGTTGTTTCAACTGCTCGAGCCCCTCGCGCAGCACCGGGTCAACATGACCCGGATCGAATCCCGGCCTTCCCGCAAACGCAAGTGGGACTACGTATTTTTCATCGACATCGAAGGCCATGTCAGCGATCCGGCCGTTGCGAACGCGCTCGCCGCGCTGCAATCGAGGGCATCGCTGTTCAAGGTTTTGGGCTCGTATCCGCGGGCCGTGCTCTGATGCAGGGTTTCGAAGCGCATCCGTCGATGCGCGTTTTCGGCACCATGGCCGTGCCGGGCGACAAGTCCATTTCGCATCGCGCCTTGATGCTTTCCGGCATCGCCGAGGGCGTCAGCGAAGTCAGGGGATTCCTCGCCAGCGAGGATTGCCTGGCGAGTCTTGCCGCCATGCGATCTCTCGGCGTGCGCATCGAACAGCTGAGCGAAACGCATGTGCTGATCCATGGCGTCGGCATGCGCGGCCTGCAAGGCGCGGGCGGCCCATTGGATATGGGCAACGCGGGCACGGCAATACGTCTCTTCACCGGCCTGCTGTCGGCGCAAAATTTTGATTCGCGGCTGATCGGCGATGCATCGCTGATGAAACGGCCCATGGAGCGCGTGGCGAAACCGCTGCGCGAAATGGGGGCCGAGGTGCTCACGCAAAACGGCACTCCGCCTGTGGATATCAGCGGCGGGCGGCGGTTGCGCGGCATCGACTACTCGATGCCGATCGCAAGTGCCCAGGTCAAATCGGCGATCCTGCTGGCGTCCCTGTATGCGACCGGTCCCACCACGATCGAGGCGCCCGCCGTGAGCCGAGATCACAGTGAGCGCATGCTCAAGAGCTGCGGTGTCCAAGTGGTCACCGAAGGGCTTCGCACCACATTGCATCCTCCTGAGCGTTTGAACAGCCAAGATATGACGGTGCCCGGCGATTTTTCTTCAGCGGCGTTCTTTATCGTCGCGGGATTGCTGAGTGCGCCGGAGGAGGGGCTGCTGATCCAAAATGTCGGAATCAATCCGACGCGAACCGGCCTGCTCGATATTTTGCAGCGCATGGGCGGCAACATCGAGGTCGTGAATTCGCGGCAGAGCGGGGCGGAGCCGGTGGCAGACCTGCGCGTCCGCGCCTCGTCACTGCGCGGCATTCGGGTTCCCAAGGAATTGATATCCCTGGCCATCGATGAGCTGCCGGTGCTGTTCATTGCCGCGGCCTGCGCCGAGGGAGAAACCTGGGTGACCGGCGCGGAGGAGCTGCGGGTGAAGGAAAGCGATCGGATCGCCGCCATGAGCGCCGGTTTCAGCGCGCTCGGCGTTGCGCATGCTGCGCTGCCTGACGGTATGCGCATTGAGGGCCGCAGCAAGGGTCCGGTATTTTCCGGCGGCGCGGTCGACAGTTTCGGCGATCACCGCATCGCGATGGCCTTCGCCGTGGCGGGTCTGCGGGCCGCTGAGATCATCCATATACGCGATGTGGCCAACGTGGCCACGTCGTTTCCAGGATTCGTACCGTTGGCGCAGTCCGTGGGCCTCGCCATACGTGAGGGCGGCCCACAGGAGACAGGCCCCTAAGGGTTTCCATGAGCGACGCACCCGTCCTGACCATTGATGGGCCTTCCGGTTCCGGCAAAGGCACCGTCAGCCGCGCCATTGCCAAATCCTTGGGTTGGGCGCTGCTGGACAGCGGGGCCCTGTACCGCCTCGTTGCACTGGCAGGCCGACGGGCGGGGATCAGCCTGGAGGATGCCGAAGCGCTGGGTCGGTTGGCCGAGCAATTTGACATACGGTTCGACTCCACCGAGGCCGGCGATGAGGCCGTCTGGCTGGACGGAGAGGAGGTAACCCGGGCCATTCGGACGGAGCAGGCCGGAAACGACGCTTCAAAGGTCGCAGCCTTGGCCCCGGTACGAGCCGCCCTCCTGGGCCGCCAACGGCGCTTCGCCGTACCCCCGGGTTTGGTGGCCGATGGGCGTGATATGGGCACCGTCGTATTCCCTCTGGCCAGCCCTAAGATTTTTCTCACGGCCAGCCCCGCGGAGAGGGCCCTGAGACGCTATAAGCAGTTGAAAGAAAAGGGGGTTACTGCTAACCTTGCCGCCCTTTCGCTGGAGATAGCGGAGCGTGATCGGCGCGATATGAGCCGCGCGAGCTCCCCTCTTGTCGCAAGCGCCGACGCCACCATGTTGGATACAACGGGTATGTCCGTCGATGACGTGGTTGAGCGCGTGTTACGGATCGCTCGTGAGTTGATTTAGGTTGCGGCATTCAAGGATTGAGCGCCGTTTTTTGTGGTTACCCTCGGCACACCGGACGGTATCGGGGATTCAGTAAGAGAGAACATGACAGAAAGTTTTGCGGAACTGTTTGAACAGAGCATTGCGAGCCAGCGCATTCGGCCTGGCACCATCCTCAATGGATTGATCGTCGAAGTCGGCCAGGACTACGTCATCGTCAATGTCGGATTGAAATCCGAAGCGGTCATCCCCTCCGATCAATTCAAGAATGAAAAAGGTGAAATCGAGGTCGTCGTCGGCGAGACCGTCGAAGTGGCCTTGGACAGCGTCGAGGACGGCTCGGGCGAGACCCGGCTGTCACGCGAAAAAGCCAAGCGCGCGCGAACCTGGACCCGGCTGGAGACGGCATTCGAGAAACAGGAAGTGGTCATCGGCATCATCACCGGCCGCGTGAAAGGCGGGTTCACCGTCGAGATCGACAATGTTCGGGCGTTCTTGCCCGGCTCCTTGGTGGATGTACGCCCGGTTCGTGATCCTTCGTACTTGGAGAACAAGCCGCTCGAATTCAAAGTCATCAAGCTCGATCAAAAGCGCAACAACGTGGTCGTGTCGCGCCGTGCAGTCGTCGAGCAGGAATACAGCGCGGAACGCTCTGCGCTGCTGGACAATTTGCAAGAGGGCGCGGCGGTCAAGGGCGTGGTGAAGAACCTCACCGACTACGGCGCATTCGTCGATCTGGGCGGCATCGATGGCCTCCTGCACATCACCGACATGGCCTGGAAGCGCGTCAAGCATCCTTCCGAGGTGGTCAAGGTCGGCGAGGAAATCGATGTTCGCATATTGAAGTTCGACCGCGAACGGCAGCGGGTCTCATTGGGATTGAAGCAGCTCGGCGCCGATCCGTGGCAAAACATCGCGCGACGCTATCCGGCCAATACCCGGCTGTTCGGCAAGGTGACGAATATCGCCGACTACGGCTGCTTCGTTGAAATCGAAGAGGGCGTCGAGGGTCTGGTGCACGTCTCGGAAATGGATTGGACCAACAAGAACGTCAATCCGGCGAAGGTCGTACACGTTGGACAGGAAGTCGAAGTCATGGTGCTCGACATCGACGAAGAGCGCCGGCGCATCAGCCTGGGCGTGAAGCAATGCAAGGCCAATCCTTGGAAGGAATTCGCCGACAATTACAACCGCGGCGACAAGGTCAGCGGCCAGATCAAGTCGATCACCGATTTCGGCATATTCATCGGCTTGGCGGGCGGCATCGACGGCTTGGTGCATCTCTCCGATATCTCGTGGGACATGCCGGGCGAGGAGGCCGTGCGCAGCTATCAAAAGGCGCAACAGGTCGATGCCATGGTGCTGTCGATTGATCCCGAGCGCGAGCGCATCAGCCTCGGCATCAAGCAGCTTGCGAAGGATCCGTTCTCTGCGTATATCGCCGAGCATCCGAAGGGCAGCGTCGTCAAGGGCGTGGTTCGTGAAGTCGATGCCAAGGGGGCGATCATCGACCTCGGCAACGGCGTCGACGGCCAGCTGCGTGCATCCGAACTATCGCGCGACCGGGTGGAAGACGCCCGCTTGCTGCTCAAAGTCGGCGAGGAAGTCGAGGCCCGATTTACCGGCGTGGATCGCAAGGGACGCAGTATTTCGCTGTCCATCAAGGCGAAGGACATCCATGAGGAGCAGGAAGCCATGCAGAATTATCGGACCGATTCGCCCACCGGAACGAGCCTGGGGGATCTCCTCAAGGAGCAAATCTCCGGCCAGGATTGAGGGGATGCAAGGGCGGTTGCCGCGGATTAGCGGCGGCCGCCCGATTTCAATATGTCTAGTGATGCGCACGGATCGATAATGACGAAATCGGAACTCATTGAGATCATATCGGCGAAGCAGAAGCATTTGCCGGCAAAGGATGTCGAGCTGGCGGTCAAGCAGCTTCTGGAAATCATGAGCGATGCGTTGGCGACCGGCGAGCGCATCGAGATACGCGGTTTCGGCAGCTTCTCGTTGCATTTTCGGCCGCCGCGGCAAGGACGCAATCCGAAGACCGGCGAGGCC
>Ga0193753_10000772_pt1 | contig 29933 bp, 20 predicted proteins | sample H1c2metaG_FD_144925 | JGI IMG/M metagenome (GOLD analysis project Ga0193753, IMG submission 144925) | Soil microbial communities from a riparian zone of the East river system, Colorado, United States - H1c2 | ecosystem: Environmental > Terrestrial > Soil > Riparian zone | place: USA: East...
AAGCGGTTTTCAAGAAAGGATGCGTCCAACCCGATATCGACTTGCTCTGTGGTTTCCCATTTAAGGCTTGGAGAAACTGGTGAGCCGAGCGGCGTGGAAACACTTGGTGTGGTGCCGTCAAAATAATAGTTAGGATGTGGACCTCCCGTATTAATCTGGGCAATCGTAGAATAGGGATCGACTGCCTGGTTACCCGTTTTGCCCCAGCTGGCTCTCAGTTTGAGTTCAGCAAATAGTTCGGAATCCTGCAGGAACGATTCATTTGTTAAATTCCACCCTACCGCGACAGAAGGAAAGGTGCTGTACTTATCGGTCAAGTGAGAAGAGCCATCCGTCCTGATGCTTGCCGTAAGGAGATATCTATTCATGAATGAATAGTTTACCCTGCCCATGAAGGATTGTAATGCATCGGCCCAATAGGATGAGGACGTCTGCTGTGTAGAGCCCAGACTCAGATTATAGTAGCCCAGTGAATAAGTAGAGAGATTTACTGATCTTGCATTAACACCTTCGTTCAGCCTGTTTTGTTGTTCATACAATGCGGTAACGGTGAGGGCATGTTCTCCGAACTTATGATTGTAGGTAAGGAAATTACTGTTCTGATAAGATCTGTATCGGCTCGAGGCACCGGATGCATAATCGCTACTGGATACGCCATTGGAAGTCTCCAGACCCCGTAGGCTTTGCGTAAATTGAGACTGAATCTCGTAGGAGTTAATTGACGTGAAGGTAAGGTCTTTAAAAATGTGATACGTTAATGTTCCTATCCCGGTAAGGCTCGTGGTTCTATTGTCTTCCAATTGATTATTAGCCTGTGCGACCGGATTAAAACCTTTAGAACCATACTTGGAGGCCTTTATGTATTGGCCGGTGGCTGGATCGCGAATGGGAGATGTTGGGTCCCATATGTTCGCTTCTGAGAATGGATCCGTCAGATCGCCCTGGTATCCGGTATTGCGGCTTTGCGGCATCATTGCCACAATTTTAAATCCGACATCCAGTTTCTTATTGAGTTTAACGTCAATATTGGTTCTGAACGTTGTCCTCTTATAATATTGATTAAGAATTAAACCCGGTTGATCAAGTTGGTTAAGTGAAAATAAATACTTGACATTATCTGAGCCTCCGGAAAGATCCAACTGATAGTTCTGTATCATCGGTTTTTCCTGGAGTGCGTCTTGCCAATCGGTTCCACCGCCATTTAACCTGAAACCTTCTAGTTGAGCATCGGTGAACTTGTCAGTTGAAGCGGGATCGGTAATGGCATACTGAGCATTAACGGTGGTTGCGAACTCATATGCATTCATGATATCCAATTGATTGGGTATGCTGGCTTTGCTAAACCACATTCCGAAATTTACTTTCGCAACGCCTGTCGCTCCCGTCTTCGTGGTAATGATCACCACACCATTAGAACCTCTTGAACCATAAATAGCCGTCGCAGATGCGTCCTTTAATATCTCCAGGGATTCTATATCATTTGGATTTATAGACTCAATATTTCCACCGACGTATCCGTCAATAACGTATAATGGGTTATTGTTTCCCGATATGGAGTTCGAACCACGAATGCGTACGCTTAGTGGATTTCCCGGCTGGCCGCTACTGCTTGATACGACAACACCTGGGGTTGTGCCTTGCAAGGCCTGCTCAACGCGCGTAATAGGACGCTTTACAATTTCATCTGCCTTGACGGTGCTCGTAGCTCCAGTAACATCTCTTTTCGGTTGCGTTCCGTATCCAACAACGACAACTTCCTGGAGGGTAGTTAAGTCCGCTTCCAGCGAAAGGTCAATCGTAGATCTGTTGCCGATACTAACTTCTTTTGTTGTGTACCCTATAAATGAAAATACGAGAATCGCATCGCCACTGGCTGCCGCAATTGCGTACTTGCCGTTTGAGTCGGTGACGGCGCCATTTGTAGTGCCTTTTTCCAGAACATTGACGCCAGGCATAGGCTCGCCTGTTTCAGATGTGACCGTTCCATTAACCGTAAATTCAAATACATTAGCGATCCCTGGCGGATCAAAAAGGAAAGGGCCATTGGTACGGGAAACATCACCGCCAACCGTTTTATATGGTTGGAGGATGAAGCTTCCCAACAGGAAAAACATCAAAAACATGTAATTTTTGACCATAGTTGAAAAGTTTTACGTTAATAATTGGACTTGAAGGAATTGTTCGCAAACGCTTAAAAACAATCGTTTACGGAGAACCAAAGTAGACGGACCGGATTAACAACCGCTTAAAAAACACTTAACAGAAATCTTTTTTCGTTTTTTTTTAGAAATACTTTGATAAAGTCCTGTGCGGAGAAAAGGCAATGCCCTGAAATAGGATGGGCTAAGGAATTCAGATGGGGTTGACTCCTATTTAATACTGTACATTTTTAATACGGTACATTCAAACTCTGTTGATCTGCCCCGCCGTAGCATTTCGCGGAGGAGTACCAACGTTTTCTTATGCGGAATTTGCCTCTTTTATGTAAATTGGACAGGTTGAAGGCGATTAAAATTAAATGAGATAGGAGAAACAATGACGGTATGTTCTCATTTACTGGAAGGGTATGCTTATTAAGCTTTTTGGTTTTTGCTGCTTATGAACTAACGGCACAGACGTTAACGTCTCCTTTGGACTATGGATTGGCTTTCGCCTCTCATGAAGTAACCAAAGATCAGCGGACATCTCTAAACCTTAGTCCTGATGGTCCATTTCATATCCATGAAGATTTTGAACTAAAATTTGATATTTCCTATCAGCGGCTCACGAACGCATTTGGATATATCCTGAGAATAGTCGCGAACGATTCTCTTAATATTGACCTGGTTTCGAGTCCGGAACACTCCGAATTCCATGATCTTAACCTCATCATAAAAGATTCTCCAATCAAGCTTCATTACGATTTTGATGAGATTCATATGCAGCCTCTGCAATGGAACGAAGTGACCATCGCCATTTCTTTTAAATCGAACCGCATTACGCTCTCCTGGAACGGAAATAAAAAAGCAATGGATTTCCCCACAAGCAATCTTGAAGAATTTCATTTCCTGTTTGGTGCAAATGATTTTGGAAAGTTCAATACTTCAGACGTGCCGCCCGTAAGTCTGAGGAATATCGAAATCGTTCAAAATAAAAAGCCTTTCTTAAAGTTCGAGTTAAAAAAACATGGTATCAACACCGTTTATGATACCAAATTGGAAACAGCAGCCGCCACTAAAAATCCGGTTTGGCTAATGGATCGACATGTTAAGTGGATACATCGCAAGGAAATTTCCATCGCCAAGTATCCATCGGTTGCCTTTGACAAAACTTCAGGGTTTTTATACATCGCTGACGCCACTGCGCTCTATACGATGGACATCAAAACCGGAAAGGTCGAAAAAACAAACAATGCGAAGGGTAGCGTAACACATACGGATGCCAACCAGCTGCTATATGTGGAGGAGACTGGTGAGCTTAACAACTATGATGTATTTACTAAGAAACTCGCTAAATACAATTTCACACAAAAGAGCTGGACCAACACGGATACAAGCGATAATGAGCCGCGTTACGCACACAACAATAAATTCTATAATCCATTTGATGGTGCCCTTTATACGTTTGGGGGATATGGCTTTTTCTCGTACAGCAATGCCTTCTATAAATTTGACGAATCCCAGGGTAAGTGGTTGACCGTTGAAACGTCAGGATCAATCCCTCCCCGTTATCTGGCGGCCCTGGGCCTTACGCGTGCAAAAGACAAAGCATTGATCTTTGGCGGGTATGGAAGTAAAAGCGGTAATCAAGAAATATCACCTCAAAGTTTTTACGATCTGCATTCATTCGATCTCAGAACCCATGAAATAAAACAAATATGGGAAGAGGAAACCCCTCAAAGCTTGCGCAATATCGTTTTTTCCAACTCCCTTGTAATTAATGAGCAGGATAGCTGCTTCTATGTTTTGAGTTATCCAAAAGACAAATACAAAAGCTATATCAAATTAAGGTCCTATTCCTTGAAACACCCGCTGCGAACCGAGCTTGGCGACTCTATACCGTTTCTATTCCACGATGTGAATTCATTTTCTGATCTTTTCTATTCAAAAGATACCAAAGAGCTTATCGCAGTCACCGCGCATAAGGAGGCAGATCAGTACAAAGTCCATGTTTACTCTATAAATTATCCTCCTTTAAAAATCGGCGATACACTTCAGGTTGTCCCAACGAAATTCCTTCAGGCTGGCAATTATTATGTTCCCATCGCCGGAACGGGCATAGTTGCTATCATTTTTGGCATTTTCATTTTCCGAAATAAGAGAACACGTGCTGGAAATGTGATCGCTGACAAAGCTGCTACGCATGACCGCCCAACTCCGGTTCATGCTGAAATCTTCCTCGAGCCGGGTGTGGAAAGGATTTCGACAATTGATTTATTCGGAGGGTTTCAAGTTATCGATAAAGCCGGCATTGATATCACTCACAAATTTACCGCTACGGTCAAGGAACTATTTATATTCATCCTGCTTCATTCAGTAAGATTAGAAAAGGGAATCTCCACGACAGTTCTTCACGAATTTCTTTGGCCCGATAAAGACGAAGTCAATGCACGAAACAACCGGAATGTAAATCTCAAAAAACTTCGAAAGTTATTTGAAGAAATCGGTGATATTTCGATAGAAAATACAACGTCCTATGTCCGGTTAATACTGCATGACACAGTATCTTGTGATTATCAGACAGCATACAGAATACTGAATAGCGGCAAAATGGATGGTCATAAAATCGAGATCCTCATGAAGTACGTTAGTCGCGGAAGCCTACTTCCTAATATGCAGGCAATCTGGCTGGATACCTTTAAGTCAGAAATTTCTAACAGAATAATTGATGTACTGCTGGCTTACTCCAGCGAACTTGACATGTACAAGGATGATAAAATGCTTCTGGATATTGCGGACTCGATATTTAACTATGACACTATCAACCAGGAGGCGATGGTGATCAAATGCTCCGTATTAAACAAGAGGGGCAAACATTCTTTAGCCAAAAATTGGTACGATCACTTTGCGAAAGAATACATGAACCTTTATGGCGAAAATTACCCAAAAAGCTTTGAGGAAATAGTTTCTTAACGCGCTTGAAGTGTAGTACGGTAACAGTCGATTGCCATAGAAATCGCAATGAACCTTTATTCGACCAACCGATACTCAATATCGTATTGCTTCAGAAAGGTTTTTATATAGACATATTCCGACTTCCAGATGTTGAACTGGTATTCATCCCCATGTCCATCGGCAGCGTCAACATCGCCGACCTCTTCGCTGGAATATTTTGCGAGATGTTCAAGGTTTGCTCTTCTCAAACCTTTCTTCGGAACAGCAATGCGTACATAATAAGATTGATCTTCACCTGTAATAAACCTATCGAGTGCGGAAATCAACTGCACCCATTCTATGAGATCACTTTTCTCAGTATCTGTCAATGTCACGTAATCATCGCGCAATGCCTTTGCTGCGTTGATCAACTTGTGCCCGGCGTTGGGCAGGTCGACCATTTCAGCGAAATGAGCCTTATGTGCTTTCAGGATATCGTGCGTAATTTCCAAGGATAAACGATTTATTGTAAGATAATGCTTTCGGGGGTTTAAAACTACCACATCGTCTTCATTCGGTTGTGGATATTCAGTCGACGGCCAAAATCAGATGATTATCAATTCCTTGTCGTATACACATTGTTTGGGACGTGTATCGGGTTGAGATGAATTTGAAGATGTCTCATCACGAAGTGAAGATGTCTCGATCGGCAAGAAGTACCTTAAAAGCATGTTGCAAAAGGTCCGGGATGTAATGAAACACAATCTCGCATCCCAACGAGTTTTCGAATGAGACCACGCAACTAAAATCCAAACTTAAACTCGTCGTTTAAATTAGTCTTCTTGCCATGCTTGAACACGTATAGGTCCGCGGGCCTCCGTTTACCGGAATCGTCCTGACCCACTTTCACGATCAAGTCCGATTTTAAAACCTTCCTTCTGAAATTTGGCCTGTCGACGGGCCTGCCTAAGATAGCCTCAACGAGGGCGTGCAGTTCAGGCAGCGTAAATTTTAATGGCAAAAGGTTTGACGCTATAGGGGAATAAGGCAGTTCCCGAAGCAGCGACTGCCGGGCACTCTTGACCATGTCACTATGATCGATGGCAAGAATTTTGGCCTTATCTACGGGGAGCCATTGAGCTGCCTCGAGAAACTGTGTAGCATTCAGCTCAATTTTATTGAAATCAACCAGCGCCAGGTAGCATATGCTGACAAATCTTTTGCTCACCCATTTCAATAATTCTTTATCTGAATGGATTTGCGTTTTGCCCACTGGATATTTTCCTTCAAATGACCTCGAGGCTTTGCCAAATACTGCGAATTGCTTAAATAATATTTTCTCAAGCCCTGTGCTGTCTTTAACGATCCGTTCTACCGCATCTGTAAGGTCCTCGGTTTGCTTGATGTAGCCACCTGGAAGAACAAAAATGGTGGCGTGACCGAGTGATATCTTGTTCACAATTACCTTGAGCGATTTTTCATGGAAGCCAAAAATTACGCAGTTGACAGACAATTGCGGAATTGCTTCCTTTTGGAGCGTTTTAACGTATTTTTCTATTTCCTCAATCATGCAATACAAAGCCTAAATAAGCAAACAAAGGTGAATCCACCGGCCAATCACAGCACAAATTTGTTGGCGAACAAATTTAAATTATATTTGAGTCAATTTGACTCAAATATCATAAATATTATCAATTCGGCACGCTCGTATGAAAAAACGTTACCTCATTATCATCACGCTAGTCGTACTGTCTGTCGCAGCATACTTTTATTTCACCCGTGATACGCGGGAAATAAAGGTCCTTGTGTTTTCTAAAACAGCATCGTTTCGGCACGAATCCATTCCAGCCGGCATAGCGGCCATTCGCTCATTGGGAAAGCAACATGGATTTCTCGTTGACACTACGGAAAGCAGCGAGTCGTTTAATGAGAAGACTTTGAAGAATTACAACGTGGTCATCTTTCTCAATTCGACAGGGAATGTTTTAAACGATGCACAACAGTTGGAAATGAACAGGTGGATCCAAGCTGGCGGCGGCTTTGTAGGCATTCACGCTGCGGCAGATACTGAGTACGAGTGGCCGTGGTATGGCGGGTTGGTTGGCGCGTATTTTAATGGCCATCCGAACAATCCAAATGTCCGGGACGCAGTCGTGAAAGTGACAGACAATACAAATATTTCCACAGCACACCTTCCTGAATCCTGGAAGCGCACAGACGAGTGGTACAATTACAAAGACATCCAGGCTGACATTAGTGTGTTGCTCAATCTGGATGAAAAATCATACGTGGGAGGAACAAATGGGGATAATCACCCTATTGCCTGGTATCACGACTTTGACGGTGGCAGAGCCTGGTACACTGGGCTAGGACATACGAATGAGTGCTACAAGGATGAGAACTTCCTTCTAATGCTCTGGGGTGGTATTCAGTACGCTGCCGGTCCCGGCACTGAAGTCAATTATAACAACTCAAGGGTGGCTCCGGAAGAGAACAGGTTCCAGAAAGTGGTACTGGACTTTAACCTTAATGAACCGATGGAACTTGATGTTCTCCCCAATGAAGACGTATTGTTCATCGAACGAAGAGGGGGTATTAAATTGTTCAAGAAAGCTGACAACAAAACCAGGCTCGTCACGACATTCCCCGTTTTCAACGAATTGGAGGATGGCCTGCTCGGTTTGGCAGTTGACCCAGACTACGAAAAAAATCATTGGATCTATCTCTACTACTCACCTGTAGGCAAGGAGGCTGTACAACGCCTTTCGCGTTTCACATTCGTCGCTGATTCGTTGAACAGATCAACTGAAAAAATCTTGTTGACAGTTGCCACGCAACGTGAGCAGTGCTGTCACTCAGCTGGGTCAGTTGAATTTGGTCCTGATCGATTGCTCTATATTTCTGTTGGAGACAACACCAGTCCCCGCGCAACAGGATACGGGCCCATGGATGAAAGTCAGGGACGTTCGGCATGGGATGCGCAAAAGTCAGCTTCCAATACCAATGATTTGAGAGGTAAGATTTTGCGCATCAAACCCGAAGATGATGGCACTTATTCCATCCCGGAAGGAAATCTTTTCAACGATCCCGGCAAAGGCAGACCAGAGATTTACGTAATGGGTGTAAGAAATCCATTTAGAATCTCGGTCGATTCAAAGACGGGATTTCTGTATTGGGGCGATGTGGGCCCGGATGCGGGTAAGGACAGCGTTGGATTTGGATCACGGGGCTACGATGAACTCAACCAGGCACGAAAAGCAGGAAATCATGGATGGCCATACTTTATCGGTAATAACTTCGCCTACAATCACTACGATTATGCAGCAAACAAATCCGGTCCTTTATTCGATCCTAAAAAGCCGGTAAACAACTCTCCCAATAACACTGGAGCAAAGGAATTGCCTGAAGCGGTTCCGCCCATGATCTATTATCCATATGCTACATCGAAGGAATTTCCCCTTGTTGGGGAAGGTGGACGCAATGCCATGGCCGGGCCTGTATTTTATGCTGACCAATTTCCCGATACGGAAAAGAGGTTTCCAGATTACTACAACAAAAAGCTTTTCACCTATGATTGGATGAGAGGATGGGTCATGGCCGTTACCCTGGATGATAAAGGAGATTATGTGCGAATGGAAAGATTTCTTCCCAATATGCTGTTCAACAATCTCGTGGATGTTGTCTTTGGTCCTTCGGGTGATGTCTATGCGCTTGAATACGGAACGAACTGGTTTACGCAAAATATGGATGCAAGGCTTATCCACATCGCTTATTCGTCTGCCAACAGAGTTCCGGTCGCCGCCATCAAAGCCGACAAAACAATCGGTAAAACTCCATTCACTGTCAAATTCAGCGCTGAAGAGTCAAAGGACTTTGATGGCGATGATTTGAAATATGATTGGGCCTTCGGTGACGGACAAAAATCTTCTGAGAAAAATCCGACTTATGTATTTAACAAACCTGGAGAGTATAAAGCAAGCCTGACTGTTACAGATCCACTAGGTCAAATTTCAACAAAAGACGTATTAATCATTGCTGGTAATGACCTCCCCCAGATCAACATAAACTACGAAGGAAACAGCAAGTTTTATTGGGAGAATTCCAATTTTGAATACAGCGTTGATGTGACCGATACTGAAGACGGTGGTATCGCTAACGGAATCAATCCCACTGCTGTCACTTTCACAGCTGATTACCTCGAGCGAGGTCATGACGTCACCGAAATCATTCAGGGACATCAGGCCAACGTGGAAGCATCCACTCACCTGGTGGGCAAGGCTTTGTTTGAGGGCTCGGACTGCAAAGCGTGTCACAATGCAACTGAAAAATCCGTCGGCCCGACACTGACACAAATCGCTGATAAGTATGCCGGGAACGAGACGGCGGTAAAAGGACTGATAGAGAAAGTGATAAAGGGAGGTTCTGGCGTTTGGGGTGAGCTGATGATGTCGCCACATCCTCAATTGAAGCCTGAAGAGACCGAGAAGATGATCCGATACGTTCTATCTTTGAATAAGAAAGGGGTGAAAGCCGGATTACCCATCAAAGGTAGCTACGCGATGAACCAGCATAAACTCACGGAGAAGGAAGGTACGTACATCTTTACTGCTTCCTACACCGACAAAGGTGCTAACGGGACAAAGCCTTTGACTGCGACAAAAGTGATTGCCCTTTCTTATCCTTTAATTAACGCCGAAAAATTCAAGGAAAAGAAAAAGGCAGCGACCTTCCTGGTGACTAAAGAAATGTGGAAGGAAATCGGGCAGGACATGATAATAGTATTGCCCAATGACCAGGCGGTGCTCCGGTACGGCGATGTCGACTTGACAGACGTCGTACAGGTTAAGCTTGGCGTAGCAGTTGCGCCAACATACTTTTCTGGTGGTACGATTGAACTATTCATTGATAACGAAACTGGGCAACGGATTGGAACCGTCGATTTGGAAGTCGGTCTGACCGACATTGGTTTTAAGGAATTGTTGGTCGACATCAATAAGACTCAAGGCATACACGACCTCATATTAAAATTCAAGTGTAAGGATACCAGTAAGATCTTTGCAGGTATTGCAACGCTTGAATTCAAGAAGCGAAAATAGTCACCAAATAAAATATCATGGTATGAAAAAATTTCTGAAAATTTTGTTGTGGACGATAGTCCCTCTTATCGTTTTAGTAGCTGCATTGTTGGCGGTCTTTGCATACAAAATAGAGAATGGTTTTCCAGTTTTTTATGAAACGGACGCGCCGGTGATCGACTTCCCCGCAGATCAAAAGACTGTGTTGCTATTTTCCAAAGCAACCGGCTTTCGTCATGGCGAATCCATCGAGGCTGGGCAAAAAGCATTTATCGAGATGGCTAAGAAAAATAACTGGTTTCTTTACAACACTGAAGAAGGTGGAGTGTTTAATCCGGAGCAGTTGGCAAAGTTTGATGTGGTGATATTTAACAACTCAACCGGACGCGTGCTCAACGATGAGCAGCAAAAGGCGCTTGAAGAATATGTTGCGCAAGGTGGAGTGCTTATCGGCATCCACGGCTCAGGTGATAGTTCACATCACTGGGATTGGTACGAAAAGAATCTGATGGGGTCGAAGTTTTCGCATCATCCACTCGATCCACAACTGCAGGAGACGGAAGTCACATTGAACAACGTGCCTGACAGTCTGATCGCGCGAGGTTTGCCTACAACCTGGAAGCATACTGATGAGTGGTATGTGTTTACAGGGAATCCGAGAGCAAAGGGCTTTCATATACTCTATGCGATCGATGGGGAGTCGATCAATCCCAACGGTAATATTCTATGGATAAAGGATAGGAATTTTGGGATGGGCAAGGATCATCCGGTGGCGTGGTACCGGGAAACTGGCAAGGGATTAACATTTTATACCTCGATCGGTCATAACGCTGAAGCCTGGAAGCAAGAGGCGTTTGTTACGATGCTCGAGAACGTTATAAATAAGTGAAAAGTGTCAACCTTCGCGAGGCGCTACGGCGGATGAAGAATGGTGAAAAGTGAATAGTTTAGGGAATAGGTTGGACGGGCGACAAGACGCTTATTTTGTCCGCTAATGGACGCTAATTCTTCTGATCGAACAATGATACCAGTAAATTTCGGTCTTAAGCTGCATTTTCCTCCTGGCATGATTGTGTGCTAAAGTTAGGTTGAACTATTTCTCATCCTAAGTTTATGCTAAAGAGTTATTTGAAACTGGCGTTCCGGAACATCAGCCGTTCCGCCTCGTACTCGATCATCAACGTGTCAGGCCTTGCCCTGGGCATAACGTGTGCTTTGTTGATCTTTTCACTGGTCACGTATCATCTCAACTTCGATGATTTCCACAGCGACTCTGAACGTATTTATCGCTTTGTTACAGAGCAACACCGCGATCAGGTAACTTATGTGGGAAGTGTTCCTCCCGCCTTTGGAAAAGCATTTCGCGATGATTATACCTACGGGGAAAAAGTCGCCCGCCTCTATACAGCGCACGATGCGCTTATTAGCGTCGAACATGGAAACGACTTAATAAAATTCACGGAGAATGCCGCATTTGCTGATCCTGAATTCTTCGATATTTTTAACTTTCCGCTTCTTTCGGGAGGTAGTTCTAAAGTTTTAACGGATCCAAACACCGCCATCCTCACACAGGGAATGGCAAAAAAATTATTTGGCGATGAATCACCCCTGAACAAAATCATACGACTGAACAACGGTATAGATTTCAAGGTCACTGGTGTACTAAAGGATATCCCCGATAATACGGACCTGCGCTCCGAAATCTATTTGTCCTACAGCACTGTTAAGCAATACAACGAATGGAGCGCTGCTGATGATTCGTGGGGCGGCATTACCACAGAAATTGAAACATTCGGAAAACTGCGCCTAGGCGTTACCCCTGAAGAAGTCGAGGCCGCACTACCTGCATATGTGAAAAAGTACAGGCCTCAAAGCAAGAATGTCCATCACTACAAACTTCAGCCACTCAATGATATGCACTTCAATGCCCATTATGGCGGGGTAATGGAAATGAAAACACTTCTAGTACTTTCGGTGATTGGATTCTTCCTTGTGTTTACGGCATGTCTTAATTTTATTAACCTCGCCACGGCCCAGGCAATTACGCGATCGAAAGAAGTTGGCGTCCGCAAAACCCTTGGTGGTGCGCGCACTCAGTTGTTCTGGCAATTCACACTTGAGACAAGTGTCATTGTTGTGATCGCGAGCATAGTGGCTTTTGGCGTTGCCTATGCCGTGTTGCCTTTTGTGAATCAACTATTCAGCACACGCGTCCAATTCAACCTGCTCACAGATGTACGTTTGATATTGTTTATGCCAATGCTGATGGGGATCGTGACATTGCTATCGTGTTTTTATCCGGGAATGGTTCTTTCCGGATTTAAACCCGTCCAGGCATTGAAGGGAAAACTAACCACAACCGCGAATTTCAACCTGAGAAGATCATTGATAACAGTTCAGTTCACCATTTCACAGGTTCTCCTCATCGGACTCATCGTGGTAGTTTATCAAATGAAATATTTTAAAGACACAGATATGGGATTCAACCAGGATGCGATTGTGATGATCCCATCAGGTTCAAACGATGAGAAGATGAAAACCCTCAAAGAGAAGCTGGCACAAATTCCTCATGTCGAAAGTGTATCCTCGTGCTTCTCATCACCTTCTTCACAGTATCGGTGGGGAACGTCCGTCTTTTTTGATAAAAGTTTGGAACAGGAAGATTTTGCCGTAAGTTTCAGAGGCGCCGATGAGAATTACCTCTCAACATTTGGAATTAGTCTGGTCGCCGGGAGAAATCTATTTCCATCTGATACAGTCCGGGAGTTTCTAATTAACGAGACTTTCGCGGGCAAGCTTAACCTATCGGCGGAAGACATTCTCGGTAAAACCATGAGGCTGAATGGTACCTGGGAAGGACCGATCGTTGGCATCGTAAAAGACTTTCATGACTTGTCTCTTCATGAGGATATCAGTCCGGTCTTTCTCTCCACCTCGATAGAACACTATCACGCCTACGCGGTAAAGATTAATATGCAGGATTCGAAGGCGACACTTGCGGCGCTGGAAAAGGCCTGGACGGAAATGTATCCTGAGCTGATTTATAACTACGACTTTGTCGATGACCTTACAGCCGAATTCTATCAAACTGAAGAGACGATGCTTAAGCTTGTCGAAGTATTTTCATTCATTGCGCTTTTCATCGGCTGCATGGGATTGTATGGAATGGCATCGTTCATGGCAGTGCAGAAAACTAAGGAGATCGGCATTCGGAAAGTGTTGGGTGGAAGTATCACTCATATACTCTGGATCTTTGGTAAGGAATTTTCAGTTTTGATCATTGTTGCTTTTCTGCTGGCAGCTCCTATGGGATGGTTTCTAATGTCAGGGTGGCTGGAAAACTACGCATACCACATCGACATGAACGCCTGGATTTTTGTCGCTGAGATCGCGGTCATCGCAGCAGTAGTGCTCTTGACGGTGGGATATAAAGCACTTAGATCTGCCTTTATGAATCCTGTAAAGGCGTTGAGGACAGAATAATTAAATTCCACACCTTCACTGTCCCTGTGCAACGCAATTATTCTTTGCTATTTTAGAGTAGTGGTGGATGTCCGAGTTTGTGGCCAACCGCGGGCTCGAACTTGAGCCGATTGTTAAAGGGAAAGTGAACGGGATATCACTCAACATTCTTTTCGTCACATTAATTTCCGTTTTCGGCGTAGCTTAATGCGACAAAAAAACAACTATGGAGTCTACAAGTTTTAACATCACGCAGGGTAGAAGATCGTTCTTAACTTCTGTAACCAGTCTCGTCGGTGCAGCGATGGTAATGCCATTTCCTGTCACGAAAGCAGCCACCCTGTCCCTGACATTTACGGTTAAGCAGGTGATTGACGCCATCACGAAAGAAATTCCCGGAGCACCGTTTGCCACAACTGTGGATCAGCTGAGATCTGGAAGTATGGACCAGGCGGTAACTGGCATCGTTACAACAATGTTTCCTACCATCGAGGTGATTGAGCAGACGGCTAAGGCCGGCGCTAACTTTATCATTGCGCACGAAACACCATTTTATAACAATCAGGATGAAACCGAGTGGCTGCAGCAAGATGATGCGTATCGCTACAAAATTGAATTATTAAATAAGCATAAGATTGCCATATGGCGTTTTCATGACTATTGGCATGCGCATAAGCCTGACGGTATTATCATGGGAAATCTAATCAAACTAGGATGGGAGAAGTACTATGATATCAACAGTCCGCGGGTACTCACTTTACCGAAACCAATTTCGTTGAGTTCCATCGTCGCGCTTACGAAGGAAAAGCTGGGCATCTCAATGGTTCGAGTCATGGGCAACCTGGATGAACTGTACAGTAAGATCTACCTGGCATTCGGTTATATGGATAGCAAAAAACAAATAGCTGCCATTCAGGAATTCAAACCAGATCTCATCCTTAGCGGTGAAACCAGGGAATGGGAAACAGTAGAACGGGTTAGGGATGGCAGAAGAATGGGAAAAAGGACTTCCCTACTAGTACTGGGTCATGCAGTAAGCGAAGAGGCAGGAATGGAGTATGCCGCTACGTGGTTACAACCAAAAGTTCCAGGCATCAATGTATTGCACATTGCGTCGAACAATCCTTTCGCGTTTTTGTAGTAGACAAGAGATCATTTTGCCGACGGCGTGGCTGACATTCCGGAAACGCCTTCTGGATAAATTGGATTACATTGCTATGACTTAAAAAAGCCGAACACATGCCAGTACAGAACTACGACAACCACACGCGCTATTACGCGCCTCATCATTATGTTTATTATCCGGTGGTCCTTACGGCAACTATTGTAACAGGGACCTTCATCTTCACACGCCACAACGAACGGTTAGTTTGGTTGACCTTTACGGGAATATTCATGCTACTTACCTGGCTTTCCGTCATGCTCCGCCAACATTATGCTTTGACCAGTCAGAATCGATCTATTAGAGTGGAGCTTCGGCTTCGCTTTTACATCATCACGCAGGAACGATTAGAGAATTACGAGGACAAGTTGTCGATAGGTCAAATTGTCGCGTTACGGTTTGCACCGGATGATGAGCTCGTATCGCTATTGAACAAGGCTATAGAGCAAAATCTAACACCCAAACAAATAAAAAAATCAATTGTGAATTGGTTGCCCGATCATCTACGCGTGTAGGGAATTGGCAGGTCAGTGTTGTGGAAATAAATAAAAAGCCCGGGGAGCCGGGCTTTGTTGTGTATAGTCTAACCTTAATTTCCAGTGATCACGAGGCGTTTTGAGTCGACTATTTTTCCATCGGCCATCAGTGCGTACAGGTACATGCCCGCGTGCATTTCGTTGCCCTGAATCTTAATGCTAAGATCTCCCCGATTGTAGATAGGCATTACTTTCAGTTGCTTTCCCTCCATCGTGTAGAAGATGAGGTTTGCTTGAGTGATATTATCAGGCAGTGATACGGCGATCTCTGTTTCTATCGAAAAGGGATTGGGATAATTCTGATACAAGGCCGCACCGGAACGATCTAATCGATCATCTACGGTGCTATCACGTCCTGCGCCATTCGCTGCGCCAATTTGTTTCTTAAGTGCTTTCATTTCTTTATCCTGCGCTTCCAGTTTAGCGGATAACTCTTGAACTGCTTTAACCAGTGGAACAACAAATTCGGCATAACGGATGCTATAGTGATCTTGTTCATTCTGGGGAGCATTTACTGCGTTGAACGAATATTTCCCTTTTTTGACAATTGCTTCAACTTCCTGCGCGACAAAACCAGTTTGCCTTACAGCTGGCTTTCTGCCGACCTGTAGATGAGCGCTTACGCTGTCTGGTATTCTTAATGAATTCGACAATGCCTTTTCATCCACGATATAACTTACCGGCCTTAGCTTGTTGATAAACTCAAGTCCGGCAATGTCTTCTTTAACGTCCGTTTTAAATCTACCATCTGACAGTGTTGACCAGGACACATGGCCACCAATGTCCGTAACGAACTCATTGCCGATGCGTACCTGTTGGTTGCCAGTATTGATAGCATAGTATCCTATAGCCGTGGCATTGTAAAGATCAGGGCTACCAAAGGCAGGTCCTGATGAGTTTCCGACCGCAGTGTTAAAGTATCCGCCAACATTATTATTCATCGCTTCGGTGCCCACGGCAACATTGGATAATCCTGTGGTGTTATTTTGCATTGCATTTGCGCCGACTGCTGTATTTGATCCACCAGTAGTGGTCGCATATCCCGCTCGCCGTCCAACACCAACATTGTTGTAGTTGTTTGAATTATACAATGCCCATGCGCCGACCGCCGTGTTGTAGTTCCCTGTCAAATTCTTATTTAATGCATAATTACCGAAGGCCGCATTGTAATTGCCCGTTGTATTCGAAGCGAATGCTCCTGCGCCGTAATATGTATTAAAGTACAGCGGGAATGGCTGCGGAAATGGCTGCTGTGCGAACAGTATGTTCGATAGTGGCACCAAGAAGACGAACAGAATAATTCTTTTCATAGCATTGATTTTTTGTGTTCAAAACTTAAACATGGTTGCCATGTGTGTGGCATACTTTTCCTTTGTGTCGGTAGGTGAGAAAGGTAACCTTCCAAAATGCGTGGATTTGATATCGATGCAGAATTATGAAGGACTTCGTATCGGATGAACCGAGACTGCGCATTGTGATCGTAGGTGCGACACAATGCAGAGTCCCCGAGGCGGGTGACTCTGCAACGACCAAAAGAACCATATAAACAAAAGAAAGCCCAGACGGCGCTGGGCTTTCTTGTTTAAAAGATATCGCTGGAAAAAGGTCTAAATAAATTGTCTTTGCTGCGTGCGTCTACGCCAACTTGGCTTTGAAAAATTCTATTGTCCGCTGCCATGCGAGCTCGGCCGCTGGTTTATCGTAGCGCGGCGTACTGTCATTATGAAATCCATGATTCACTTCAGGGTAAACATAAGCGGTGTATTCCTTTTTATTTTCCTTTAGGGCCTTTTCATACGCTGGCCATCCTTCATTGACACGAGTGTCTAGCCCAGCATAGTGCAGCAACAACGGCGCGTTAATTTTAGGAACATCCTCTACCGCAGGTTGACCCCCATAAAATGGAACTGCCGCTTTGAGATCAGGAATGCGAACGGCCATCATATTGGAAATCCAACCGCCAAAACAAAATCCCACTACACCGACCTTACCGTTGCATTCCGCATGGCCTTTTAAGTGTTGGTAGGCCGCAATAAAATCTTCAAGCATTTCATTCCGGTCGCGTTTGCTTTGAAGTTCCCTTCCTTTGTCGTCGTCACCTGGATAACCTCCGAGTGGTGTAAGAGCGTCGGGAGCCAATGAAATGAATCCCGCCAACGCGGTCCGTCGTCCAACGTCTTCGATGTAGGGATTGAGTCCCCGGTTTTCGTGTACCACAATCACGCCGGGAAGTTTTCCTTTTGCATCGACGGGACGTGACAACAGTCCTTTAATCGACTTACCACCTTTAGGCGAATCGTAGTTGATGAAATCTGATTTCAGGCGTGGATCATTGGCCTGAACCTGAATAATATGGTAGTCCGGGCTAATGAAGCTTAGCAACGACGCGACCGTTACGCCTCCCACCGCATACAGGGAGAGTTTGTCCATGAACACGCGTCGGTCGATGCGGTTGTGCGCATAGTCGTCGTACAGATCGAATACTTCCTGCTTGATGTCGTCTTTTTTAATTTCTTTCATATAGGCTGAATTATAGGTGTGGTTGGTATTATTAAAGGTAAGGATTTTGAAAATTATTGATAACGTTCAATTCGACGGTTATCAAGGTTGTCATTAGAGCGCGTTGAACGGTCAATACGAACCACGTGAGGTAATAACGCCAGAACGGCTTACGCAGACCCGTGATTTTTGAAGCGGAAGAATTCGATGTATTAACAGGCTAGACGTGCAGCTGGCGAGTTTCCGAAATCTGAAATCCGAAATCCGAAATGCGCATCACTCTTCCTCCCCGAGCCGGCGACCGATAATATAGATTCCACTCAGACCAAGACGCAATCCATCCCAGCTCGCAGCGATTGGATCCGTGCTACTGCCCAGCAGAATAGCATTCTTGTTCCCTTTAAGTTTGACCTTGCCGGCATAAACGGCAATATGATACCCGGCGGATAACTTGAGACCGAAATTTCCCCAGGTCTTGGTAAGTTCAAAAGTGGGCTGCATGGTAGCATTAATAGAATGAAACTTATAAGACTCCTGGTATCGCTGATCTCCAATCTTAGTGACACTCAAGAGCTCCAGGCTTGTAAATGTTGCGCCCGGATGTAAATCTACCCGCAGTGAATAGTTCTTCCCGAATTCAAGGGCTTCCCCGGCATTCAGCGCGATCGTGTTATAGTGAAAAAGCTGATCCGAGTAAATCTCCCCCGAATAATCCTTGTAGTGAATTCTCCCGCCCGTGGAACCGTATTGATAATAAACGCCAAGGAAACCAGTACGCCGCAATTGCCAGGCTATGGAGGCATCATAGATAACGTACGCCGGGAATTGTTCCGTGATCCTGGCTGCAACGGGGAAAGAAGACCGCAAATGCTCCTGAAAGTCATGAAACTCCTTCATACTGAACCAGCCTATTCCAGTGCCAGCAGAGATATGCACTTGGGCATAACCGTTTCTTGATAATATAAGCGCCATCACAACCAGGATCGTTCTCATAGTACTTTCATGTATTGTCGTCCATAATTGTATATGTACCCATTGATCATTCCCCAGCCCGTTGAATACGCCGGAAATATTTTGGTATTGTTTGTATCGATGTTGATCAGGTACACCACGGTAGCATTCATTTTTTCACAGACAACGTAGTGCGTCACCGGGTCGTAACTTGAAACAGTGTATCCTGCGGGTATCGTTATCGTTCGAAGTAGTGATAGGTCGTTGGAACTGATGATGGAAAGCGATCCGGATGTAGTTAATAATATTTCGTCATTGTTGTCTGGCCGGAAGGAAAAAAAAGCACCCAGGTAAGGGAGACTTCCAATGGGTTGACGTCCACCTTGCAATTTGTACAAGGTTCTGTTGTGCACGTCCAGCGAGAACCTGCCGTCATCCGAAAGGATTCTGCTGATGGGAGGATAGCTGTCCTTAATATCATAGTTTGACTCCGTCTTCTCAATGAAACTGTTGTCGACCGTATTGACGATAACTTCACTTGCATGCGCGTCCGAGCCATACCTCCAATCAAACGTAAAATAAGAAGCCATCGCGTTGGCAGACCCGTGAATGCTGGAAGGCTCAATGGTATAGCTGGAATTGTCAAAGCTGTATACTTGTTCATTTGTCGTGACATTCCAGGTGACGATCCTGTTATTGTTTACGTAGTAGATGAAGTTGCCAAAGTAAGGTACCGAGATGGTTGATGTATATCTGGTGACGCTATCCGTTGCATGCATTTGATCGTCGTAAAAATAGACGAGCGAAGAGAGCGGACTGTGTCCTATCACTTTGTTGATTCCTGAATTGTAGTATAAGTTGGGTCTGTTCCTGAGCATTTTCACGAATGCTGGACTAATGAACTCCCTTGATTCAAACGGGTCAAGCTGTTTATTCGTTGAGAAAAGCTGCAACATAATGGATTCGCTCCTGCCCCAAAGTACTTCCTTGAGTTTGACGGTTAGGGAAGAATCGGAGGCACTCGTTAGGGTTTCGCGGACAGTAGTGTTCTCCGTAATAACAACTTTACTAAACGCCTTGTAAAATCTAGACGGCTTCCACTTAAGCGAGGCGGTTGTGTCGGTCGCATCGTAGGTTACTGTCAACGTCTGCGGTTCATCGATGCGTGTATTGTTGGAGGCAGTTCCAAAAGTATTTGAAACGGTCAACGCAAAAGTCGCGGAGCCCCATAAGAAACTGCTATCTACCCAATGGGTTGTAAGAGGATCAGTAAATACGATCTCATGCTCCTGGGGAAAGCTCAGCTTAAGTGTGTACGAAATAAAATTTTTCTTTGTGTAAGGCGTCCAATCCAGTCGCAGCCGTCCATCAGTTTCGGTGATTTTCAAATCGGGTACCTGGGGTGGATCGATATCATATTTAACAACCTTAAGAACCCATGTTTTCCAAACCTGGAAATATTCCGCACCCACGTTGTCGGCCAGGCTTCCACTGTTAGACTTCGCTTTAAATTGTATAGTGAGTTGGTGAAGTCCTGGTGGAATGTTTAAAGGGGAAAGCGTAAAATCGCCACGTGGGGTGTAGCTTGAAAAACTTGGTTTTGAATCCAAAATAATCTCGACCTGTTCTAACGTGGAAGGATTGGAGATGTCAACATTAAAGTTGAAAGTGGTGGGGTGATCGAGCAGGATGGTATCTGTTTCATTGTACGTGGAAAGGTCGATATAGGCCATCGCAGATACTTGCTCGATTTCCTTGAAGTACTCTTCGGAAGGTGCAAAAGTGCATGCAAAAGCTAAAAACCCTAAAAGGAACGGTAGTCTCGCCAATGGTCTTACGGTCCGGAATGGTAACATGATGCACATCCTGGGATTGCTTAGAACCCCTAAAAAGCCCATCTAAATACTGAAAAATCCAGCTCAGTAACCACCCGACATCACGTGTGCTGCGAAACTTTGTTGAGTCCATATCAGCCTTCTAAATGGAATCGCTATCTTCGAAAATAAACCGAACCATTAATGCCCTCCATCCTTCCTGGTTATGAATATCGGGGTGTGGGCGACTTCATACGCTTCAATGGGTAAATATTACGCCGCAGAGTCTGTCATTCCTGACCTGGCAAACCCGGATGACCGGCTGTTGCTCTATTCCAATATACTCTATAGAGAAGTACTGCGCATCGCACCGAATGAAAACAATCCCTGGCATGAATACGACGAGGACAGCAAACGGCTTATATCTTTCGTGATTTACGGGCAGGAACTCATCTAATTAAGTGAAAAGGTAATGGTGAATAGTGAAAAGTAAAATGCAGACTTGTTTGTCACGCACCTCACCTTTCACTGTTCACCATTCACTATTCACTCTGGGATTAATACCCGGGATTCTGTTCTAAAGTTTGCTGACCGCCTACCTGGCTATTCAATATCTCCTGAATTGGAATGGGGAAGTACTCATGTTTGCCTGCAACAAACTTAACGTTGTTCAAGTAAGGCCTTTTTGTTCCCTCCACGGCATAGTATGCATTCAGGGTTTGATCGGCAATCCCCCAACGAACGAGATCAAAACGTCTGTGACCTTCCATGGCAAATTCAAGGCGTTCCTCAAATTGAACGGCCTTTCGTGCCGTAGCCTGATCTGCAAAAGGAGTGAGGTATTCAGCAATCACGTAATTGGCTGCTGGTGTTCCGTCCGATTTTTTAACAAATCCTGCAGGCTTAGCTGCCCTTGCCCTGATTTGATTTACGTATCCTCTTGCTGCTTCCAAATCGTTCTGCTCGACAGCAATCTCTGCGAGCCACAACAAGACATGTGAATATCGGATCATTCTATAATTGTTCGCGTTCAGACGGGGATTACCCGCAAACGTATTGGTACCAACATCTGATTTGTACATCACGTGTTTCTTTGGAGAATAGGGACCTCCATAAGCCTGATCGCGGACATAAGTCTTACCAGGATGAACACCCCAATCCAGATAGGGAATGCCCCGCCTTCCAACGGTCCAGTCAAGACGTGGATCTACGGGGCCAGTGTAAGGCGTGAACGGAGCAGTTGCTTCGATACCTTGATCACTTGTCACATCGCTGCCATTGAATGTATCTAGTAATGGCAGGCCGGTAACCGCATCGGTCTTGAATGCATTGACCAGATTTTGCGAGGGCTGAAAGAAGCCACAGCAAGTTGTCACCCCGCCGCCACCATAGGGATAGTTTAGGGTGGAACCGATATTGCCATTCTCACCACCTGAAGCACCGTCATTTACCGAATACTGTATTTCGAAAATGGACTCAGGATTGTTATTGGTCACCGCTTTGAAATTGTCGTGGTAGTTGTCAACCAATTTGTATTGACCGCTGGCCACGATTGCGTCAAGCAACGTTTTTGCATCGGTGTATTTTTTTTGGAACAAAAATGCCTTAGCCAATGTAGCCGCTGCCGCCCATTTAGTTGGTCGTCCCGGTTGAGCTTGCTTTGTTGGGAGTGCAGCATATGCGGCTTGCAGATCCGCCTCTATTTTTGGCCAGATATCTTCTGTGTTAGGAAGCTTGGTGCTTTCCAGATTGTTCGGGTCATAAATCGTTTCGTCAATGTAGGGAACCTTGTTGTACATTTTTTTCAACTCGAAATGAAAGTGGCCACGCAGGAATCTTGCTTCAGCTATGATTTGTGCGCGCTCGGCATCAGTTATGTCAAGGACCTTCGGCAAGATTTGCAAAACATCATTGGTCCTGGCGATTCCATCATACATACCTCGCCATTTTCCACGAAAATAAATGTTGTCTGACGCAATGTTTTCCTGTTCGATCAACGAGATGGGAGGTTGGTCGCCTGCGATTGTTCCTTTATAAGAATCATCAGACGCCACGCTGCCATACACCCAGTTATCAGCTCCGACCTGGTAAGACCGATAGGCACCTTCAGCAGTAGCCCATCCGTCGAGCAACGCATACGCTCCAACTAATAGCGAATTGATCCCTTTATTGTTTTGCAGGGTCGAACTGCTGAGCGCTGCTTTGGGTTTCACGTCCAGAAATGAATCTGAGCAGGAACCCAACACACTTAGAAAGATCGTCCCGTATATAAATATGTTCTTTTTCATCTGCGTATTGTTTAATTTTTTGAAAGACATAACAGATAGCGTTAGAAAGTTAAGTTTAACCCAACCAGGTATTGCTTAGAGGCAGGGTAAGCACCGCCATCTACACCGAGCTGTCGATCGCCACCTGACGTATAACTGAACGATCCGGCTACACGGTCGTTACCTGCAACATAATTTCTCAAATTGATCTCAGGGTCCATTCCGGAATAATTGGTGATCGTGATCAGGTTTTGTCCCTGAACATAAAGGCGGAGCGAAGTAAGGCCAGCTTTGGAAACCAATGTCCTTGGAAATGTATAGGTCAGCTGAATGTTCTTAAAGCGGAAGTAAGAGCCAGACTCGAGATAGTAAGTCGATGGAAGAATACTGACCTGATCATTGGAGGTTAGCTGAGGCAGAACCGCGTCTGTCTTACCGGGTCTCCATGAATCGTAGAGCATGCGTGTGCTGCGGTTACCGGCAAAGGTTGGAAAGTCAGTCCAATATTTGACATAATTAAAAATCTCATTTCCCTGTACGCCCTGTCCAAAAACGGTTAACCCAAAGTTTTTGTAGTTGACGTTGAGCGTTATTCCATAGGTAAAATCAGGGTGGGGATTGCCAATGATGGACAGATCGTTTGTGTTGATGACGCCATCGGGTACGCCGTTGGGACCACTTACATCTCTGAATTTGAACCTGCCAGCCTTGTTCTGATTAGTGCCCAGGTTGTTTGCAGGAGCGGCAGCGGCTTCATCATCGTTTTGGAAAATACCATCGATGGTGTATCCAAAGAAGGATGAAATTGGATGATCCTGCTGGGTAACAACGAAGTTTTGAATGCGTTCGTCGTTGATTCCGAAATATTGAGTATTGGCGTCGCCCGTGGTCTTTGTCACCGTGTTGCGGTACGTGCTGAAATTAGCATCAACACTGTACGTAAGATCGCCACCGGCTGCCTGACCGTGATATCCTAACGCAAGGTCAATACCGCGATTACGCATCTCGCCGATGTTTTGGAAAGGATTCGTGGCTACACCTGAAGTTAGCGGAGCGGAGACTGGGAAAAGCATGTCGGATGTGATCCGCGTGTACCAGTCTAAAGCCACGTCAAATTTTCCACTCAGCAATGTGACATCAAGACCAACATTAGTTGATGTTGTGGTTTCCCATTTGGCATTTGCATTTCCGAACTGCGTCAATTCATAGCCAGGGATTGAAGAAGTACGTGATCCGTTCAGATCATAAAATGAGGTAATTGGATTGGTGGAGAAAATCGTATAGGGATTGTAATAACCAATTTCCTGGTTACCAGTTTGTCCCCATCCTGCTCTTAGCTTTGCCCGATCCAGCCATGGTTTAAAACCTTCAGCGAAGCCTTCTTCCGAAAACACCCAACCAGCACTCACTGCAGGAAAATAGGCCACCAGATTTTGTGGAGAGAAGCGTGAAGACCTGTCACGACGTACCGTTCCTTCCAACAGGTATTTATCCTTGAGGCTATAATTGACCTTGGCAAATTCCGAAGCGAGTCGCCAGTTTGACGCTCCCCCGTTGTTCGTTTGAACCCCTGTACCGCCACTTAAGTACCTGTTCTCAATGTCGTCAGAAGCGAAATTTGTCCGTGATGCATCAAAGGTTTCATAATAATCTTTGATGGATTCAATACCGACAATGAAGTTCAATCGATGAATATCGCTTAACGTAACGTTATAGGTCAACGTATTATACCAGGTCCATGTGTATTCAAAATTATTCGTGGTCTTAAGAGAATTGGAGCCCCTTGACTCGGCTGATTCAATGTCCCGAATGATATAGTCTCTGAAATTGAAAGTTGTGTAGTCAACACCAAAGCTGGTTTTGGCTGTTAAGTTTTCTAGAATGTCCACTTCAGCGTAAGCATTTCCGAATATCCTGAGTTCTTTTTGGGTGTTGTCCTTATTCCGCCACAGGTCGGCTACCGGATTACGGGAGTTGTCGAGATCGGTGCCTCGTGTTCCGGCAAATGTCGTTCCCGACACATCGTAGACAGGTACGATCGGTTGGATGCGGAAGGCAAAAGAAGTAGGATTACTTTCATTGCTGTTTCCGTTCGGTTGATTTATTCTTTCGCTATAGCCAACTTGGAAATTCTCACCAACCCGAATTCTTTTATTGATACTGAATTCAGTATTGGCCCGCATTGAATAGCGTTTGAAACCTGTATATACCATGATACCGTCCTGATCAAAATAATTCAACGACATGGCGTAGCGCCCCGCTTCGGTTCCACCCGACACGCCTATCTGATGGTTTTGAATGGGGGCAGGATTGTATATTTCATCTAACCAGTTCGTGCCCGTTTTGTTCGCCTTCGTGATCAACCACTTCGTCTTATTGAAGTCTGGGCCATCAATATTTGAGCTGTAGTTGATGTACTGACCATTTGCGTCCTGGGCTACACGTGGATCACCCTCCATAGCGCCGGCGGGAAAGATGTAGTCCGGAATGGTCGGCGTCGGGCCATTTCCAAACTGTGCATGTACGGGATTGCCATTCGCACCCACGGATCCTGAATTGATTCGAGATTCCCACGTGAGCTGCGCATACTCGTCCGTATTGAGCAAATCCAACAATTTGCCGGGACGTTGTGTGCCTACATACATATCATAGGTAAATACGGGTTTGCCTGCCTTTCCTTTCTTCGTCGTTATAATAACGACGCCATTACCCGCCCGGGATCCATAGATGGATGCAGAAGATGCATCTTTCAGAATTTGGACCGATTCGATATCATTCTGGTTGATGGTATTGAGGTTGCCTTTTGTAGGAACACCATCAATTACGTAAAGTGGAGAGTTGTCATTGATGGTACCAAAGCCACGGATGCGGACCATAACACCGCCACCAGGGCTGTTCTCGTTGCCAACTGTGACGCCTGCCACCTTACCCTGCAGCGCTTGCCCTACATTGGTGGAAGGTGTGGAAAGCAATTGCTTGTTGTCGATCGTTGACACGGCGCCGGTAATATCACGTTTGGATTGCGATCCATAACCTGTTACGACGACTTCCGACAAGGAAATTATGTCGGGCACTAAGGAAACATCGATAGAAGTCCGATTGTCCACGGTAACTTCCTGCGTTACGTAGCCAATGAAAGAAAAGACCAATGTCCCGCTGCCATCTGCCAAAACGAGCCTGTAACTTCCCTCGGTATCAGTGGTAGTTCCATTGGCTGTTCCTTTTACCAGAATGTTTACGCCTGGCAAGGCTTGCCCGGTATTGTCTGTAACCTTTCCGCTGACTGTCACTTCAGCGTTGTAAAATGATGACGTGCGTTCATGATTGGCTACATTATTAGCCCGTTCCATGCTTTCGCTGATTGGCGGTGAGTCATCCGGTTGTTCGCGCAGGGCGGATTGCGAAAGCACCAGCCCGGGAATGAATGAAAAACCTGCCGACATTGCGATGGTGCACAATGCGTTGCGTAATTTTCTTTTCATAACGATAAGGATTTAGTTGTTAAAATTTATTTGGACGAATTATTGAAATATTCGAGGAACAAATGGAATCTTCACAATGCTACACCTGCTTTCTCACGACTTGAGAAAATGCGTTACCTGATAATCAATTTAGTGTATTTAGGGTATTGAATACTGACGGAAAGCATTATTTCGTATTTAAAATCGTTGCTTTTAATGTTGAGATTATTTTTCTATACGGGATTGTTGGGGTTCCCGTTGCGAAAGGGGCATGATACTTGCCGCTATCGGCTCACGCAAAGTGGGGCACTAGAAGGGATTTCGGATATCGGATTTCGGAGCACTGTCTTATAAGTTAGCAGTCAATTCCGAAATCCGAAATCCGACATACGAAATGTCTTCAGCTTTTTTCAAGGTCACCTTTGTGCCTGCGCCTGTCAATAAACACATAGCCAAGAAATATGATTAATGAGATGCCTGCTATCCAGATCAGTGCTCGTTCAATCTTACCGTTCCTCCCATAGAGGGCAATGAGGATAATAACGGGCGTAATACCCGCCATTGTTGCCAGAATAAATTTCTTATAACTCATTTCCAAAATACCAGCAATAAATCCAAGCGCATCGCTTGATAAGGAAGACAAACGCGCAATGGCAATGGCCTTCGGCCCATAACGCTCAACAAACAAAGAGATCTTCTTTTGAAGTTTCTCAGAAACAAACCTGTCGATTGCCCTTGAACCCAAACGTTTTCCAATGAGGTAGCCAAGAGACGAAGAAAAGTATACGCCTGCCATGCAGATCAATGATCCCCACACCGGACCATAGCACACGATGGCAATAATGAACAGAAGAATATTGGGAACGATCAGCATGAACATCTGCGCTGACATGGCTAGGATCAACACAATGGGGCCCAGCGCTCCAAATTGTTTTACCCATGTTCGGATCCTTGGCTCGTCCTCACTCGTAATCACGTCAAAGGCTTCGTTAATTCCTGATTTGAATCCGGGAAACAAAAAATAGCAGCCAACGAGTAGAGCAAGCAGAAAAATTGACAGCCAAAGCATTTTTTTGCCTTGTCCTTTATTCTTAACCTTTTCCTTCTGACGGCGCATGGTGGCAAAATTCATCTCTTGTTACCGATTTTCAACGTCAATCCCCCACAGGCGTAATTTCCTTTGAATGGTGATGATTTACAAACTAAATTGTGAAGATGCCAACAGTTTCTATTCTTCGACATATGCAACTGCTCGTCAATGACAAACAATTTTCGGTCGACGTACCGGCTGACGAAAGCTTGCTAAGCGTTCTGCGCAATGACCTTGACTTGACGGGAAGTAAGTATGGTTGCGGGGAAGGTGCGTGCGGAGCCTGTACTGTGTTGATCAATGGTCTCGCTGTACGTTCCTGCATAACCAAGATAGGATCAGTGTTGGGCAAAAGCATTACGACGATCGAAGGACTCGCCAGTGGGGAAAAACTTCATCAGGTGCAGCAGTCATTTCTGGAAGTTGACGCGTTCCAGTGCGCGTATTGTGCCAGCGGTATGATCATGTCAGCGGTATCATTGTTAAAGAAAAACAATTCACCGTCCGACGAACAGATCGTGCACGCCATGGAGGGTAACATCTGCCGTTGCGGCGGATACTCAAATATTCTCAAGGCTATCAAAAATGCCAGCGCTTCCAATTCAGCTGTTTCTAAAGATAAGACCGAATGACCGGCACGATTAACAGTACACCTTCTGCTACCGACAATTCCGTGATGAACCGACGGAGGTTCTTCAAGGTTATGGGAACGGGATTGGTAGTTACATTTACGCTTACCCAGTCCGTTGGAAGAAATCTTTCAGCGCTGAAAGACGCCGAAGATCTGTTGAGTGCCTGGATTCACATAGGATCAAATGGCCACGTAACAATCTTTACCGGTAAGGCGGAGGTTGGTCAAAACATCAGAACATCCCTTGCACAGATCGTTGCTGAGGAACTTGACCTTGATATCGAGCATATCACCATGATCATGGGTGACACGGACCTGACTCCCTATGACCGTGGTACGTTTGGAAGTCGAAGCATCCCTTACATGGGACCCCAACTGAGGAAAGCTGCAGCTACCGCACGTGAACATCTTCTTGACCTGGCTGCCAACCAATGGAATGTTGATCGTTCGTCGCTCCAAATCAACAATGCAATTGTGACCGAGAAAGGCGGTAGCAGGAAAATTGGTATCGGTGAACTTACAAAGGGCCAACAGCTTGTGCATTCTATCAGGGACAACGTCGAGGTGAAACCAGTGACGTCATGGAAGATTGCGGGCACTTCGGTGCGAAAGGTGAATTGTGAAAGCTTTCTGACGGGAAAGCATAAGTATGTTTCTGATATGAAACTGCCTGGTATGATGCACGGTAAGATCTTGCGCGCCCCAGCATATGGCGCGAAATTGGTGTCGGCTAATACTACCAAAGCCAGTTCCATGCAGGGCGTCGTTGTAGTTCAAGACGGGGATTTTATCGCTGTGGCGGCCACTACCCTAAGGGTTGCATTGAAGGCCGTAAATGCGATCGAGGCCACGTGGGATTTCGCAAAACAACCTTCTCGTGAGGAGATCTTCAGCTATCTCAAGACCAAAGAAGAGAAAGGCGACGCTCGCGATAACGACGCGTTAGGCGATGCATCGGGATCGTTTAAGACCTCTGCCGTCAGGATGGAACGAACCTTTACGATAGATTACATCGCGCACGTTCCACTTGAGCCAAGGGCGGGACTCGCACAGTGGGATAGAGGTAAACTGACGGTCTGGACAGGGACGCAGCGACCTTTCGGTGTACAGGAGGAACTGCAGGAGATCTTCAACATTGGAAAGGATAATATCAGGGTCATCATGCCCGATACTGGATCAGGTTATGGCGGAAAACATACCGGAGAGGCAGGGATTGAAGCAGCAAGGCTGGCAAAGGCTGCCGGTAAACCAGTTAAAGTCGTATGGACTCGCGAGGAGGAATTTACGTGGGCATATTTTCGCCCCGCAGGAATTATTGACGTCAAAGCAGGCTGCAATAGTAATGGCAGACTCCGCGCCTGGGAATTTCACAACTTCAACTCCGGAGGCTCTGGTATTTCAACGCCGTACGACGTTCCGGATAAAAAAATACAGTATCATCCGTGCGATTCACCCTTGCGCCAGGGTTCTTATCGCGGTCTGGCTGCAACGGCCAACACGTTCGCCCGTGAATGCATAATGAATGATCTCGCTGAAGCGTTGAAGATCGACCCACTAGCGTTCAGATTAAACAACCTTACATCGGAAAGGATGAAAGGTGTGCTTGAAGCGGCAGCGAAAAAGTTTGATTGGAGTCAATATAAACCTGAGGCTGGTCATGGTATCGGCATTGCTTGCGGCGAAGAGAAGGGGAGTTATGTTGCGACCTGCGCGGAGGTAAGCGTCGACGCTGCCACCGGCCGCATAACAGTAACCAGGGCAGCAGTTGCCTTTGAATGCGGTGCCATCATAAATCCGCACCACCTGGAAGCTCAGATCGGTGGTTCAATCATCCAGGGTCTGGGAGGAGCGTTGTTTGAGTCGATCGACTTTAAAGATGGCAGGATCCTTAATGCCTCACTTTCCAAGTACCG
>Ga0193753_10000773_pt1 | contig 29927 bp, 41 predicted proteins | sample H1c2metaG_FD_144925 | JGI IMG/M metagenome (GOLD analysis project Ga0193753, IMG submission 144925) | Soil microbial communities from a riparian zone of the East river system, Colorado, United States - H1c2 | ecosystem: Environmental > Terrestrial > Soil > Riparian zone | place: USA: East...
CCAGGCCAGCAGAATTGCCCGCGCTGTTGTCCAGGCTGAATTGCAGCGTGCCGGTCTGTCCCACGCGTGACTGTGGGCCAGTGGAGCGGTTGCCCCATTCACAATCGATCCCAGCATCCGTCCGTACATCGGCGGTGACGTCCGTCCAGGTAATCGCCTGTGCAATCAATGCCAAGGTCGCATCAGACGGATAGTTGTTGCTCCAAACCGTCAGGTACTGCAGCTTGGCATCAAGGAATTCTGACGCCCCCGCATTGGCCCCGATGTAGCCCGCCGTATGGGTCCCCGTGGACACCACCCCAGATGCCGCCGTCGTGGCCAAGGTGGTGACCACGCCGGTCATGGAGATCTGGAGAATCTGTTTGGCCGCGCCAGTGTACCGACAGACGATAAACCTGGGCGTGTCGGTCCAGGCCGTGAAGCTCGGAATGGTGTATTCCAGTTCCGCATAGGAGCCGCCGATGTTCGCGCCGAAGTACAGCTTGGGACCAGTCGCTTTGAACCCAATCACCACACGCCCACCGGTGCCGCCGTTCTCCTGTCGGAAGATCGTCCAATCCACGGCTGGTGTCGACACCGGCAGGATGAAGAACCCGAAGGCAAACGAGCTCGAGGGAATAAACCCCGAGAACCCCGGAATGCTGCACCACGCCCCTGACGCCCCCGCCCGCAGGAACGTCGTGGCGCAGCCATACTCCGGCATCATGCCGATGTCACCCAGACTCGTGTTGTTGTTGGTGCCGTCGAACAACGTCCCCTGGAGAATTTCCTGGGCGATCTCTCCCCACGTATCCGCTAACGGATAGATGAGCCCCGCGCCGCTGTCATTCAACAGCTGCCGCATGCGGCCACCGAAGCACATCTCCACGACGACGGAGGGATTGGCCACTAGGACGCCTTGCCAATCAGCGGGAAGAAGGCCGCCGCCCAGCGCGCATCCGAGCGGCGATTGTCGCGCGCTAATCGATCCAGCCGATCCTCAACGCCAGACAGATCGATGGTTGCAGCCGCGCTGCCAGATCCCCCAGCATTACCACTGCTCGGAAACTTGATCGTCCTGTTCGCGCCGGAGAACAACACGTCCTCTGGGCCTTTTTCACCAGCCAGGAATTTCGTCGGACCAGACACACGATAGAACCCGCCGCGCGCTTGCTGCCCGCCATCGGCCGTACCGTCTCCAGTGCCGCCGCCTCCGCCGCCTTCTGGAACCGACGGCAGGCCATTGATCGCGCTACCGGCCTCTCCGAGCTTGTCGATGAAGTCGTTCAGCTTGTCGATCAGACGCTGAATCGCGGACTCGATGGGCTCGGCGAAATTGATCATGCTGAGGTCTTTCAGCTTGTCGCCGTTGTCGTCGACCAATGCGCCGGAGTCGACGAACTTCTGCAGCATGTCGCGCATGCTGGCTGGCACCGCCAGGCCCATATGGATCGCCTGGTCGACAACGCGCTGCACCTCCTTGGACATGCCACCGATGACCGCATTGAGATCACCCCCGTTGGTGGTCAGAAGGTTGAAATCATCAAGCAGCGTCTGGGCGGCATCTGACAATTTCGCGCCGAGGAACTTGGACCCAAGAGATTCGAGTTTGATGCCGTACTTATTGGCCGCCTCCTCCATGGCCTTGAAATCCACGACGTTGGCATCGGTCAAGCCGAGCAACTTGGCCGCGTTCGCCTCGGTGATCGATCCCATCTTGGCGAGCTCCAACAACGTCGGCGCCATGGCCTCGGGTATCTCGCCAAACGCCGTCACGGCCTGCATCGCCAAATCTACGTAGGCATCAGCGGTCTTGCGCAGTGCCGCCTCATGACTCAGGCCAGCCGTCTCTAACGCCTTGGTGTCACCAACCAGTTGCTGTAATTCTTTGCCGAACAAGTCAGCCTGCTTGGTGCCTTCAAAGTCCTTCCACGTGACGTTGTATTTCTCAAACAGATCCTTCTGCGCCTGCAGCTTGGCCGTGATTTTCTCGAGGCCAGCGTTGAACTCATCAAGGTTGTGCGTGGAAAACAACTTGTCGAGCTCCTCACGCGAAGCCCCCGCATCTGTGGCCATCTTCCGGAACGCGTCCTGCTGCACACCCTTACTGCCATTGACGCCGGTGATCTGCTTGATCGCCGCATCGCGGCCCTTATTGAGTTGCTGCCCTTTCGAGTCCCCTCGGAAGATGCCGACAATGGCGCCCGCAATGCCGCCCACCCATCCACCGATGACCGGTACGATCTTGTTGCCGATAGCCTGCCCAGCCGCCGCGCCGCCACCAACGCGACTCAGGCGAGAACCAGAACTTGTGGCGCTGTCAACGGCTGCAATGCCGCCGATGATCCCGGCGGCTTTGTTCCCGATTCCACCCTCTTGGAATTGATTGCCGGCCTTGTTGGCGAGATCCATGGCGCCCACAACGCGCGCCAGATCCTTCACGATCCCACCCCATGTGCCTTGGGAGATCGTGGCAAGCCGAGAGAATGCCTCAGCTAGGCTGTCGATGCCCTTCTCAAAGGAGGACAGCAACTTGACAGGAGGCGCCGAGATGCCAGTCGGCCCACCCGTGATGCCGGCCATGTTCTTGGCCTGCTGCTCGCTGCTTGGATTCAGCGCCTTGTTGAAATCATCAGCATCATCAAGCAGCTTCTGAAAGAGATCGTGGGTCTCCTTCATGTCCTTGATGCCAGAGGCCCAGAATTCCTTGTCGTCCAACTCCTGCTGTTTGTCGACCAGCTTGTCGATGGCGATCTCGACTGAGGCAAAGTCCTCTTGGAAATCCTCCAAGGCCTGATGCTGCTTTTTTAGCGCCGCCTCGTTGTCCTTGGTGGCCTTCGTGGACTCCTTCGTGCTACTGGTGTAGCGCTTGATGACGAGTTCGGCAATGCCGGTTTCATCGGCCAGTTTCTCCGTGCTGGTACCGAGTTTGGTCGCCGCGTCAATCTGCGCCTTCTGCTCTTTCGTCAGCTTGGCGACGGCATCGTCGGCTTTCTTCAGCGCCTCGACGTAATCGAGTACAGCTTTCTTCGTAGACGCTGGAGGACCAATGAACGCCGGCTCCGCAATCTCCCCGCGGGCTCTCTTGCTGGCACGATCCAAGGCCCCAATCACGCCGCCTATCCCAGCGTCCGTGGTTGCCCCTTGGCCCTGAAACATCTTGCCGATCTCTTCGGAGATAATCGCGAAGTTTCCCAGTACTTGACCGGTGCCCTTGGTGATCTTGCCTACCATCCGATCCCATGCATCACCAGCCGCTGAGGCCGCACGGATCTGGGCATCGGACATCTTCGGCGCGGCTGCCGCCATGTCCGCATACCCGGCTGAGACCGTTGCCGCAATGCCCTCAAAGGACTTCCCGAACAACTCGACGCCCAGGCGATTCCGTTCCTGCACGTCCGTCATCTTGCCCAGCGCACCGACGATGCTCTCAAACTGCGCTTCTGGTTTGGCGTTTCGCAATTGCGCGAACGAGAGCCCGAGCTCGTCCACAGCTTCCCTGACACTGCCGCTGCCGGTGGACATCTTCACGCCCAACTTGAACGCCGCCGACGTCATGCTGTCCAGCGAGTCGCCCGATTGAATTGCGGCGTACTGCATCTGCTGCAAGGCCTGAGTGCCGATCCCGGTTTTCTGGGACAGGTCGACGATGTGACCGGCATCCTCGAGTGCCGCCTTGCCAAAGCTGATGAGAGCTCCAACGCCTTTCTGAATGAGATTGGCCGCACCGAACGCCGCCGTCATTTGGCCGAACGTGCTGGTGAGGGCCGCGCTGGCCTTCTGCGTCAGCGTGAGTTGCTGAGGCAATGGCTCGATGGCCTTGACCAGCTTCTGCAGCCGCTCAGGGACATCCATCCCCAACGCGCGCATCTTCTCCGCGGCTTCCTTGGCCAGATTACCTGCCCGCTGCATCTCTGAGCCAGTCAGCGCAAACGCCTTCCCGCTGTCTGCAGCGTCCTGCTCGAGTTTCTCGATGGCCGCCGATGCCAACAGCGCCTGCTGGATAATCTTCTGGCCTGAGAAGCTGTTGCCCATGCCGGTCAATTGCTTCTCGACCTTCGAGGTCTGCGTCTCGAACGAGCGAAACTTCACCACGGCGCCATCAATGGCGGAATTGAGCTTGGTGAAATCGGCGGCGAACGAAACGCTTACGCTCACAACATCTGCCTCGGCATCAACGGAGAGTCCTTGTTCCCGAGCTCCTCAACCAACACCTCGTAGTAATCCACTGGCAGCGCCAGCAATTGATCGAGGCTCCAGTGCATCAATTGGCAGACGACGAGATCGCTAACAGCTCGATCTCGCCATGGCCCTTTTTTGCCTCGTCAGCCTCCGCTGCCGCCTTGGCCTTATGCGCGTCGATGGCCTCGTCGATCTCCTTGTAGGTTGCCGGGTCAATCGACTTCAGGGCGTCAAACGAGTACGCGACCGGCTTGTCTTTCGCGTCCGTGAATCCTGGGCCGCCCCAATCCACGATGTACGCCGCCACTTCGCCCATGCCCAACACGTCCATGTTCGGTGTCCGCGATCCGTCTTGATTGGTCCGGCCAATAACCGTGGCGATGGCCGCGCGCTCTTCCCCAACCGTCAGCGTCTTCTTGACTTCGAGCCAGTCACCATCAGACAGGGTCAGCCGGACGATGTCCGGCACCACAAACCGTTTCCGCTTCGCCATGTCCCGATCACTCCATCGGCCCCACCGTCATCGTGACGGTCAGGCCGTCTCGCAGCAGATCACGAACCGGCCATCTCCACTGAGATGCGCCTGCGGGCACCACAACAACTAAGGGCTCCTGAGAGAGCCCAAATTCGTCGCAGTTCGTCATCTGGGCGGTAAACGTGCCCCCCTGGTCGGTTCTGGTGCAGGTCCACTTGACCAGCGATGCCACCGCCCGATACCCCCATCGAACCGTGGCCGCCTGGCCGGACAAGGACTTCACCATGCCGCCGGACTCCTACGCACTAGATACCGACGCTGCCCCACGAACCCGCCGCCACAAACGAGCCGGAAATCGTGATCGCGCCGCTGACATTGACGTCCATCGACGTGTCGAGCCAGGCCACTCCGTAGTGATAGCTGGTGAGCTTGGCCGATGACGGGTACAGATAGAACTTGGCTCCGTCAGAGCTGGCCGCGCCAGTGAACGGCTTGGTTTCCGTGTCATCCCAGAACCCGGCAAACGTGCCCTGTAGATCTGGCAGGCCCTGCACGTACACCTTGTTCGCATCACCAAACGAGGTGACATCGATCTTGTCGGTGGCCTTGTTGAGCGTCCACGCGTTCAGGGCAATAACCGACGTCGCCGCGCCGGCCGCGGTGGTGGACATGTAGACGAGAGCATTTCTGCCTGGGTATCGGGCCATGGTAACAACGTCCTAATCTATGTGTGACCGCTAAGCAGCGGCTGGCGTCTGTGCAAGACGCGCAAGATCACCGAGCACCGTGGCAGCCCTACGCTCCCATGACGCCACAGCCACACAGGCTGGAAGTTGTGCGGCCACACGCATGCGCCCGGCGTCATCCGCCAGCCACAGACGTATCAAGGCCGCTGCCTCGGTTGGCGTGCGGAAGGTCGGCACCAGTTCGCCAAACACCTCCGGCACTTCCTTCCGGTAATCACTCAGATGAAACGCTCCGACCGCCGCGAGTTCATACGCGCGCGGACTCAACGACTCCCCGTACACCGCCGTGCGCCGGCCCTCTCGGCTCCGCGAATACCCGCGATACAGATTCAGCCCGATCTTGGCGTTGCGATACAGTTCCGCCGCGTACTCGTTGCCAATCTGCGCCCCACGCACACAGCCGGTGAGTTGCTTCTTGAGCCCCAGACCCTTCCATGTGCCATACAGGCCTACATCGATCCCGGTCCAATCAATGCTATTGAACCAGTCGATGCGTTCGGCAAACCCTGACCCCACAAACACCACGTCATGGGCCGGCACGGTGTCAGGCACTGGCCCAGCAATCGCATGACGCTCCGGATGCCAACCGTGCGGGAGATACCCGCTATTCGGATTCACCGCTTTGAACGCTGGCACGGACGCCCGCTCGTTCGTCCAGCAACCATCCACCATCGCGGCAATCTTCAACTCGGCCTCAAGGTCGTACGGACTCTCCGTGAAGAGCACTACCACCTTCAGCCCCGCCTGTTTCATCATCGCGATGACGGCGGGATGCATGAACATGGCGCTCACCACGAACACCACATGCACCTTGTGACGCAGCGCCATTTCCAGCGCGCCCACGCTGGCCTGATACAGCACGTCGCCGTGTGACGGCTTCTCGAGGTCTGGCCGGCTCTTCTTTTGCTGACGCCAGCGCGCATACAGATGCTTGCTCTCAAGAGCAATCCGCTCATCCAGTCGGAAGTGCACCAGATCGACCTTGTGGTACTTCAGGCCGTAACTCAGGCCCGCCCACACATCCGCAGTCGACCAAGATGCGCCTGGGTGCGCGAGTAAAATACGGAGGTTCATTGCGGCCTATCCGGCTGCGTCCACTTCATCGGCCAGCTTGCCGGCGGCGAACAGAACACACAGCGGCCTTCGCCATCGGTATGCTCCGCGCGCACGAGACGACGACATTTGGTGCACGTCATACAAACGCCGCGTGCGCCACCGGCTGCGCAAGTTGGGCCAAAATCTCGTTCGACAGGTGCATGCGACACATCACCCGGCAGTCCGCGAAATCCGTCCACTGCCCTGGATGCTTCGCCCACACCTGGGAGAAACTCTCCTTGGACAGATCGCCAATCTCTGAGCCTCTGACCCCTCGGCGCTGCTGGCAGACCCACACACGCCCGTCAGGCGTCACCGTGGTAGACAGCCTGATGCCTCGACATGCGTCGTACCCATGGCCAGACCAATCGCGGTACTTGATGAACCGTTCCACGTCGAGTTCCACATCGGTGTCATGGGACACCGAGGCCAGCATCGGCAGGGCGGCCGTAATCCAGCCACGGTAATCCGTGGTCTTCGATGGCCGATCAGGGCTCGTATGAATGGCCGGCCGAAACGTGGCATAGGTCGCACCAAGCGAACGCGCCAGCGTCAACATCTCCCGCGTGCGCTTCCAGTTGTCCTTGTGCAGCAGGAACGACACGCCCACCGCCGCATGCTTGGCCGCCACGAGATACCGGATGCCGTCACAGGCCTTCCGGAACCGTTCCGCCAGCACACCCTTCTCGGCCGCGTAGGTCTCCGCGTCAGGACAATCGAGGCTCACAACTACCCACGTCGCCAGAGACCCCAGCACCAAGGCACTCGGCTCATCCAGCAGTCCACCAAGGGTGTACATCCCCTGCTGCAGCGCCATGCTGTCGGCGTACCGCACCATGTCCAGCCACTGCGGATGCGTCGTCGGTTCTCCACCGCCGCTCCACACGATCGACTGCACGCCCGCGCTGGACATCTCACGCAACGCACGCGTGACCACGGATGGATCGGCCAGATCGCCTCCGGAGTCGTAGGCCATCGGCAACTTCCGGTCCTTCACCATCCATGGCCCGCGCGTATGCGTGTGGGCGAAATGGCAATCCTGGCAGCCAAGGACGCAGCGGTTCGACAGATCCCATTCCACCGTCACTGGCGCTGGCTTGTGGCCGCGATTCCAGTCCACCAGGCGATCCATGTGGGCCAATGTTTTGGCCTGCGGGTTAATGAAGTTCACGCCGCCGCCTCGGCCCGCCCGTGGCTCACCGCCCCACACAGGAACAGCACATCGCACACCGCCGCCTGATGACCAGCGTTGAACAACGCCTGCGCGTGGTCGAAGTCGCCCTCGTAGCGCGTGCCGTAATCCTTCGCGTGGACCTTCCAGACGTCCGCGCGCGTGATGATGCAGCCCAAGTCAATGGCGCCTAGCCGCGGCGGCCACGGATCCCCAACCGGCAACATGCCGTGATGCCCTTTGATCACGTTGACGATCACGACAGCCGGAGACCCATTCACATCGGCAAACGCCTTGACCTGCTCCACGACGGTCGGATCGGCCAGCACATCATCGTCAGCGAGGAAGTGCACATACCGCCCATGAACGGCATCCGCGTAGTCATGAACCTTGGCGTACATGCCGCCAATGCCAAGCCCGACGTGATCGGGAATGACGATGTGCTCGATCTCTGACGCGATGGTCTGCCGACCCACGCTCTCGAGACAGGCCGCCAAGCCCTTCGGTCTGCGGAAAGTGGGCGTGTACAGCGTGATAAATGGCTTCACGACTGACCCCGAAACAGAGCGTTTGCGACAAGGGTCGGCTTGAAGCCTTTGCAGTCTCGGCACTGATACAAGCACACGTCTCCGTGGAAATACGGCTCGTACTCATGCCGTCTCCCGCCCTCAGAGCAGGGCGTTCGCAGCTGCCGCCACCATGTGCGCAATCGCATCACGCCTTCACCATCACTTTCGCTAGGAGCCATGGCAGAAAGAGCAGGTACACGTTGCCTTCCGGCAATCGCTCAACTCTCCAGGCTATCCAATGGTTCGCCCGCACCCGCGAACGCATGCTCAGACGCCAATCGCCACGCTTCACCAGCGGCTGATACCAAGGCGTCGGCAGCAGAATCATTCGCCCACCTGAAATCCACGCCGCACCAGCAGTTCCCTGAACCGTCGAAACATCCGCGCGCGCCGCCGCTTGCCAATCTCCACGATGCCAGGATTCAGAGGCTCGCCATGGCCACGATTGGCCCCGGCTCGGTTCTTCCTGTCCTGCGTGCCGAACGCGTTCAGATGGGCATGCGGTGCCGTGGCTTGAGCCAATCCCAGGAGAATCGTGCTCGAGGGATACGAGGTCTTCACACTGCGCCGCAGCTTGCCGGTCTTGAATCCGAACCGCTGCGACATCTCCACCGCCGCGCCCTCGGTCTCCTCGCGAATGATCCCCATGGCCTCAGTGCGAATGTCTTGGGGCGCATCCGTCAGCGTCTGGATCAGTTCGTCGAATCCGGTCATCGTGATACGCGCACTCATGGCGTCAACACATCCGTGCAATACAGCGCGTGCGTCACATGTCGGTTGTCCACATCCTGAAACCCGCGCACATACAGCGATTGCCCGCTGTCCAGCGTCAGGATCGTGTTCGTCGTCATCTGCGGGTGGTAATCCATCTCCACGAGGTACACATTCCCCGATTCGTCAAACGCCCCAGGCGCCGAAGGCTTCACTTCCACCCACGCGTCCCCGGGCGTGAACGTCACCGGCGTGTTGTCGTTGACGATCTCCGACAACGTGACGTACGTGGTCCTCCTACCGGCTGGCATAGCAATCCGGCGGGATGTGCGACAGGCACCCCGCGCGATCCCAGCAGGCCTGCGCCGCGCGCGTCACGGCATCCATGTCCACCGCCGTATCCCGGGGACGCGGCATCGACGCTGCGAGTAACCGAATCCCCTGCTTGATGGTTTCCGGCACCAGATCCGGAGCCGTCCAGCCCACCACATACGTGATGACCACCGACAGTGACCGATCCGATTGCAGCGTCGGCCACGACTGCAGCGGCGCCCGGACGACTTGCCCAGGCGTACTCGTCGTATCCACGGCGTAGTACGTCGTCGCCAAGGTCGTCAGCACACCAGTTGAGTTGTAGTACTGCACCGCCACCGCTGTAGATGGACTGGCCAGCGCATCGTTCTGGAGTGGCGCCGCCATCGGCAATGAGACGACGTCCGGCCAGTACTCCAAATCCATCCGCCACGTCTGCGTCAGCAACCCGCGCGAGAGATAGCTTTCCGCCGCCTCTCGCGCGGCCACGATGTAGCTGTACAGCAACGCGTCTTCCCGGTCATGCGTCACGCGAGCCTGCGCCTTGATCTCCGCGATGGAAATCGGTTCTTCCACTGGCCCGGTGACGATGTTCCAGGCGTACCTCACGCCGCGCCCCTGCCCTCAGTCACCGCATGTTCTGGCGGATCCTGCTTCACAAGCACGGCATGGCCTTCCTTGATCCACTTCCGGAGCTCCGGCGTCAGCTTGGCTACTTCAATCGTTTGGCCAGGCTGAAACGGAAAGCCGGGAGTCAATGACGGCGTGATCTCCACGAACCGAATCTTCATTTCTTCGGCACGTCCTGCGGAGGCGGCCCAGCCGGCGCGTCCGGAGACGGCTTCGGATGCGTGGTTGGGTTCGGAGAATCAGGCGTCGGCGGCTGATGCGTCGTCTTCGATTCACTCATGTCATATCCCCCCGTTCGCGAGTTGCGATTGACCTAGGCAGTACCCTCGGCTACGTAGATGAACTGTTCGCCGGCCACGTTGGTCCCCTGCGTGACAGGCAGGCTCCGCGCCCCGCGCAGCACCGCGATGATTCCGCCGATGGTCGCATTCTGCGTGGCGCGCGAGACGACGCACTTGAGATACCGCTTCTGCGGTCTGACGACGGTCGCGTAGAACAGCTTGTCGTCATCGCCATCCGCGATGGTCTGGCTGCTGCCGATGATGTCGGAGAAGTCATCCGGTGACCCACCCGAATCATTCGATTGCTGCAGCTTCATGGACGTGACCGCATTGGTCACGATGGTGCCGATCGGCACGATGAACGTGCACTCGTTGAACCCCTGCGTGTCCACCGCCGAACTCGTGATCGCCGTGGACGCCGCGGCGCCAAGCGTCGTGGTCGAAGCGATCACGATCTTGCAATCATCACCAAATGGCATGGCCTACTCCTTCGCCTTGGCCTTCGCGGCCGGATGTGTGATGTGCTTGGTGGAGAGCGGCTCAGGCTTTGCCACAGGCTCAACCACCGGCTCGGACCTCTCGACCGCCCGCACGCGCGAGGACACCGGCGCCACAGGCACAGGCGCATCGTCGGTCACGTGCACGCTGCCGCCATCGCCACCCAGCTCGCGAATCGCCGCCTGCACATCACTAATGGTCTTGGAGAGCACCTCGGCGCCCTCGACATCCACCACAATCTGTTCCCGCACATAGATATGGACTGTCTTCATGGCTCGTTCCTCAAATGAACACAGGCTGGAGCCGCACTCGCAGCCCCAGCCATCTGATTTACGAACCCTGAATCATGTACTTCACGGGATGCGTGCCCGCGTCGAGCAGGTCACCGTCATGACGCGAGAGCGCCAGGAACGCCACCTGACCAAGCAGGGCGAACAGTTCGTCCAGCCGGACCACTGTCACGTCCTTGACGTCGCGGATGATGTACTTGTCCAACTGGCCGAAGAGGACCGACTTGGAGCCGGCGGCGATCGTCGCCATCGACTGGTTGATCACGTAGGGATAGCCGAGGATGGTGTCCGGCGCCCCGACAGCCAGACCCGGCAGCCACAGCGGCGAGCCCACGGTGTCACCGGAGTACTGCAACACCTTCATCTTCTTCATGATCTTCAGCGCCGTGTCGTGCATCATCCAGCGGCTGTTCGTGCGGTAGGCCGGATCGATCGAGTGCTCGACGTCGATCAGGTTGTCGACCGTGATGGTCGCGCTCGCCGCTGTGGTGATCGCGCTCGAGGTCGCCGCCGTCACGATGCCCTGCGGCTGCGAGCCTGAACCCGTCGTGAAGTGGTCGTTGGTGATGCGCGCGATACGGGTGCCCAGCGCGCCGCCGAGAAACTGATTGGCGTTGATGCTCGTGTCCTGCAGGAACTCGATCGAAGCCAGGATGTACTTGGAGCTGTACTTCCAGGCGTCCAGCACGAGCTGACCGAAGGTCATCTCCAGTTCGTTGCTGGTCGTGTTCTCCCCGATGATCTCGCCCTTGTTGGCCGTGTCGTTGGTGGTCGGAATCGGCAGCGGCCCGCCAGTGGACGTCCGGATCACCGTCGCCACCGAGCGCATCCCGCCGAAGGCCAAGAGCGCCACTTCCAGCGCGCGCATGGTCTCATCCGCCACCGTGTACCCGCCGGTTGTGGTCGAGGACTGGAGGCCGGTCAGGGCCGCCCGCTCTTCCGAGCGCTTCTCGTCCCACGCGCGGAGGTCTTCACGGCCCGCCCCAAACCCGTCACGGATCGGCGTAGTGGCCTTCAGCGGCGTGCTGGACAGATGGAAATTGAGCCGCTTGGACTCGACGTTGATGCCGCAGCGCTTCGCGTTGTCGCGCTGCTCTTGGGTCAGATCGGCTGTTGGCGCACCGGCAGTCATCCACGCGCGGAGCGCTTCGCCGCGATCCCGGTCGGTGACCGCGCCCATGCGCCCACCGCTGCCACGGTTGCTGTTCGGCTGTGTCGGTTCACTGCGTCGGCCCTGCGGTTCCGCAATGGCCGCCTCGAGCTCCGACTGCTTGGTCATCCGCTCGACTTGCTTGGTGATCTTGTCGATGTCGGCGTGGATCGTGTCGAACTTGGCTTCGTCTTCGGAGCGCATGTCCTGTTGGAGGAGTTGCGCGGCCTCGTTGGCCAGTTCGCCTTTTCGCTGGAGAAGTTCTTGTACGGTCATCGGCTCATCCCTTGTGCCCGTGGGATGGCCGGAAATGACAAAGGCGCAGCCCACAAAGCAAAACCGCGTTGGTTTGCTGAATGAGCCGCGCCCTAGTTAGCCGGGGCAGGCTGCATCAAATGTCGTCAACGGATGCGGAGGATAGCCTGCGACGCACCGCGTTGTTCTAGTTGAGTCTCTATTGTGCCGAGTCGTAAGAATTATTGCCGCGCATTACCTAGTAGGTATATACTTCTATTCGCATACCGGAGACTCAATGGCGGCAAAGATTCGATTAGATGGATGGCGCTGCGAACGCTGCAGCCACGAATGGGTGCCTCGCCGACGCGTCGTTCCTGAGGTCTGCCCCAAGTGCAAGTCTCCGTATTGGAAGCGACCGAGAAAGAAGGCCAGAACTTAACCCGGCGCTGCGCAGCAAGGCGTGACGCGGCTCGTCTGGGCATGGCTGGGCATGGCGCGGCTGCACAACGCAAGACAAGGAGTTTTCACAAATGAGAGTAGCAACCGCAGAACTGGAAAGCATTTCCCCGTATTCACAGAGCAAGGCGTACACGAAAGACGAATTCCCCATGCTAGGACGCGCCACCGGCACGTCAACCGAGAGCACGGCGGACTACGAGAAACGCACATGGCGTGAGCGGTGCCACTACGGCCCAGACGGTCACGTCGTGATGCCGCCAATGGCGTTCAAGAACTGCATCTCTGAGATCGCTAAGTACCTCAGCGTGCAAATTCCAGGCAAGGGCAAGAGCACGTACACGAAACACTTCGAGGCCGGCGTCATGGTCCTTGATGGCTTGCCACTGCCAGTCACGAAGGACACCATTTCAGGGGAATGGCTGTTCGTCCCTGGCGACGGGCGCCGCGGCGGCGGCAAGCGGGTGTGGAAATGCTTTCCCGTCGTGCGTGAGTGGAAAGGCGATGTGACATTCCATGTCATCGACGACGTCATCACGCAGGCAGTTTTCGAACAGCACCTCAAAGAAGCAGGCAACTTCATCGGGATCGGCCGGTTCCGTCCGCGCAACAATGGGTACTACGGGCGGTTCAAGGTCAACAAGGTGAAGTGGGGCTGAATCGCGGCGGGGTAAGGCATGACGTGGCGAGGCCTGACGCAGCGAGTCAAGGCGCAGCTAGGCAGGTCACGACTCAGCTGGACCGGACTCGACAAGACACGGCATCACAAGACAAGGATTTTTATGCAAGCAGAGAAGCGCGCGATTCCAGAACTATCCGTAGACACGCAGGTTCTTGAGCGCCTGCTGATGACCATCGACGTCGGAGGCGTCATCTCCTACCACATGATGACGGCCGCCATCGGACGCGACGTCCAAGCCGATGGACGCCACATTATGGACAGCGCGCGCGAGCGCGTGCGCCGTCTCAATCAGGCAGTCTTTGAACCTGTCACCGACGTCGGCCTGAAGCGCCTCGATGACATCGGGATCATTGGGCTCGGCCCGATGACACGGCATCGTATCGAACGAATGGCCCGCAAGGGCCGCGCGAAGCTCGCCTGCGTACAGGACTTCGATGCGCTCCCGAATGCGATGAAGATTGAGCACAATACGTCGATGGCCCAACTCGGCGCCGTGCAGCACTTCTCGTCAGAGCGCACGGCTAAGAAGTTGAGCACCAACTTGACGACTCCACAAAAGGATATGCCCCTTCGTCAATGCCTCAAGGCGATGGAGGGATTGGTCTAAGCACTTGACGCGTCAAGGCGCGTCATGGCAAGCCTAGGCGACGCGCGGCGGGTCACGGCAGGACAGGACAAGGGCACTACCGCAATCATATTCTCTACAGCGCCAGACTGCGCGCGGCAGGGCTCGCCTGGGCAAGACGCCTCGTGATGAGGCTAGACGACGCAAGACAAGGGCACTACCGCACAGAGACGGTCCGGTCGAACACCCGCCGCTCTGCGTAATCAGACACGAATTCGTTGATGGCTTCGCGCACGATCGCCGCCATCGCGAGACCCGATTCGTCGGACATGCTCCGGAGTTGGGCTTTCTCGTCGTCGGTGAGATAGAACCAGAGCTTGGCTGACGAGTTCTGGCCGGAAATGCGTGGGCGCCTACCTCTAGACATTCTCTGACTCCAGGCGGAACCACGCCTCAAGGAGTTGCGCCTCAGCTGACTTGCGCGCGGCGAATCCCTTCTCGATGGCCGCAAATTGCGCTTCTAGACGTGGAAGTGACGCGTCCAACGCGCGCAACTTGACGGTAGCCGCCACTATAGCCTTGCTGAACTTATCGAAGTCATACACGTCAGCCATCACCCAGCCATCCGCTGCCGATGCAACCGCTTCAAATACTCCAGCCGCGACGGTTTCCGTTCAGCCTGAAACGCCTGCAATGACCGAACGGCGATCGACGTGTCCGGATAGGCCGGCATACTGACCACTGACACTTCGTGGACCCGCATATCAGAGATGGTCCGCGTGACATTCCCGTCCGCATCCTCTTCCCATTCCGACCCGCCAGCCGCCACGCGGAACCCAAACGACATGCCGGTAATGTCCCGCCGCTCGACTGACACCATCAGGTCATTGCCAACCGACGTGTCAGGCACATCGATCTCCACGCGAAATCCGCGCTTGTCCTTCTCGACGCGCAACGTCCCAGCCGTCAACCGGCCGATGACCTTGCCGCTATCGTGGTCAAAAAACGCGCGCACATCGATGTTTTCCTTCAGCGTGCGGTTGACGGCATCCGGGGCAATTTGCTCTCTGAAGCCGCCCAGATCCTCGCTCCACTTGTTGAACACGATGGCATAGCCGCCCAGGCGCCGCTTGCGCGCATCCTCCACGCGCAGTTCGCCGTGTCCAGTGCGCCGCTCAAGCTGATTTTCGGTAGGTTCTGACACTGCTGAACTCCTTCGTCTGCATCTGATCCGCTACCGCTGTCGGCCGCTGCGCCTCCCAGCGCGTCAGCAGCTTGTTCAGCTCGCCGTGGAACTCGTCCGGATCGACATCCGCCACCGCCAACAACTGTCGCTGCGACACTTCCACATGCTCAGCCACCAACGTTGCCGTCACGTCGACAGGGTCATCTGTCGACCCGCGCAACGCCAGCGAGGCCTGGATCGCCGGCTGAAGGATCTCGCAGCAAGCCTCTTCGTGCAGGCTATAGAACGAACTCGCCCACGCGCGCAACTTCTCTGGTGTGGCCTGATTCCGCCGCGCCTTCTCCGTCTCCCGGCGAATCAGCCGACCCATGGCGTCGACCATCAACGCACGCTGAGCAGTCACCAGCACGGTCAGCCTGGAGGCCTCTGCGTCACGCTCAGCGGTCAGTGTGGCCTCAGCCTGCGTACGTGCCTCCTCAGCCCGCGCGCGCGCCGCCATCGCCTCCAGGCCGGCTGCTGTGGCATCAGCAGCGACACGCTCCGCACTTGAGCGTTCAGCCTCGGCCGTCAACCGTGCCGCTACGGCATCAGCCACGGATTGGTCTGCCTGGGCCAACGCCAACACGCGCTCCACCTGCTCTGCAGCCAGTGCCACCTTGGCGCCGTCCAGCAACTCGATTGTGTGGGACAGTTCGGCCCTGACGGATTCGAGACCAGCCGACAGGCCGGCAATCACATCAGCCTGGTTGTCACGCTCTCCCGTCAACGTCACGATCTTGTCAGCGCGTTCGCTGGCTTTTGTTTCCCAGCCCGTCGCGTCAGCCAGCGCGCGGCCCAATTCCAACTGCAGACGCTCGTCCTCAACACGCAACCGCTCGGCCTCGGCTTGCCACTGCGTCACCTCTGCCCGCAGTCCAGTCATCAGATCGTTCCGCACGTCCAGCCCAGCCTCGGCTTCAGCCGCCCGCTGGATGGCCGTCGTGAGCTCAACCTGAAGATTGGCGATCCGCAGTTCTTGGGCGGCATCGCGCCGTCCTGAATGGTCGATCTCTTTCCGAAGTTCCTCTTCCAGTTCCGCGATTCGATTGGCCGCGGCAGGATCTGGCTGCGGTGCCGGCGTTGGCGTCGTCTTCGCCTTGATATTGGCGTCGAGCACCTCGTTGACCCGATCCGCCGGCACCATGTTGAACGGCACGTAGGACACGTCCCCGCCGGCCAGCGGATTCATGTTCTCCAGCGCGCGGATCTCATTCGGCGTGATCGCGCCGATGTTGTACAGCTTCCCGTAGAAGTCCGCTCGGCCTGCCGCGTCTCCGCGCAACAGCCCTTCCACCACGTGCTCAATGACCTGCGTGTTGCGCTCAAGCGGGCTCACCAGCTTGAACATCAACTCCTGCTCCCACGCGCGTAACCAGTGAATCAGCGTGGTGGTGTAGTACTCGATCGCCTGCTGCTCAATGTTGCTGAACGTGGCCCGAGAAAGGTCGCCGATCTTGTGCGGCGGCACATTGAACCACCGCGCGATCTCCGTGATCTGAAACTGCCTGGTCTCGAGGAATTGCGCATCATTCGGCGGAATCCCCAGCCGGTCGTACTTCATCCCGCCCTGCACTAACAGGAACTTGTGCGCCCGCTCCACCCCTTCGTGCCTGGCGTTGACGCTGTCCTGCCAGTTCTTGACGGCCTTGTCCTCCATCTTCGTGGGATGCGAGAACACCCCGCCGAAGGACGCGCCGTTACCGAAGAACGTGCCGCCAAACTTCTCCGCCGCAATCCCCAGCGCAATCGACTCACGCGCTTTGGCGATCACCGAATAACCCGTGGTCCCGTCGAATCCCAACCCAGGCACGTGCAGGATGTCCCGCGGCTGGAACACCACATCACCGCCGCCGGGATTCCTCACCCGATACATCAACCGCTGCTGTGAATCCCGAAACGGCTGGCAGGCATCAGGCGCCAGCGGCCAGAGGTACTTCGGCCGATCCGCCCCGTCGCGCTCAATCTCCGCAAACCCATTACCCCACGTCAGCGCATGCGCCTGCAGCGTTCTCCGGAACGCTACCGAGGTCATCTCAGGATTGGGCGTGTCGTGCAGAATCCGGTACAGCGAGTGGTCTTCGTATCGCTCCTTGCCGCCACCCTTCAACCGCTTATAGAGCACCAGCGGCAATGACCCGACATCCCCGGAGATCAACGACACCGCCGCCCAGACCGGCGCATAGTTCAACGCTGACTGTTCGGTGACGGCCACCCCAGCACTCGACGGCGCACCATTGCCAGCCAGCGCCGCCTCAATCGACTTCAACGAATACGGCCCGCGCGTGTAGGAGCGCAATTGCGCCCCAACCCTCGCCACCCACGACGGCCTCACCGGGCGGATCACTTCATATCGAGACACTGGATCTCCCTATGCGACATGAACGACCCCGTCCCAGGCGTCCTGTGGCTCCGTCACAATCGCCCGCGAAATCGCGATCACCAAGGCGGCGATCCCGTCGATCTTTTCGCTCGACTTGTCCTTGTCCAGCCGGATCTCTTTGTTCCGACCTTCACGCACCACCGCATTACTCGCCATCCACGCCAGAATCGGATCCCCGCCGTGACAGAGCACCCCTTCACTGACCCACGTCGACAGTGTCCGGATGGCCTCGTTCAGCGCGAACCCCTGTGGCACGTCCGTACACGTGATGTCCGCGCCCATCCAATGCAGCGCCAACGTGTGAGAAAACCGCTTGTCAAAGCCGAGATCGCGCACCCCGCTCTCCCGGCAGTCCTCCAGTACGGTGTCCTCAACCACGTCATCGTCAGTGGTGTCGCCCTCGGTGACTGTCAACAGGCCTGACTTCTCCCATTCGGCATACGGCCGATCGGGGAACTTTTCCATCGCCGCCCGCGGCAGCCAATACCGCATCCTGACCACCCGCCGCCCGTCCTTGAGCACGAACAGCCGCGCCCACGCGGACAGGTCGTCCGTCTGCCCAAGGTCCACTCCGCCAAAACACTCCGCGTCAATCAGATCGTCGTCTGACACCACCGCCGAACACGCCTGCCACTTCGCGTGGTCGAAGTAGCGGGTGATGGCATTCGTCCACACGCAGAAGTTCAGCCGCAGGACGGTATTGGTCTCGGCCGGCATATTCGTGGCGTTCAACACTTGCCGCCGAAGGTAGTCGTCCGTAATCGACACCCCGCGGTTCGGGTTCGCCTTGATCCAGCACGCCTCATCCGTCAGCGGGTCGTCACCCTCATCCAACGAGCACACAAACGCAAACCACTGCTCATCAGGCCGCACCCCCTCGAGCACGAACCTCGAATGCTCGTGATGCTGCCAGCAGATCGTGGTTCGGTCGAACCCGGAATTGGTGATCTCCACGAACATCGGCTGCTTCCGCCGCTTCGCACCCGCGCGAATCTTGATCGAAATCTGAGGAGACCCATGCTCGTGGAGCTCATCGAGCAGCGCCATGTGTGGCCGCGGTCCAGACTTCGCCCCCGACTCCCTCGAGAACATCCGGAAGAACGACAGTGACTCCTCATGCGCAATGTTCCACACATGGACACCGCCAGAGAACGTCAACTCGTCCTCGAGGTCCGGCGAGGCCTTGACGATCCGCGCCGCGTCCCTGAACAGAATCTGCGCCTGGTCCTGATCGGCCGCCGCTGCATAAATCTCTGCCGCCCGCTCCCCATCCATCAGCAGCCCATACAACCCGATGCCGGCACACATCGGCGTCTTCCCGTTGCCCTTCCCGATCTCGATGAACGCCTCACGGAACCGCCGATACCCCCTGGCATCCACCCACCCGAACAGGCTCCCAATAATGAACGCCTGCCACGGCTCCAGCAGGAACGGTTTGGCAAACCCATCGTCATCCAGCATGTCCGGCAGCTTCAGCACCGACTCAAAGAACACGATCGCGTGGTCCGCGCGCGCCTCATCAAACCGATAGCCCTTCAGTGTCTCCCGGTCCCGCAAATGCCGCTCGCACGCCAGGCGCACCAGTGGCCCCGCCACGATGACCCCAGCCACCACCTCGCGGGCGTACACATCCGCCCGGTGCGTGAAGCCAGACCAGCGGCTATTTGACGGCGCGGAGCTTCGTTTGCGCCTGGAGCCGTTCAAGGGCACTCTTCGGTTTCTCCTTCTCGTCCAGAATCAGCGGCTTGCCCATCGCCCGCAGGCTGAAGGCTGTCAATCCGCCCTCGACCTTCTGCAGAATCCCCCGGTGGTCAGGCCCGCCACACTTCTCCACGCTCGCCCGCAACCCCTGCTCGAGCACGATGTTCTTGCACAGCAACACGAACGCGTATTCGGTCACCTGACTCAACGTCCGCGCCTTGAACGCCCCAGGCGCCAGTTTCATCCAGACGTTGCGCTCGTCAGTGGTCAACTCATTGGGCGCGTCGAACTCCTCCACCTCAGGCAGTTTCGCGCCCGCTTGGAAGTAGTTGGGCTGCTGTGCATACGACTTCGTGCCATCCACGGCGTTTTGCACCGCGCTCTTCGGCTTTCGCCCCGCCCCTAACCGCGCGCCCCCTCGTCCCATTGATTTCTCTGATTTCTGGCCTACTCAACCACCGCATTCAAACAGCCCTGAAAGGCCACGCGTCAGAAGTTCCTTTCCCATGCCGTTTCAGGCCTGTGTTCTCTAGAGGTTACAGCCGCCTACCCCATCGCAGTCCATCGCTCGCGTGCCGTCTTCGCTCGATGACACTTCACACAGATCGCTTGAAGATTTGTCATCGCATCGGTTCCGCCATTCGCCTTGGCAATGATGTGGTCGACGGTCGTGGCTGCCCATCCACACACCGCACAGACGAAGCAAGCGTCCCTGAGCACATGGGCCTTCAGGGCACGCCATGCGGCTCCGTACCCACGCTGGGTGGACGTTTGCCCCCTGTTGTGGGCAGCCCATCCTGCGCCCTTCTTGGCTGTGCAGTTGTGCCCTGCCCGTACCCGCGCATGGCAGCGCACGCACATACGCGGAGCCGCATCAGGCACAAGTGGCACACCTCGGACGTGTAGGACCTGAACATGGGCGCAAAGGCGAGTTAGGCACTACAGGTTGAACCTCACATTGATACCAACCACCACGAATTGCTTCGTCGCGTCGCCATACGTGGTCACTTCCGAGAAGGCAATGTCCAGCCCGCATGGCATCACGCCATTCTCACGAGAGAACTTCTCAAACAAAGCATTGACCGATTCCGAAAGGTCGGCTTTCAATGCCACAACGGCATCCTGGAATGTGCCCACCATCACTACGTCTCCACCATGTGCATGAGTGCCATTTTCCCTAACGATTTCTCACGCACGATGCACCCCACGCGCGAGATCCACAGGGCCGTACGCCAACACGGTCTCGAACCCCGCCGTGGTGCGCTTGAGCTCGTAGTACGCCAACCCTGGAGTCAGTGATTCCGTATCTGTGTCCGATACACTTACCGTCGCCCGCTGGGCATTGACATCTGGGTCTGCGTCAAATGCTCCCGCAATCACAATCCCCAACGTGGTGGTCTTGGTCACGATGGCAGCCAGGTCGGCATCGGACTTTCGGCGCTTGATCATGTAGGAGAGCGTGTACCCGGCGATGTTGATGGCAGTATCTTCCTCAGCATTCTGGATGTGGAAGGCTCGCTCATAGTCGTTCCCCACAATGAGATGATCGGCTGTTTCCTTCGCCATTTAGCTCACCGTCCCGACAATCTCCACGGAGAACTCATTGGTACCAACGATCGTGGCGCTGGCCACCACACCCTGCGTGACATCACCAAGATCCGCCCAGGAATCCGCCTGCCAGGACGTGTCGTGCCACGACTCCTCAGCCCAGACGCTGCCGATCGGTCCCGCCGGCATATCAGGCCGGCCCCCATGGAGTCGCCAGGCCATCACCAGTCAACGTGGTTCCGTTGATTTTGGTGACATTGACACCAGCCGTGATGTGCGAATGCAGATCAGACGTCATGGCTGACAGCTGCGAATCGGTCGCCACGCGCTTGGGGACTCTCGACTGGAAATCTGATTGCAAATCGCTCAGAGACGAATACGCATCCGACAGCACGCCACTCATCACCCCAATGTCTGAATGGGCATCGCTCAACAGGCTGTAGATGTCGCTGGCCTGCGATTGCACCAGCAGCAAGCGGCTATTGCCCTGCAAGACTCGGCTATTGGCCTGAGCCGCGGCCGAATGCGCATCGGAGAGCATGCCCGACAATCCCAGAATGGCTGACCGGATGTCTGACAGGGTCGACGCATCGAGACCCACGCCTTGGGCCGCAATCGCGGCAACAACGGCCGAAGCAATATCGGACAGGGCGGAAGCGTCCAGACCCGTCGCCCCAGCCGTGATGGCGCTCCTCAGGTCGGAGAGGCTCGAGGCATTCAGGCCCACCCCTGTCGTGGTCATGAAGCTGAGCAAATTCGACTCGACGTCAGACAATTTGCTCTGGGTGTCACTCACCATCGACTGCGTGACCAGAATCCGGCTGTTCGCTTGTGCTGCCGCACTGTGGGCATCCGACAACATCCCCGACAGACCCAGGATGGCTGAGCGAATATCACTCATGGTGGACGCGTCCAGGCCTACCCCCTGAGCCGCGATCGCCGCCACCACCGCCGAGGCAATGTCGCTCAAGGCCGAGGCGTCCAGACCGGTGGCGCCTGCGGTGATCGCTGAACGCAGGTCCGACAGCGCCGAGGCGTTGAGCCCCACCCCGGTGGTCGTCAGGAAACTCAGTAAGTTGCTCTCGACGTCCGACAACTTCGATTGCAGATCCGACGTCATCGAGTTGCCCAACAACACACGGCTATTCGCCTGGGCGGCAGCCGAATGGGCATCCGACAACATGGCCGACAGCGACAAGACCGCAGACCGGATGTCGCTCATGGTCGACGCATCAAGCCCCACGCCTTGCGCGGCAATAGCGGCCACGACGGCTGAGGCGATGTCACTGAGCGCTGAGGCATCCAGACCCGTCGCGCCGGCCGTAATGGCACTTCTGAGATCGGAGAGGCTCGAGGCGTTGAGCTGTACACCCGTGGTGCCGATCACACTGAGCAGGTTGCTCTCCACGTCCGAGAGCTTGCTTTGCGTGTCGCTCACCATCGATTGCACCACCAGCACACGCGAATTCGCTTGGGCGGCGGCACTGTGCGCATCAGAGGCGAGGGATTGCCCCAGCAAGACTGCACTCTTGACGTCTGAGGCTAGATCCGACAATTGGCTGTTCGTGGCCACCAATTTGGGGACACGAGACTGGAAATCACTCTGGAGGTCGCTGAGATGCGAGCGGATGTCGGATAGGTAACTCTGGCCCACCAACACCCGCGAATCGACCCGTGCGCCAATCGCATTCGCCCACACCGCTGAGGCAATGTCCGAGATATTGGAGACTGTGACCGTCGTCACCCCGGCCGCCACCGCTGAGGCAATATCACTGATGTCTGAGGCGGACAGCGTGACCGTGATGGCTCCTACCGCTGACTTCACATCACTGGCGAGATCCGACAGTTGGGAGCTCGTCGCCACGAGCTTGGGCACCCGTGACTGGAAATCCGACTGCAGATCGCTGAGGTGCGACCGGATGTCCGAGAGGTAGCTTTGCCCGATCAGCACACGACTGTTCGTCTGGGCGATCAACGAATACAGGTCGCTGACGTCTGACACCATCAGGGCATACACCGCAGAGGCGATGTCGCTGATGTTGGAAACAGAGATCGTCGCCGTCACCCCCGCCACGGCTGACTTGACGTCAGAGGCGAGGTCGGACAACTGCGAATTGGTGGCCACCAATTTGGGGACTCGACTCTGGAAGTCCGACTGCAGATCGCTGATGTGGGAGCGGATGTCTGACAGCACGCTCTGGGCAAGCAACACACGACTGTTCGTCTGCACCGCCGCGCTGGCCGCATCAGAGGCCGCCGACTGCGTCAGCAACAGCCGAGACATCAGCGTGCTTTCGTCAATCACCCCTTCAGCGACCAAGGTCTGATACGCCGCACCAGTCGCCGAGAGGCTGATGATGTACTGGTCGTACCACGCCGCCGAGGCATCTGACAGATCGGCTTTGGCGAGCGCAATCGTGTAGAGCCCCAGCACCGAGGCGCCCACATGCGTGATGTCGTTCGTGAGCGAGCCCGTACCACTGGTGACGAAGTTCGTGCCCGTCGCCCCGCGCAGCTTGCCATAGACCTTGATCTTGGTGGCCGCCGACAGCGCACTTTCTGGCGTGGCGAAGTCGGTCGCGTCGACCATCATCCACGTGAGATGGTTGTTGGTTCGACCCTTGAATAAACGTTGGCTCATTTGGTCACCACAATCAGCCCTTCAGCGGTATATGGGTCGCCCCCGTACCAATGGAAGCACTCGATGCCGTAGCCGACACGTTCAAGGAGCGTGCGAAGCGTCCGATAGCTGTAATACGCCACGTGGTCGATGTTGACGTTTTCCGTGCCCTGGTCGATATGCCGAAGGCCGATCTTGGTCAGCGCATTCGGCACCGTGATGATGACAGGCAGACTCGCATACTGACGCCGCAGCCTGGTCAGGAACCACTGCGGATTACCCAGATGCTCAAGCACCTCACCACAGAGAATGATTTCCGGGAACACCGAATCAGCCGGCAGATGCGCCTTGGACACGTCATCGAGGTCAAAACCGGCCACCTGCACACTGGATTCACGGTCGACACCGAAGTAGTAACTGGCGACCTTCCGCACCTCGTCGTGCAGCTTCCCCGTGGCGCCGAATTCCAGCACTCGCTTCCCGCGTACGCGCTCGAGGACGAACTTGGCCCGGTCCACGACGGTGCTTTCCGGCACCTCGTGCATCATCTTGGCAACATACCCAGGATCGCGCACCTTCGGCGTTGGCCTAGCGAGTGATTCCCGAAGGTCGTCGATGGTGGCGTAGCTCATAGATAGCGCCCGTAGATGTGCTCGCACTCCGCAACCGTGTTCAGCACGTCGTGCTTCTTCTCTGCCCACGCCCGGTAGTTGATGACGTCGTAGTTTTCCCAGCACCGCACAATCGCCGACGCCAGCGAATCAGGACTCAGGTCCGCGTGCCACGGATACTCCTCATCGGTGTACCCGGGTCCAATGAACGCCTTGCCGGCACCGAAAGCCTCGATGCTTCTGGCGTAGAGCGGGTACAGTCCTGACACCACAATATCCGCACGATTGTAGAGATGATTGATGTCCGCATCAGGCACCGGACCACTCATCGTCCGCAGAAACGCCCACCACTTGTTGTGCGTGTGCAGCGCCTTGAACGTGGCGTACATCTTCGGATCCGTGCAGTTGAACAGGTGTAACCGGGCCTTCGGATACTTCTGCCAGACCTGCTGCATCGCAACGCAGAGGTACAACGGGTTTCGTTGCCCGCGCCAATGCTCGACATAGAGCACCGCCGGATCGCCCGAGAGCTTGGACGTCGGATCCTTGTCGTCGTGCGGCTTCACCTCCACAGGCGTGAAGCGCTCGAGGTCGATCCCCTTCGGCACCACATACGTACGCTTGATGCTGTTCCAGACCGACCATTCCTCTTTGCGCATGGCGATGAACGCATCCACCTTGGGCGCCATGTCCACGATCGCCTTCATCGAGACACCATTCCCGACGCTGGACAATGGTTCGCCGTGCATCCAGAGGAATTTCGGCGTCGTCGTGAAGTAGCTACTCAAAGGCATCTGCGAATGCACGCACTCGACATCGGCCCCGAGCTCCTCGGACCCATAGAGCAAGGCCCCTGGCTGCCCCTCTGCGTCACTGGGTTCACGCAGGAACACCTGATGGCCACGCTTCATCTCCGCCTGCACGATCTCCAGTGTCGTGAACGCTAACCCGGATTTCTCTTTGCGCATCCAGTGACCGATCTTCACGAGAGACCGCCCCGAATGTTCATGCCCACCTCGACACCCAACGGAAACGCCCGCGTGTTCTTTGTCGTTCGTCCACCTCCACCGCCACCCGCACCAGCCTTGAACACCACAAACGCGATAGCCGAGCCATCATTCGCACCAGTCGTAGACGTCCGCGTCGCACCCGTCACCACGCCGGTGTTCTCGCTATACCCGCCGATGTCTCCGGCCCCATCGAGCAAATAGTTCTGCGCCATGGTCCCTGGTGTACCAATCGGCGCCGCCCAAGCCGTCACGCCAATCAGCAACAGGTCTTCCGTACCCGAATCAATCGCGGCACCCGTCGTCCAGTTCGTGCCTCCGCCAAACACGATCTTGTTCTGCCCAGCGTCCGTTTCAGGCGTCGTCGTGTCGCAATTGACCAGCCGGTCAATTTGGCCTAAGTCCACGTCGCGACCGCTCACCGGCGTGATCGTGTAGGTCGAGGGCTCACCCGCTGCTGACGCGATGACCTTGCGGAAAAAGCTGACGCCCATCGTATAGGCGTGTATCGGGTCGTAGGAACTGACGCTCCCGACATCCACAAACGAGTTCGAGCATGTCGGGAACACGAGATGTTGATCGCCGGCCACGAACCAGTGATAGCGAATCACCAGCACTGACCCATCCACAACGCCACTCGGCTTCGTGACCGTGGTCGAGGCAATGGCCTGACTGGATCCGATGGTGCAGTTGGCCACTACTGCGTCACCCGCACGTAATCCACCTGCATCGTCAGGGGGAATGTGGCGGAATCTGGTGCGCCACCAAACCCGCCCACGGCCATATTGAGGACGACATACATCGCGACGTTCGGCACATTCCCGCCACTCAGCGAACTGAGCGTCTGAAACCCACCCCCGTCTTCAGGATCCACCGACCAAATCATCGACCCCGCGGCCCATTGCAGCCGGTACACCATGTATCGCGATGTCGCGTTATAGGGCATGGCGACAATGCCAGGCCCGACATTCGCCGACCCAAAATGGACCTGATTGTTCACCGTGGTCCGTGACCCGTTCATGAACTCCGCGATGTCGACCTCACACCATCCGGCAACGGGCCAGTTATGGCTCGGCGTATTCGCGGTAAACGGCTGGCTGGCTTGCCACTCAAAGCCCAGCATCCAGATACACGGCCACACACCAGTTCCACCAGGAATCTTCGCGCGGACCTCGACAGTCCCATAGAGGAATGGGGCCGTGGCTTGTTGAATTTGCCACGACGTGTAATGTTCAGTGACCGCGCCCTGCTCGGAGTCTCCACAACTGTGGTCCTCGAACTTCGCCACGCCCGACAGGATGCTGCCAGCAATGCTGACGTTTGCCGGAATGACGCAGTTCAGCTCGCTGTTGACCTGATCGCTAATCCGGTCGAAGACAGTCCACTTCGCAGAATCGACAGACGACCCTGGAAAGTCATCGAACAAAATGACGTTGTCGCTCGATCCCTTGAACCAGTATTTCGCCATCTAGCCAGTGCGCCGCCACTGCACGTCTTCGCTGACCACCACTGGCGCCGGCTTCTCCCGTCGCCGCTCCGCGTCGTATTTGGCCTTTTTCGCCTGCTTCAACGCGGCCCAGATCATGCGGCAAAATGTCTTGTCAATCTTGGCGATGCGCTGGGCCTCGCGCGGCGTCACGGCGTGCCGCTCTCCAATCGCACACGTTCAGCCGCCAACGGGGCCGCGGTCATCAGCACCCCCACAGCCGCACTGGGGGCCGCCTGGAGCACTGAACTCCCCACCGTCATGTACGTCACCACCCGCAGTTGATGCACGCCTGTGGTCAACGCCGGTAGGCGCACACGGCAGGTAAAGGGACTCGCCGTACCCACACACGTCACGCCCGCAAACGGCACCAGCGTGGCCGGCGGTGTGGCCGTGTCAATCAGCGGTGAGTAGCTGTAGGCTTGCGCCGAGGCGAGATCGGGCGCTCGCTGATCCCAGGCAATCAGCTCTGTTCCGATAATGGGGATGGGGGTTTGGGCGTACGCGGGCAGGCACACAAGGAGCGAAACGACCAGGGCGAGAACTGTTCGCAAGCGGGCACCTCAAAGGCGAATGAAGGCAGCGGGCGCAACCTTACCGTTGAGGATACAGATGTGACGGCTTAGATAGGTGCCATATATGGCAGACTAGAAATAAATGTCAGTCAGGCGGCCGATGCATCCAGTGCGTCGGTGTCCATGTGCCGTAGTCGAAATCTAGACCATCCTGATCAATCCACACGCCAAGCTCGTTCGGATACTGCTTTGCCACGTACACGATCCCGTCTTCCATGTGACAGATCAGCACCAGCACACCAACGGGGGCCGTCTCAATTGGCTGCCACTCACTCATGCCGCCTCCGTCCGCTCCACCGTGGTGTACTTCCCCTTGCACCCGTCACATTGACGCTGCCGCTTCGTCCCCTGCGACCTCACCACCTTGCTGAACTTGGACCCACACATTGGACAGGGTGTCTTCTCCACGCTGATGCGATCTCCAGCACTCTTGGCCAACAGCCGCTCGGCACGAGCGAGGGCGAGATCATCGGTCATCCCTCATCCCACAGCCTGCGCGCAAGGTCAAAGCCAATCACCGCCAGCGTAATCGGACTCAACAACGCTAACCACGGCAGAAGAGTGATTCCCGCGACAGCCATGGCGAACACCCGGCCAACAGTCCGCCTGCGCGTCCATCTGCGCGCCATCTCTAGTGGGCCGAATGCCGTAAACTCCACGATGTCTAACGTGCTCATTCCCGTCCCTCCACGTCGCGTTCCGCCATCAACCGGGCCGCCTGCTCCACATGACGCGCGATCTCGTCTGATTGGCGCTGGATCGTGTCCAACAGAATCTGGCGATCCTCGCGGGCTTGATCACGGGCCTGTTCTGCCGCGTCTGCACGGGCCTGGGCGGCTTCTGCGCGATCCTTCGCCGCGTGCATGTCCAGTTCGTAATTGCCGACCATGTCGGCCAGCCCTTCAGCGTCTTCGGTGCAATAGGGGCAGGCGCACGACCCATCGTCAGCACGCACCTTGAACGCCCTGTGGATCTTTTCTCGGCTCGTAGCCTGCGCGTCGTCGCGTGCCTTCGTCATCTCGGCTAATTGGGATTCAGCTTCCTCTGAACTGGTGCGGAGTTGATCACGTTCCCGTGTCACATCGGCAAGATGTCGTTCTAGGCCAGCTTTCCAACGCGTCATCGTGACCGACCGCTCGTGTAATCGGTTATTGATGTCGCACAACCCGACGATCCTGCCCGTCATCTCGGCTAGCTGCTGCCCAAGGGCCTGAATTCTGTCGTGGAGCTTCGGGACTGACTCGTTGAAACTGTCGACGACCTGTTCGTATTCTTCGCGTTGGGCGTCTACAGAGGCACAGTGGGCCCGTAATTCAGCGATGCCGCATTGACCGAAACAGGGTTCCACGCGCCTCTCCGTCTCCGTCTCCGTCTGCTCGTGTGCGTCGCTCATCGATAACTCCTGTCGTGTCAGTCTTTGCGCGAGGGACCCTCGAGCCAAAGAATCACCGATCTGCCTACCTGCTAACCGACTGTCCGAAGACGCGCACCGGCTTCCCTTCCGCTCGTGCCATGTCGATCGTCAACTTCGTCCCGCGCGATGTGCCATCCCAGAACGCGACGACTTCATCTGCGGCCACGACGATCTGCCGATTACGCATCGCTCCAGCGCGCTTGCCGAACCGCGTCCAGTCAGGAAGGTGCAATTCGTAGGGCATCCCGAGCCGCCTTGCCTCTGACACTGCCACGTCATCAACCCCCCGCGCGCCTCCGCTGACAATCACGGTGTCTCGCTCCTGCTCCCACACGAACTGGCGAACAGCAGCAAGGTCCGAATACTCACGCGACCCGACAACAGCGATCTTCACGGCTTGTTCTCCCAAGTACGATCCACTGTCCTTCACGGTATCCCTACGGTGACTCGGCGCAAGGACGCGACTCGCGCAGATCCAAAATCCGGATCATCTCTTCCCACGTCACCTGTCCACAGACACACCGATCCTCAGGATCGGGATCGCTGAACAAGGTTCCTGCTGTGAGCGGCACCCCATAGGCCACCCAGGCGTGGCCGTCAGCGGTCTCGCAGGTCATTTACGCACCTTCCGCTTCGACGATGCGACGGCCGATCCACTCCGCGATCTGCGGGACGATGCTGTTCCCCAATCCTTTAATTCGGTCCATCCGGTTGGGTATCCCATGAGCCACTCGACCCACGTTGGGTTCAACTGCCCACCAACTTCCTCGGTCAAGGGTTGCCCCCTCGAAGATTCGCGCTTGGCCCGGGCCAGTCGTTCTGGTGTCCCTGGGCTGCGATAGTCCCGCGCGGTCGGCGTCGGCCAGCGTCGCACCGCCGTCGCCAAGCCATCGCCGCTCGTCGCGCTGGCGCCTTTGCGGTTGTAATTCCCGTTCACCGTGGGAGTGGGCCACAATCCAGACGCGATCTCTCTCGTGGTTGGCGCCAGCGGCTTCAGCTGGGATGCAGTCCCACTCCGCGTCATACCCGCTCTCGGCCAGGTCGCCGAGAACCGTTCCCATCCCTCGAGCCAGGAGCGCTGCGACGTTCTCCACGAGGACGTATCGGGGTCGTAGCTCGCGAATGAGTCGCAGGTATTCGGTCCACAGCCCGGATCGCTTGCCGGCCAATCCGCCTCCGGGCCCGGCGAAGCTGATGTCCTGGCAGGGGAATCCCCCACAGAGGACATCGACTTCCTCCAGCCAGAATCGGTCATGGGTGCCACATCCAATTCCCCATCCAACCTCTCGAACATCCTCGTATCGCTTCACCGCCGGCCAATGCTTCGCCAG
>Ga0193753_10000774_pt1 | contig 29915 bp, 25 predicted proteins | sample H1c2metaG_FD_144925 | JGI IMG/M metagenome (GOLD analysis project Ga0193753, IMG submission 144925) | Soil microbial communities from a riparian zone of the East river system, Colorado, United States - H1c2 | ecosystem: Environmental > Terrestrial > Soil > Riparian zone | place: USA: East...
CGGGCTCTATCTCGCGAGAGCCCGAGCGCGCCTGGCGCTGGGCGACGGCGGAGCCTGGCTGGACATCGACGCGGCCAGGAGGATCGACCCGGCCGCGCTCCGCCGCGACCGCGACCGCGCCGCGACCGTCGAACCGGCCGCCGCGGAGCGAGGTGGGGGAGGCGGCACGGCGCCAGGCTCGGTCGAGGGCTCGCGCGGCGCGGCTTCACAGGGCGCGGCTTCGCCCGGCGCGGCTTCGCCCGGCGCGGCTTCGCCCGGCGCGTTCTCTTCCGGCGCGGCTTCGCAGGGCGCGGCCCCTTCCGGCGCGGTCTCTTCCGGCGCAGCTTCGCAGGGCGCGGTCTCTTCCAGCGCGGCCTCGCAGGACGCGGTCTCCCCCAGCGCTGCCTCGCGCCGAATGACTCCGCCGGGCCCAGACTCGCGATCTCTCGTCGGCGCGAGCCCCGGGCTCGCCGGTGGTCCGATCGCGGTCGCCCATCTGACCGGGGACGCGCTCGTGCGCGAGAGCCTGTTTGCCGGGGCGCTGGCCGCGCTTCGCCGGGCCGATCGGCCGGGGCGGCGGGATGCGGCGCGGCTGCTGGCTCGCGCCGAGCGCCTTGCTCCGCGCGATTCGCGTCTGGCGTGGCGCGATCCGGCGGCGGCCGATCTGGCCGATGTCGGCGCGGCCGGGGCCTGGCTGGCCGATGGCGGGGCGCGGCGGGCGGCGCTCGATGTCTATCGCGAATATGTGCGGCGCGGCGGGCGGGGCTCGGACCACCTTCGTCGATATCTCTTGCTGCACCGCTGGTGGTTCGGCGATCGCGAGCGGCCGGGCCCGGCTCTTCTCGAGGAGATGCGGGCCGAGCGGTTCGACCTCTGCGCGGCCGCGCGGGCCGTCGACGAGATCGGGTGCGCCGGCAGCCTGGCTCGCGCGGCCGAGAACGATCCGCCGGCGGCCGAGGCGATCCGCCGGCTGGCCTCGGCGCGCGGCTGGCGCGCCACCGATCCGTCGGTGGCCGGCGCCTGGGCGCTGGTCGCGCTGCGCGCGTGGCTGGACGGGCGCGTGGGGTCCTGGGAGGCGGAGGTGAGCGCTCGCGTCGACCTGACCGCCGTGCTCGGCGATCGCGGGCGTGAGGGGCGCATCCCGGTGGAGGCGCGGGCCACGCTGCTTCGCGCCGCGGGACGCGCCGCGCAGGCCCGCGGCGCCCTCGATCGGGCGGCCGAGCGGGCCGCTTCCTTGTCCCCGGAGGCGCGCGCCCTCCTGGTCGCGGAGGCCGCCGCCCAGGGACGTGGCGAGGCCGCGGTCGACGCCTTGCTGCGCGCCGGGCCGGCATCACCGACGGCGTGGCAGGCCGCGCTGGTCGCCGCGCGCCGGACCGGGCCGGGTGGGCTGCGCGAGGCGGCGCTGTGCGACGCCGCGCCGGTCGCCGCGGCCCGCGCGCACCTTCGCCGCAGCGGCGAGCTGGGCGCGCTGGCCGCGCGCTTTCCGTCGCCCGAGCACCTCGCCGCGCTGGCCCGCTGGCGCGAGGCGATGGCCTCGTCCGGCGCCGATCGCCTGGCGGCGGCGGCAACCGAGCTCGAGGCGCGCTGGCGCCGGCTCGCGGCCGGATCGCCGGTGCCCGCGCGGCGGCCCGAGCGGCTCGCGCTCCCGCTCGGCGTGGTCGACCCGCACCGCGTCGCGCTCGCCGGCGCCGTGGTCGCCGACCTCGAGCGCGTCACCCGCGCGTACCTGCGCGACCCGGCCCTGGCCGACCGCCTGGCCGGCGGGTTCGCCGACGGTGAGGTCGCCGTCGGGCAGCGCGGCCCGCTGCTGGTCGATCTGTTCGCCCGGCTCGGCGATCCGGCCCGCGCGCTCGACTGGGCCGAGCGCGTCCTCGCCTCCAGCCCCGACCACGCGCCCTACCTGCTCCTGGCCGGGCTGGCCGCGGCCTCGGCCGGCGATGCGGCGCGCGCCGACGTCTACTTCGTGCGCGGTGCCGGCGCGTCGGGAGACACCGGCGCCGCCAGCCTGCTCGCCGCGCGCGGCTTCCTGGCCGCCTCGCTGACGCTACCGGCGCTCACCGCGGCGCGGCGCGCCTTCGACCTCACCGCGCCAGGCGAGCCGGAGCACGCCCAGGCGATCGAGCTCGCCGCCCACTCGCTCGATCGGCTCGGCCGCCGCGCCGACGCCGCCGGGCTGCGCGCTCGCCTCTCGGCCGGCGCGCGCGCGGAGGCCGCGCTCGACCTCGGCCTCGCCACCCCGCCCGGCGCCGCGGGCCCGGTGGTTCCGTCGCCCGATCAGCCAGGATGGGCGATCGCGGTCGCCTCGCTCCTCGCGATCGGCCTCGACGCGCCGCCCGATCGCGCCGGGCCCGCGCTGGCCGCCGCGGCCGACTCGCTCGAGCGCGCCGGGCTGGCCGGCCTGGCCCTGGCGGTGCGGCGCGAGCGCAGCTCCCTGGCTGGCATCCCGCTGCCGGGCGCGCCGGGAGCCGCGGCGCTTATCGGCGCGCCGGCGGACCGAGACTGATCCGCCGGCGCAGGTCAACGACTGGGGTGGCGCTCAGGTCCATGGCGCCGTCGATGACGACGTTGACGTCGACGGCGTCGTCAACGTCGACGGGCCATCACGTCAGTGCACCGCCGCCGGGCCGCCACGCAGCAAATCGGCGGTGAGGCGCACCTCGTCGATGTCGTCTCCCTGCGGCGAGGCACCGACTCAGTCCGTGACCGCGATCCCCGGCGCCGGGTTCGCGCGACACAGCTCCTGGACCTCGCCTCGCACGCGGCCCGCCAGGGGCTCGTCGTCCGGCCGCGCCACGATCTCGGCGATCCAGCCGGCCACTCGTCGCATGTCGGCGGCATCCATTCCGCGGCTGGTCAGCGCCGGCGTCCCCAGCCGGATGCCGGACGGGTCGAACGGCTTGCGCGGGTCGAAGGGCACGGTGTTGTAGTTGCAGACGATGCCGGCCCGGTCGAGCGCGCGGGCCGCGACCTTGCCCGGGACGCCCTTCCTGGTGAGATCGCACAGCAGCAGGTGGTTGTCGGTGCCGCCCGACACCAGATCGAAGTCGTGCTCGATCAGCGCCGCGGCCAGCGCGCGGGCGTTCACCACGATCTGCTCGCCGTAGCGCTTGAAGTCGGCGGTGGCCGCCTCCTTGAGCGCGACCGCGATCCCGGCGGTGGTGTGGTTGTGCGGTCCGCCCTGTAGCCCCGGGAACACCGCGCGGTCGATCGCCTTGGCGTGCTCGTCGCGGCAGAGGATCATCCCGCCGCGCGGCCCGCGCAGCGTCTTGTGCGTGGTGGTCGTCACCACGTCGGCGTGCGGGACCGGCGACGGGTGCGCGCCGGCCGCCACCAGCCCGGCGATGTGCGCGATGTCGGCCACGAACACCGCGCCCACCTCGCGCGCGATCTCGGCGAACGCCGCGAAGTCGATGATGCGCGGGATCGCGGTGCCGCCCGCCCACAGGAGCTTCGGCTGCTCGCGCCTGGCCAGGTCGCGCACCGCGTCCAGGTCGATGAGCCCGGTCTCCTTGACCACCGTGTACTGCACCGCGCGGAAGTACTTGCCGGTGATCGACACGTTCCAGCCGTGGGTCAGGTGCCCACCCGAGGCCAGGTGCATGCCCATCACCGTGTCGCCCGGCTTCAGGAAAGCGAGATACACGGCCAGGTTGGCCGGCGAACCGGAGTACGGCTGCACGTTGACGTGAGCCGCGCCGAACAGCGCCTTGGCCCGCTCGATCGCCAGCGTCTCCACCTGATCGATGTAGACCTGTCCCTCGTAGTAGCGCTTTCCCGGGTATCCCTCGGAGTACTTGTTGGTCAGGACCGAGCCGGTCGCCGCCAGCACCGCCGCCGACACGTAGTTCTCCGACGGGATGAGGCGCAGGCAGTCGCGCTGGCGCCGCTCCTCTGCCAGGAGAAGGTGGGCGATTTCCGGATCTACGGCTTCGAGCGCGCCAGTCATGACGCGTAGAATAGTCGAACCTCGCAGTCGATCGAAGCGGTCAGCCGCACGCTCCCCTCGAATCGACGCACCCGATCAGGACCGGTCTTTGACGACCTCCAGCGTCTATCATCCCTCCCTCGACGAGTTCCGCCGGTCGGCAGAGCGCGGCAACCTGATCCCCGTCTACCGCGAGATCATGGCCGACGGCGACACCCCGGTCGGCGCCTACGCCAAGCTCGGCCGCGGCGAGCACAGCTTCTTGCTCGAGTCGGTGGTCGGCGGCGAGAAGTGGGCGGCGTACTCGTTCATCGGCGTGCGCCCGCGCGCGGTGCTGCGGGCCAGCGGCCGCCAGGCCAGCGTGATCTGGTACGACGTCGACGGCGACGGCTCGCCGCGCACCGCGACCTGGTCGGTCACCGAGCCGAGCGCCGCGCTGCTCGAGGTGATGAGCGAGTGGCGCCCGGTCGCGCCCAGCGGGCTGCCGCGCTTCTGGGGCGGCGCGGTCGGCTGGATGGCCTACGACCTGGTCCGCGGGTTCGAGAACCTGCCCGGGCACTCGCCGCGCGGCACGCAGACCGGCGAGGACGCCCAGCAGGCCCACCTGCCGGACCTCTACATGGTCCTGACCGACACGCTGGTCGTGTTCGACAACCTGCGCCAGACGATCAAGGTCGTCGCCACGCCGTACGTGCCGCGCCCGGAGCGGGCCGAGGCGGCCTACGCCGGGGCGCTGCGCCGGATCGACGAGGTGGTCGAGCGGCTTCGCCGCAGCGCGCCCGCGCTGGCGCCGCTCGAGCCGCCCCCGATCGGCGAGGATGGCTCCGCCCGGCTTCGCTGGGGCGGCGGCGAGACGCCGTCGTCCGGCTTCGACCGCGCCAGCTTCACCGCGGCGGTCGAGCGGGCCAAGGAGTACATCCTGGCCGGCGACGTGTTCCAGGTGGTGCTGTCGCAGCAGTTCCGGGTGCCGCGCGGCGGGGTCGACCCGTTCGACGTCTACCGCGCGCTGCGCGTGGTCAACCCGTCGCCGTACATGTTCCACCTCGAGTTCCCCGAGGCGCGGGTGACCGGCGCGTCACCGGAGACGCTGGTGCGGATGGAGGGCGGACGGGTCGAGGTCCGCCCGATCGCCGGCACTCGCCCGCGCGGCGCCAGCCCCGAGGAGGACGAGCTGCTCGCCGCCGAGCTCAAGGCCGACGCCAAGGAGTGCGCCGAGCACCTCATGCTGATCGACCTCGGCCGCAACGACGTCGGCAGGGTGTCCAAGGTCGGCACCGTGATCGTCTCCGAGCAGATGGTGGTCGAGCGCTACTCGCACGTCATGCACATGGTGTCGCACGTGCACGGTGACCTCGACGACGGCCTGACCTGGCACGACGTGCTTCGCGCCGCGTTCCCGGCCGGCACCCTGACCGGCGCGCCGAAGATCCGCGCGATGGAGATCATCGACGAGCTCGAGCCGCACCGGCGCGGCATCTACGGCGGCGCGGTCGGCTACGTCTCGTACTCCGGCAACATGGACCTGGCGATCGCGATCCGCACGCTGGTCACCACCGGCGACTCGATCCACGTCCAGGCCGGGGCTGGGCTGGTCTATGACTCGGTCCCGGACACCGAGTACGAGGAGACGCTCAACAAGGCGCGCGCGGTCCTGCGCGCGGTGGCGCTGGCCCGCCGCTCCGGGACCCCCTGACTGCCATGCTGCTCCTGCCATGCTGCTCCTGATCGACAACTACGACTCGTTCACCTACAACCTGGCCCAGTACCTGGGCGAGCTGGGCCAGAAGGTGCGCGTCGAGCGCAACGACGCCATCGACCTCGACACCATCGAGTCGATGCGGCCGCGCCGGATCGTGATCTCGCCCGGCCCGTGCACGCCCAACGAGGCCGGCATCTCGATGGACCTCATCCGCCGCTTCGCCGGGCAGATCCCGATCCTGGGCGTCTGCCTCGGCCACCAGGCGATCGGCCAGGTCTTCGGCGGGCACATCGCGCGCGCCGACCGCGTCATGCACGGCAAGGTCTCCAAGATCTTCCACGACGAGCAGGGCCTGTACGCCGGGCTGCCCAACCCGTTCGAGGCCACGCGCTACCACTCGCTGGTCATCGCCCCGCACTCGCTTCCGGACTGCCTGGTGGTGACCGCCAAGACCTGGGACGACGAGATCATGGGCGTGCGCCACCGCGACTTCGCCGGCAGCGCCGCGCCGCTCGAGGGCGTCCAGTTCCACCCCGAGTCGATCATGACGCGCGAGGGGCTGCGCCTGCTGCGCAACTTCCTCGACATGAGCCCGGGCGCGATCGGGGAAGGGGACGCGTGAGCCGTGTCCTCGCCCCGGCATAGCTCGCCGCCCGGCGATCCGTCGGTGGATTGATGGACATCCGGCGAGCCATCGCGCGGGTGATGGCGGGCCACGACCTCGCCCGCGAGGAGATCGCGCTGGTGTTCGGCGCGATGATGGACGGTGAGACCAGCCCGGCCCAGATCGGCGGCCTCCTGGTCGCCCTGCGCATGAAGGGCGAGACCGCCGAGGAGATCGCGGGCGCGGCGAGCGCGATGCGGGCCCGCGCGCTGGCGGTGGTGTGCCCCGAGCCGGAGCGCGCGGTGGACACCTGCGGCACCGGCGGCGACGGCTCCGGCACGGTGAACCTGTCCACCCTGGCCGCGGTGGTGGTGGCCGGGTGCGGGGCGACCGTGGCCAAGCACGGCAACCGCGCGCTGTCGTCGCGGGCCGGCTCGGCCGACGTGCTCGAGGCGCTCGGCGTGGTCATCGACGCGCCGACCGCGGTGGTCGAGCGGTGCCTGAGCGAGGTCGGGATCGGCTTCTTGTTCGCGCCGGCGTTCCACGCCGCCACCCGCCACGCCGCCGGGCCGCGCCGCGAGCTCGGCACCCGCACCATCTTCAACCTGCTCGGCCCGCTCACCAACCCGGCCGCGGTCGGCTGCCAGGTGGTCGGCGTGTTCGACCGCGCCTGGTGCGAGCCGGTCGCGCGCGCGCTCGGCCAGCTCGGCGCGCGCCGAGCGTTCGTGGTGCACGGCGAGGGCGGGCTCGACGAGGTCGCCGTGCGCGGGCCGACCTTCGTCGCCGAGTGGGACGCGGCCCGCGGCGACATCGCCACCTCCGAAGTCACCCCGGCCGACTTCGGCCTGGCCGAGGCGGACCCGGATGGCCTTCGCGGCGGCGAGGCCGCCGAGAACGCCGCGTCCATGCGGCGGGTGCTGGCCGGCGACGGCGGGCCGGTGCGCACCGGCGCGCTCCTGGCGGCGAGCGCGGCGCTGGTGGTGTGCGGGCGCGCGGACGACTTCAAGATGGGAGCGGAGATGGCCGCCGCTGCGATCGACAGCGGCCGCGCGGCAGCCACCCTCGACCGGTGGGCGCGCCTGAGCCGTCAGGCGTAGGATGCGGTCCGCCGTGCGAGTGGTCCCCAAGAACATCCTGGCCGAGATCCTGGAGGCCAAGCGCGCCGAGATCGACCGCGCCCGCGCCGAGCATCCGCTGTCCGAGCTGGAGGCCCGCGCCCGGGCCGCGCCGCGCCCGCGCGGGATGACCGACGCGCTCCGGCGCGGGGACGGCCAGCCGGTCCGCTTCATCGCCGAGATCAAGCGCGCGTCGCCGTCGGCCGGGCCGATCCGGCCGGGCGCCGATCCGGCCGAGATCGCGCGCGAGTACGCCGCCGCCGGCGCCGCGGCGATCTCGATCCTGACCGACGCGCGGTTCTTCGACGGGCGCCTCGAGTTCGTGCCGGCGGTGTCGGCCGCGGTGTCGGTCCCGCTCCTGCGCAAGGACTTCCTGCTCGACCCGCACCAGGTGGTCGAGTCGCGCGCGCACGCGGCCGACGCGGTGCTGCTCATCGCCGCGGCGCTCGGGCCGGCCCAGCTGGGCGAGCTGCTCGACGAGACCCGCCGCTGGGGCATGGACGCGCTGGTCGAGGTGCACGACGAGGCCGAGGCCGAGCGCGCCGCCGCGGCCGGGGCCGACCTCATCGGCGTCAACCACCGCGACCTCGGCACCTTTGCCATCGACATGGAGCTGACCGCGCGGATCGCGCCGCTCCTGCCGGCCGGCGCGGTGGTGGTGGCCGAGAGTGGCATCCAGACCGCCGAGGACGTGGTCCGGCTGGGCCAGGCCGGAGCCCACGCGGTCCTGGTCGGCGAGCGCCTCATGCGCGCGCCGTCGCCGGGCGCGGCGCTCATCGAGCTGGCCGGCCGGCCAGGGCAGGGGACAGCGTGATGGCGGGAAGGCGCCCGTGATCGTCAAGATCTGCGGTCTGACCCGCCCCGACGACGCCGCCTTCGCGGCCGGGATCGGGGTCGACTGGCTGGGGCTGAATTTCTGGCCCAGCTCGCCGCGCTTCGTCGAGCGCGTCCAGGCCGCCGAGGTGGCCGCGGCAGCGCGCGCGGCCCGGCCCGGGGTCCTCCTGGTCGGCATCTTCGTCGACCAGCCGATCGAGGAGGTGCTCGAGGTGGTCGAGGCGATCGGGCTCGACTACGCCCAGCTGCACGGCGAGGAGCCGCCCGCTTACGTGGGCCAGCTCGGCAGCCGGGCGCTCAAGGCGATCCCGCTGGCGCGGCCGGGCGACCTGGACCGCCTCGACGAGTACTCGTGCCCGGCGTTCCTGGTCGACACGCCCAGCCCCGGGCGCGGCGGGTCCGGCGCGGTGTGTGACTGGGAGCTGGCCCGGCGCGCCGCCGAGCGGCGCCGCGTGCTCCTGGCCGGCGGGCTCACCCCCGACAACGTCGGCGCGGCGATCGCCGCGGTGTCTCCCTACGGCGTGGACGCGGCCAGCGGCGTCGAGTCCGCGCCCGGCCACAAGGAGCCGGGCCTGGTGGAGCAGTTCGTCCTGGCGGCGCGGGCCGCGTTCGAGCGAGCCGGAGCCGGCCGGTGAGCGCGCGAGAGCCGGGCGGGCGCGGCCGGTTCGGCCGGTTCGGCGGCCAGTACGTGGCCGAGACGCTCATGCCGGCGGTCGAGGAGCTGACCCGGGCCTACGCCGAGGCCTCGGTCGACGCGGCCTTCGCCGCCGAGCTCGACCGGCTGTTCCGCGACTACGTCGGCCGGCCGTCGCCGCTCACCTTCGCCGGGCGCCTGTCCGAGGCGGTCGGCTGCCGCGTCCATCTCAAGCGCGAGGACCTGAACCACACCGGCGCGCACAAGATCAACAACTGCCTGGGCCAGGCCCTGCTCGCCCGCCGCATGGGCAAGCGCCGGCTCATCGCCGAGACCGGGGCCGGCCAGCACGGCGTGGCCACCGCGACGGTGGCGGCGCTCTTCGGCATGCCGTGTCAGGTGTACATGGGCTCCGAGGACGTCGAGCGCCAGGCGCTGAACGTCTTCCGCATGAAGCTGCTGGGCGCCGCGGTCACCCCGGTCACCGCCGGCTCGCGCACCCTCAAGGACGCGATGAACGAGGCGCTGCGCGACTGGGTGACCAACGTCGCCGACACCTACTACCTCATCGGCTCGGTGGCCGGGCCGCACCCGTACCCGACGCTGGTGCGCGACTTCCAGTCGGTCATCGGGCGCGAGGCGCGCGAGCAGGTCATGGTCGCGGCCGGTCGCCTACCGGACGCGCTGGTCGCCTGCGTGGGCGGCGGCTCCAACGCGGCCGGGCTGTTCGCCCCGTTCGTGGCCGACGCCGATGTCGCGCTGTACGGGGTCGAGGCGGCCGGCGACGGGATCGACACCCCGCGCCACGCGGCGACCCTGTCGCGCGGGCGGATCGGGGTCCTGCACGGGTCCAAGTCGTTCGTCCTTTGCGGCGACGACGGCCAGATCCAGGAGGCGCACTCGATCAGCGCCGGGCTCGACTACCCGGGGGTCGGCCCGGAGCATGCGCACTGGATGGAGTCGGGCCGCGCCACCTACCTGGCCCGCACCGACCGCGAGGCGCTCGACGGCCTGGTCTTGCTCGCCCGCACCGAGGGGATCGTGTGCGCGCTGGAGACCGCCCACGCGATCGCGGCCCTGGCCGAGGTCGGCGCGCGCGTCGGCAAGGACGGCGTCGTGGTGGTGTGCGTGTCCGGGCGCGGCGACAAGGACATGCCGACCGTCTCGCGCCTGCTCGGCGACGAGCTCGGCCCGGGGAACGGATCGTGAGCCCACCCGACACCCGCCTGCGGCGGCGCCTGGCCGAGCTGGCCCGCGAGCAGCGCACCGCGCTGGTCGTGTACCTGACCCAGGGCGATCCGTCGCCGGAGGCGTCGATCGACCTGTGCGAGCGCGCCTTTGCCGCCGGCGCCGACGTGATCGAGCTGGGCGTGCCGTTCTCGGATCCCAACGCCGACGGCGTGACCATCCAGGCGGCGATGCAGCGCGCGCTCGGCCAGGGCGGCGGGCTGGCCAGCGCGCTCGACGGGGTGCGCGAGCTCCGCCGGCGCGGCTGCGGCGTGCCGATCGTCCTGTTCGGCTATTACAACCCGCTGTTCGTGCGCGGCATCGATCGCTTCGCGGCCGAGGCGGCCGAGGCCGGGGTCGACGCGGTCCTCACCGTCGATCTGCCGGTCGACGAGCTCGACGAGCTGAGCCAGCCGCTCGCGCGGGCCGGGGTGGACGTGGTGCCGCTGGTGGCGCCGACCACCGGGGCGGATCGCCTGGCCGCGCTCGGCTCGCTCGACGTGCCGTTCGTCTACTACATCTCGATGACCGGGGTGACCGGCGCGGCCTTCCGCGGCGCGACCGGGGCCGAGCGGATCGCCCAGGTGCGCCAGGCCGCGCGCGCGCCGGTCGCGGTCGGCTTCGGCATCAAGACCCCGGCCGACGCCGCGGCAGTGGCGCGTCTGGCCGACGGGGTGGTGGTCGGGTCGGCGGTGGTCGAGCGAATCGCCTCGGCCGCGACCGCGGCCGCGGCCTGCGACGCGGTGGCAGGATTCGTGGCCGAGCTCCGCCGCGCGCTCGACGCGGCCCGCTGACCCGCGCCGCCCCGCGGCCTCAGCTCTCCGTAGCCTCGGCCGCGCCGTCGGCCGCGCTCACCACCGAGCGGGCCGGCACCGCGTCGAGCACCCGCAGCGCGTTCCCGCCCAGCACCTTCTCGAGCGCCCCGCGCGAGAGCCCGCGCGCGGCCAGCGCGCTGGTCAGGCGCGGCAGCATCGACGCGTCCTCCAGCCCCGACGGTGGGATCACGAACCCGTCGAAGTCCGAGCCCAGCGCCGGCACGTCCTCGCCGGCCACGTCGATCACGTGCACGATGTGATCGACCACGGCCTCGACCGATCGCCCGCCCAGGTAGCGCGGCGCGAAGATGATCCCGACCGCCCCACCGCGATGGCCGATCGCGCGCAGCTGCTCGTCGTCGATGTTGCGCCAGTGCTCGTGGACCCCGGACACGCCGGTGTGGGTGACCATGACCGGATCGGCGGTGGCCGCCAGCGCCTCGAAGAAGCCGGTCCGGTTGATGTGGGCCAGGTCGACGATCATGCCCAGCCGGTTCATCTCGGCGATCACCTCGCGCCCGAACTCGCTGAGGCCGCGGTCGGCGCGCGCGCCGATCCCGTAGGCCGGCGCGGCGATCGCGTTGACCGAGAAGTGGACCAGCCCGATCGTGCGCGAGGTGATCGCGGCGAACCCGGCCAGCGCGTCGATCGATCCCTCGAGCGCCTGTCCGCCCTCGATTCCGGCCAGCGCCGCCACCCGACCGGCCCGGTGCGCGCGCCGCACGTCGTCGCCGGACAGACATCGCTCGATCTCGGTCGGGTTCTTCTCGACCGCGCGGTCGAGCGCGTCAATCTGCGCGTGCACCGAGCGCGCACAGCCCCGCTCCGGGTACGGGAACGTCCACAGCCCGAAAACCTGCGCGCCCAGCCCGCCGTCGCGCATGCGCGGCAGGTCCAGGTGGCCGTAGTAGCTGACCTGGCGCGGCTGGCGCCGCTCGTGGCGCGCGGCCAGGTCGTAGCCCAGCCGGTGCATGAGCTTGGGCGTGTCGGCGTGGAGATCGAACACCACGATCTCGCCGTGGAGCTGGCGCGCGTCCTCGAGGGCGAGAGCCGGCACGATCATCCACGCGAGCGGTAGAGCGGCGAGCGCCCGACCGCCGCCGGCGCCGCGGCCGGCTTCCAGCGCCCGTCGACCGCCTCGAGCACCGCCAGCGCCGATTCGACCCGGTTGAACGGCGGCATGATGTACGCGCCCGCCACCCGCTCGGCGACCGAGGCCAGCGCCTCCCGCGCGATCCGGACCCCCTCGGCGCGCGCCTCGGCGCCGGATCCGACCCGCGCCATTCGCTCGCGGTAGGCCAGCGGGATCTGCATGCCGGGCACCTCGTTGTGAAGGAACTCGGCGTTGCGGTGCGACGCGAGCGGCAGGAGCCCGACCATGACCGGCAGCTCGAACTCGGCCACCTGGTCGAGGAAGCTCGACAGCTGATCCGGGTCGTAGACCGGCTGGGTCATGATGAGCTCGGCCCCCGCCGCGCGCTTGGCCTCGATCCGGCGCAGCTCGCGATCGCGGTCGACCGCGCCCGGCTCGGCGCCCGCCGCCAGCACGAACGAGGTGTGCCCGCCGGCCTCCTTGCCGCTCGGATCGATCCCGGCGTTGAGCCCGGCCGCGATCTCGATCAGCCCGACCGAGTCGACGTCGTAGACCGGCGTCGCGAACGGGTAGTCGCCCATCTTGGGCGGATCGCCGGTGATGATGACCAGGTCGCGCAGGCCGAGCGCGTGCGCGCCGAGCAGGTGGGCGACCAGCCCGAGGTAGTTCCGGTCGCGGCAGCAGACGTGCAGGATCGGCTCGACGCCGGTCTGCGCCGCCGCCAGCGCGCAGAAGGCGAGGTTGCTCATGCGCGCGGTGGCGCGCGGCCCGTCGGCGATGTTGATGACGTCGACCCCGTGCTCGACCAGCTGGCGGACCTTGTCCATGACCGAGTCCGGCTCGGTCCCGGTCGGCGAGGTCAGCTCGATCGACACCGCGAACTCGCCGGCGGCCAGGCGCGCGCCCAGCCGGCTGCGCCGGGCCAGCGGGACCACCGCGGTGCGCGGCTCGGCCTGGGCCGGCTCCTTGACCGCGCTCTCCACCCGCGTGGCCGGCAGGCTGGCGCCGATCATCCTGACCGCGCCCAGCATCGCGCGGGTGTGGGCCGGGGTGGTGCCGCAGCACCCGCCGATCAGGTTCACCCCCGACTTGAGCAATCGCCGGGCAAACACCCCGAAGTGCTCTGGATTCGCGACGTAGATGGTGCGCGCATCCACCATGGTCGGCAGGCCCGCGTTGGGCTGGATCGACACCGGCGCGCCCTGGCCGACCATCTGGCTGCCGACCTCGTAGAGCTCGTTGGGCCCGCCGCCGCAGTTGGCCCCGACCACGTGAGCCCCGGCCGCGACCAGCCGGCGGGCGACCTCGGCCGGGGACAGCGCGCCCTCGACCTGACCGCTCGAGTCGAACACCATCTGCGCCACCACCGGCAGCTCCGGCGCCGCGATCCGCCACGCGGACAGCGCCGTCTCCATCTCCAGGAACGACGCGAACGTCTCGAGGAGGATGAGGTCGACCCCGGCCTGGCGCAGGATCGCGATCTGCTCGGCCAGCGCCTGGCGGCCCAGCTGGCGCTCGCTCTGGGTGGCGACCGAGAACTTGATGCCGGTCGGACCGACCGCGCCGGCCACATAGGCCCGCCCACGTGCCACCTCGCGCGCCAGCCGGACCCCCGCCTGGTTGATGTCGAGCACCTGATCGCCGTAGCCGTGGCGCGCCAGCGCCATGCGGTTGGCGCCGAACGTGTTCGACTCGATGATGTCGGCGCCGGCCTCGAGATAGTCGCGGTGCGCGCGGGTGATGAGCTCCGGCTGCGACACGTTGAGCTCGTCGTAGCAGCGGGTCAGGAACACGCCGCGCTCGTAAAGGAGCGAGCCCATCGCCCCGTCGAACAGGAGCGGGCCGGCCGACAGCGACTCGAGGAACGGCTTCACGCGGCCAGCCCGATGCGGGAGAGCGCCCGGCGCAGCCCGCGGAACGCGTCGCCGCGGGCCAGCTGGGTCAGGTGACCGCCGGGGACCCAGACCAGCGCCGGCTCGCCCCAGTGGCGCCACAGCATCTCGGCCTGCTCCGGCGGCGTGATCCGGTCGCCGCGCGCCGCGGCGACGAACAGGCGCTCGCGCGGCAGGCGCACCGGCCGCTCGAGCGGCGCGTGCACCGCGAACGCGTCGTCGAGCAGCTCGGCGGTCACGCCGGCGCGCTCCGCCCGCCGCCGGGCCGGCGAGCCGGCTCCGTGCGCCCAGAACAGCCGAGACATCGACACCGCCGGGATGATGGCCCCGGCAAAGGCGAGATCGTCGTCGAGCCCGGCCCAGAGAGCGGTGGTGTAGCCGCCCAGGCTCATCCCGACCGCGCCGATCGCCGGCGCGCCGCGCCCGCGCAGCCAGCCGGCCAGCCCGCGCAGATCGCTCACCGCCTGGCCGAACGCCTCGTTGGTGCGCACCACGTTGGTGCCGGGGAACAGCGCGCCCGAGCGGAGCCGGGCCGGCGCGCGCTGGCCGTGGAACGGCAGCTGGAACAGGACCACGTCGAGGCCGATGCGGAGCAGGTACGGCACCGCGAAGGCGCGCTCGTCGAGCCAGGCCCGCCCGGCTCCCCAGCCGTGCAGACAGATCAGCACGGGGCGGGCGCTTCCGGCGCCGCGGTACAGGCGCGCGCGAGCGGTCAGGTTGGCGGCGTACGACGCGTACTCGTCGAGATAGCCCGGCCAGGTCGGGCGGAAGCGCGACGGAAACGACAGGTCGACCACGCTGGTCGCGCCGGCCCGCGGCGCCAGGGCGACCTCGGTCACCTCCGGCTCGGGCGGCGGCGCGAACAGCGCCGGCCCCGCCTCGCGATAGTGGCGGGCCAGCTCGACCAGGCGGGCGCGCGGGTCGCCGGCCACCGCCTCCGGCGACGAGAAGCCCGGCGTCGAGAACCGGGGCGATGAAAGACCGGGCGATGAGAGACCAGGCGACGAGACGCCAGGCGTCCCGGCGCCGTCGAAGCGAGACGCCGTCGCGCGGGCCACCGGCGCGGCCGCGGTCCGTCCGCGCGCGCGCCCGCTCATGGCGCGGCGCATGAATCGCAGCACGCCCTCGTCGACCGCGCCGCCCGCGCGGCTGAGCGCGCTGTCGAGCGCCCCGCGGGCGCGGTCACCCAGCCCGGTCCGGGGACGCGCGGCGCCGCTGGCGCGCGCCCTGTCCTCGACCGCAGTCACGTCCGGGGTTCGATTCGGCACCCGTCAAAGCTACCCCAAGACGGGATGCCCGGGCGCGCGCTGGCGGCGGCGCGCCGCGCGAGGCGGTTCAGGACCGTCTTCGTCCGTGCACGCCGATGACGTACTCGCGGAAGTCGTTCATGACGACCGACGTGGCGTGCCGGCCGGAGAACGGGTCCTCCCACGGAAGCAGCGCGTCCTCGGGCAGCTCGACGGTGAGCTCGTACTCCATCAGGGTCGCGCGCTCGCCGAGCGGCAGGAACTGGGCTCGTCCGGCGATGAGGGTGGTGGCGCCCGGCGCGGTGCCCCACGACACCGCGTGCTCCGCGTCGCTGTGGCGATAGAAGAGGGTGTAGTGGAGCGCGCCCCGCTGCAGCCGACCGACGAACGAGGCCCGCGTGGCCCGCCCATCCGGGGTCCAGCTCGACACCCGCACCGACTCGACGAACGACAGCCAGCGCGGGATCGCGTCCACGTCGCAGAACGCGTCGTAGGCGAGGCGCGCGCTGATCGGCAGGCTGGTCGACAGCACCTCGCCGCTGGCCAGCAGGTTGCGCCGCGGCCCCCACTGGCCGATCGCAAAGGCGCGGCCCTGGCCGGTGCCGACCGCGCGCGGCTCGTCCCCGACGCCGGTCAGATCGTCCAGGTCGACCAGGAGGATCTCCTCGGTCGGATCGATCGGCTCCGGCGCCTCGCTGGCGCGCGCGCGTTCGTCGCGGCGATCGAACCGATCGTGCATGGATCCGAGTAGCTCCTTGGGACGCATCCTGGGCGGCCGGAGCCGCAGTCACGGGAGCAGCAACCCTCGTGCCGCTCGCGAGGGATCGAGGTTCAGCGGAGTTAGAAGGGAAGGGGACTCCCCGCGGGGGCTGGCGGAACAGCCGACTGGCCACCGGGCTGGCCAGTAGGACCCCAGGACCAAGTGCGTCCAGACCCACCGGGGGCTTCCCGGCACGGCGCGGATCCGGTGCTACCCTGTCCGGTCATGCGCGGCGCGGTCGGATCGACGCTTGTCCTCCTCGCTCTCCTGCCGGCCGGCCTGGCCTCGGCCGGCCCCTTCGGCGGCTTCTCGCGCGACGGCAGCCGCTACCTGGTGGACGAGGCCCGGGTCTGCGCGCCGGTGGCGGCCGCACGCGGGCTGCCCCGCTGCGAGAAGAAGAGCGCCGACCAGGTGGCCCAGCTCGGCTTCGGCAAGGGCGCGGTCCAGCGCGGAGCCGGCGCGACCGTCGCGGTGCAGGCGACCGGCACCCGCCTGGTGGTGCGCAGCGCCGACGGCAAGACCGTGCGCGCCCAGTGGGACGCCGGCGATCCGATCGGCGCGGTGAGCGCGGTGTATCTCAGCGACGGCGGCAAGCTGGTCGCGATCGAATACGCGGCGCGCATCGCCGGCCGCAGCGCGCCGCAGGTGGTGGTGCTGGCGCTGTCGCCGGCGCCGGCGGCGAGCGGCGCGGCGCCGACCCCGCCGACTCGCACCGCGCCGACCCCGCCGACTCGCACCGCGCCGACCCGATCCCCGCCCGGCACGCCCACGCCGCCCGGCGCGCCCGCCACCCCGACCGCCGCCGCGCCGGTTCCGGACGATCCCAGGGTCACCGCGCGCGTCGCCGCCGGCGACAAGGAGCTGGCCCGCAAGAAGTGGAAGAAGGCGGAGGCGGAGTACCGCGCCGCGCTCGCCGCCGGCGATCACCCGGCCGCCCGCTACGGCCTGGCCGCCGCCCTCGTCGGACAGAGCCGCGCCGCCGACGCGGTCGCCGAGCTGACCGCGCTGTCCCGCTCGACCCACCCGCAGGCCCCCCGCTGGCTGGTCGAGGCCCGCCTGGGGACGCAGTTCACCCGCCTGCGCGGCGAAGCCGGCTTCCGCCGCGCGGTCGGCATCGATCCGGATCCGGCCCACCAGCCCAGCGCCTACGAGCGCTTGCTCGGCCTGGGCGGGCACTGGGAGCAGACCGGGACCGCCGGGACCGCCTGCCAGCAGCCGACCGTGGATCTGCGCCTCGACCGCAAGAGCCAGAAGTTCCAGCTCGTCATCCGCAACCGCTGCCAGGGCGAAGACGAGACCACGCGACTGTCCGGCACCTGGACCGCCGAGGCGACCGCCATCCTCCGCCTCCGCTTCCCCAACGCCGACGGCCCCGAGGAGGGCCTCTCCTGTCAGCTCGACGCGGCGCCGGATCGGTCCGGCGAGGACCGCCTGTCCTGCACCCTCGAGGAGCTCACCTTCGCGATGCGGGTGGTGCGCCGGTAGCGGATCGCCAGCCGTCGCTAGAAGAAGCCCCAGCGCCAGGTGATCCGCACGCCGACCGAGACGAACGCGCTGTCGTCGAGGAACGACTGCAGCCGGGCAAACGGGCCGTACGACAGCCCGCGGCGGGACAGGATGTCGAGCCCGACCCCGATCTCGCCGACCGGGTGCACCTCCGCATCCACGCCCTCGCCGCCGATCGCGACCGCGCCGGCTCCGAGGTGGACGTAGGGCACGTACTTGAGGACGTCGACCACGTAGGTCAGCCCGACGATGCCCTGGCCGGCGGCGATGGCGCCCTCGCCGTCGCTGCCGCGGTAGATCGACCCGGCCGCCGACGCGCGCAGCCAGAACGCGTCGCTGAGCCCGCGCTCGTACTCGCCGCCCAGCGCGGCCCCGGCGCCACCGTGGTCGGGGATGGTGAAGGTGGCGAAGCCGAGCCCGACCGACAGCGCCGACTCTCCCTCGTCGCCGGAGGCCGGACGGGCGCCGATCAGCGCGAGGGCGAGCGGCGCGACGAGGGCGAGCCGACCGGCGCGCAACATCGGGGGAAAATAGTGCATGTCGACCCGGGCGGGAACCGCCCCGGGCGGCGCAATATGCCGGTCGATCGCCCCGTCTCGGGGCAACCGACGGCGCTGACCGGCGGTCGAATTGACACCCAGAAACGGCGGGTGCTAACACCCCGCCCCTGGGATCGCAGCCCGGCGAGGTCATCCGTGTCTCCCAAGAACAAAGGCAAGTTCGGCAAGTCCAAGGTCTCCACGGTTTCGGAGACGGACGAGTTCATCTCCGGCGTCGACCGCATCGTGCAGGCGCTCAAGCCTCACGCCACCAAGCTCGCGGTCTTGCTCGGCGTCGTGGTGGTCGTGGTGATCGGCTACACCACATGGAGCTGGTGGCAGCAGCGCAACCTGATCCACGCGACGGAGCTCTACTCGCGAGCGGTGACGCTCAACCACGTGCCCGTGCGCGCGCCGGAGCCGACGCCGGCGCCCGACGGCGGCAAGGCCGCGGCGGCCGGCAAGGACAAGAAGAAGGGCGCCAAGCCGGTCGAGGCAAAGCCAGCCGAGGAGCCGGAGCTCGATTCGCGCGGCATCCCCACCAAGTTCGCCAGCGCCGAGCAGCGCGCCAGCGCGGTCCTGGCCGCGCTCGAGGAGCTCGAGGCCGACTACGACTCGACCCCGGTCGCCCAGCACGGCCGGCTCCTCGCGGCCGAGGCGCTCTACCAGCTCGGCCGCTACAGCGAGGCGGCCGAGAAGTTCGGCAAGTACGCCGACGGCGGCGGACCCGAGGATCTGGTCCTCAGCGCGCGCGAGGGCCTGGGGTACTCGCTCGAGGCGATGGCGATGGCCGAGAAGGACTCCAAGGCGCGCCAGGCAGGGCTCGAGCGCACGCTCAAGGCGTTCGGCGAGATGCAGCCGCAGGCCGACGGCCCGCGCCACGACCTGGCGCTCTACCACCAGGCGCGCATCCTGGCCGAGCTCGGCCGCAAGGATCAGGCCCGCAAGACCCTCGAGCAGGTGCTGGCCGATCATCCGGGCTCCAACCTGAAGCAGGACATCGAGATGCGGCTGCCCGCCCTGCGCGGGGCACCCGCGAAGTGAGGGCGGAGCGAGTGACTCGTCGACCGCACGGCCGATCGGCGGCCGCGGCCCTGATCCTGGCCGGGCTCGCGTCCGGCTGCGCTCCGATCGAACAGCTCGACGCCCGCAACGCGGCCGACCGGACCGACGTGGGCCGCCCGGTGCTGGGCCTGCGCTGGCGGCTGGAGCTCGGCAACCGGGCCGAGGATCCGCAGCCGCAGGAGTTCGCCAGCGCGCTGGCCCTGGACGCGTCGGATCCGGACCGCGACCGCCTGTTCGTCGGCTCGCACGAGGGCCTGTTTTACGCGCTCGAGTCGCGCACCGGCCGCGTCCTCTGGAAGCGAAAGATCGGCTCGGTCAGCTCGCGCCCGGTGCTGGCCTCCGATCAGGGTCTCATCTATGTCGGCACCGACGACGGCCACGTGGTCGCGTTGCGGCCGGAGGACGGCAGCGAGAAGTGGCGCTACGCCACCCGCGGCCCGGTCCTGGAGAGCCCGATCGTCTCGGGCGATCTGCTGATCATGTCCAACGAGGCGGATCAGGTCTACGCGATCGACCGCATGACCGGGAAGTTCCGCTGGCAGTACAAGAGCGAGACGCCCGAGGAGTTCACCCTCCGCGGCCACGCCGGCGTGGTGGTGGACGGCGACCTGGTCTTCACCGGCTTCTCCAACGGCACGCTGGTGGCGCTGCGGGTGGCGACCGGCTCGGTCGCGTGGCTCACCTCGCTCAAGGGAGACGCCACTCGCTTCGTCGACGTCGACGCGACGCCGGCGGTGGTGGGCGAGCACGTCTACGCGGTGTCGTCGGCCGGCGGCGTGTACTCGGTCGACAAGAGCACCGGCCTGGTCCGCTGGCGCCTGCCGCTGTCGGGAGGCGGGGCGATGTCGACCGACGGCGAGCGACTCTACGTCGCCGCCGCGGACGAGGGCGTCTTCGCGATCGACCTCGGCGGCAACGTCATCTGGCGGCAGGGCACCCGCGGCGGCGGCGAGCCGGCCGGCCCGGTCGTCAGCGGCGACTACCTCCTCTACGCGCTCAGCGACGCCGGCCTGTACGTGGCCAACAAGCGGACCGGCGCGGTGTACGAGTACTTCGACCCGGGCTACGGCGTCTCGTCGCTGCCGACGCTGTCGCGCGACCGGATGTACCTGGTCTCGAACAGCGCGATCCTCTACGCGCTGACCGTTCGCCGCTTCTGATCGAGCGACGCGCCGAGGGCGGGGCTTGAAGCCTCGCCCGCCTCAGTGGACCGGGGTGACCTCGTGCCGCTCGATGCGGCGCACCAGCTCGCGGAGCCGGCGCATGCCGCCGATGTCGCGGCAGCGGAACTCGACCCCGACACCCTCGTGACCGGGGGTGTCGCGCCGCCACGCTACTCGGCCCTCGATCGCCTGCGGGGTGTTGGCGCCCGGCGGGCGCAGCTCGATGACCACCGAGGTTCCCTGGGCCGGCTGCTCGAGCGTGCGCAGGAACGCGCCGCCGATCCCGATGTCGTCGACCAGGCTGTCGTACCGCTCGGTCTGCTGCGGCACTCGCCAGTCGACTCGCAGCTCGATCGGTAGTCGACGGTGCCGGCGCTTGCCGGCCGCGCCGCTCGCCTCGCCGCGCGCCAGCGCGAGCAGATGGTCGCGCCGCCCCGCCTCGGTGGGCAGAAACTCGATGAACAGGCCGGCGCGGACGTGGTCGTTGCGCCGACCGCGCTGCCGCTCGCTCACCGCGCCGCGCAGGAGCAGGTGGTCGCGCAACTCGGACAGCCGGACATCCACCAGCACCGGTTGACCCGGCTCGATGATCCGACGCGTGGGCAGAAACAATCCACCGAACTCGCGATCGTCGAGGTGACGGGCGAGCAGATCTGCCCCGCTGCGAAAGCGTGCCAATAGCAGGCGCATTGCAGGGGTGATCCCCTCTTAGCAGAGGCAACCAGGCCATGCAACCGAACGTTTTTCACAGCGGTTTACCGCGCACATTCTGCGGTAAACCGCCGTGAAGGTCAGGCTCGCGTCAGCGCGGAGTCACCGCGGCTGATATCCACCGCCGGGCGGATAGCCACCACCACCCTGCTGCGGCCCGTAGCCTCCGCCGCCGCCGTAGCCTCCGCCCTGGGGGTAGCCCTGCGGGGGATAACCCTGCGGGGGATAGCCGCCTCCCTGGGGGTAACCCTGGCTGTGGGTCGGTGCCATGGGCGCGGGCCTCACCGGCGCGCTCCAGCTGCTGAGCGAGCCGAGCCGGAACAGCGCGAAGAAGCCGATGCCGCCGAAGACGACGAGGTTGGCGAGCTGACCCGAGGTGCTCGCCCACGGCGCCGACTGGATCAGCTGCCCGACGAGCCCGTGCAGCGACTGCCACGCCATGAAGCCGCCGGACGCGGCCAGGAAGCCGTAGGCCAGGCGGCCGGCGCGCGTGTACTGCTTGAAGTTGGTGCGCGGCAAGAGGACGACCGCGGCCACGAAGATCGGCACGACCCCGGAGACGAGGTCGGCCAGCCCCTGCTTGAGCGCCGGGGTACCGGTCTTGGCTCCGCTCAGCAGGTAGTTGAGCAGCGTCGCCAGCCCACCGGCCGCGATCCCGACGCCGACGATGATGAAGAAGTAGAGGACCAGCTTGATCCCGATCTGGCCGTCGTCCTTGTTCGGGCTGTCGGCTCGGCGTGCATCCCACACCAGGAAGAAGTACGCGAACGCGAGAAATGCCGGAGCGCCCAGAAGAAACACGTCTCCAGAGGCACCCATCAGCTCGCTCAAGCCAGGCGGCATATCTCTCACCCTTCTCCCAGTTATTGACCAGCGCTGCGCCCAAGCACGAGGCGCCGGGCGGCGCCATGTTAACCCAGCACCGCTCCGAAAGCGGGGCCCTGCAACCGCTTTTCGCCTGCCCGCGGCGACCCGATCAGGGGAAGCGATCCATCGCGTCGGCGAGCAGATCGAGCACGTCGATCGCGTTGGACGGATGGGGGATCGTATTGCACGTCACCACGCGCGCCGCGCCGGCCTCGACCAGGTCGTCGTACGCGCGCTCGCAGAACACCGCGTGAACTCCGACGCAGATCGGCGACGTCGCGCCCGCGCTGCGCAGCCGCGCGACCGTCTCGATCATCGTCCGCGCGGTCGACACGATGTCGTCGACCAGCACCGGCGTGTGCGTGCTCCAGTCGATCGCGGCGCCCTGCCGCGCGCCCTCGTCGAGCGGGGAGATCGACACGTCGCGATCCCCGCGCCGCACCTTGGTCAGGATCAGCGTGGGGCAGTCGAGCTCGGCCGCCACCGCCGCGACCCACTGCACGCTCTCGGCGTCCGGACCGACCAGCGCCGGCCGCTCCACGTTCTGCCGCACCCACGCCGCGATGCGCGGGGCGGCGGCCACCACCCGGGTCGGCACCGAGTAGACCTCGGCCAGCGCGGCCAGGCGATGGAGGTGCGGATCGACGGTGACCAGGCCGTCGACCGCGCTCGACAGGAGCCGCCCGAAATAGCGCGCCGTGATCCCCTCGCCGTCCTCGAAGCGCTCGTCCTGGCGCATGTAGGCCAGATACGGTGCGGCCAGGTAGACCGCGGACGCTCCCAGGTCGCGGGCGGTCTGGGCCATGAAATAGACCGGCAAGAGCTTCTCTCCGGCCGGGTGCAGCGTCGAGACGATCCACACCGCGCGTCCGGCCACGGCGCAGTCGATGCGGACGTAGAGCTCACCGTCCGGGAAGCTGCGCACCGTGGCCGCGCCGAGGTCCGCGTCCATGCGCCCGGCCATCGCGCGGGCCGCGCTCGAGTCGCCGGGGGCGGCCAGGAGGAGCGGCTTCACCGCCGGCCAGCATAACGCGCTTCCGGTGTGCCTCGGCGGACGAGCTCACCACCACCCGGTCGATCAGGCGGCGCGAGTGTCCGCGCGACGAGCGACGTCACCCGGCGCCGGCGCCACCGAGGCCGTGCGGCCGCGATTGCGCCACACTCGCCCGGCGAAGCGCGACGGCGCGTCGACGCCGGCCATGCCGGGCAGGGTCGCGATGCGGCTCTGGATGTCGCCCATGGTCTGATCGATGACCTCGCCCGGGAACACGCCATCGACCAGCCGGTACACCTCGTCGCCGGTCTTGACGCCGGATCCGACCGGGTTCCAGAAGCGCTGGAAGAAGAAGCGGGTAATCTGTTGAGCGGCGAGACCGCGCTGGAGGTGCTCGCGCGCGCCCTGGAAGTACCACGCGAAGTGCCGGCGCTCCTGCTTGGCGATGCGCCCGGCCAGCTCGCGCAGGACCGGGTTGCGGGTGGTCTCCTGGATCCGCTCGTAGCAGCGAGAGGTCAGGAGCTCCTGGCTCGCGCCCCACGTCATGTACAGCGCGAGGAACGCGTCGGGCGCCATGCGCGACATCGCCAGCTGGGCCAGGTTCTCGAGCCGGGCCAGGATGGTGGCGCCGTCACGGACCTGGGTGCGGCGCGCTGCCGCCGCCGGATGGCCGCACACCTCGAGGAGCCGGCCGAGCGATTCGGCGTGGAAGAACTCCTCGTAGTTCCATGTGGTCATGAACGCGAGGATGTCGGGTTGACGCGCCGCATGCGTGTTGAGGATCTCGCGGAAGTAGAAGATCGTCTGTCCTTCCACGTCGGCGAAGTAGCGAAGGATGAACGGCTCGTCTCCCTCGAGGCCGACCCGGCGCGCCGCGTCCCAGTCGAGATCGTCGGTCTCGACGCGACGCGAGTGGCGAATGAACTTGTCTATCTCCATTGAGTTCTCCCTCACGAGGACGCGATGGATACGACGGCCACCCCTGGGGCGGATCGGGGGGGCGTGAGCTTGCGAACCGCGCCAGCCTGAGAGATCGTGCCCCGGATGCGGGGGGGAAATCCAGAGGGCCGCGCCGTACGTAGTGCTCTGTCAGGTACATCCTTGCATGGCTGCCCTCTTGCTGAGTATCTCCACGCCACGAGCGCCCGGTCGCATGGCCCCTGACCGCGCAGCGGAGGCAGAGCTCGTGGCAAGGATGGCCGCCGGTGACACCGGCGCCTCGCTCGAGGCATTCTACCAGCGGTTCGCCGGGATCGTCCTGGCGGTCGCAAACCGCATCCTGTCCAGCCGGGCGGAGGCGGAAGAGGTATTGCAGGAGATCTTCTTCGAGCTCTGGCGGCGGGCGCCGCAGTACGACAGCGGGCGCGCGTCGGTGACGACGTGGGTGTTGACCGTGGCGCGGAGCCGCGCCCTCGACGCCAGGCGGGCGCGCGCGCGCCGGCCGAGCGGGGGAGGGGACGAGAGCGCGATCCCGCCCGCCCCCGACGAGGAGCGGCCCGACGAGCAGGCGCAGGCCCAGCAGCGCAGCGTCGCGGTGCGGTCGGCGATCCGCCGGCTGACCCCGGAGCAGCGCCAGGCGGTCGAGCTGGCCTACTACGACGGGCTCTCGCACAGCGAGATCTCGGCGCGGCTCAACCTGCCGCTCGGTACGGTGAAGTCGCGCATCCTGTCGGCGATGAAGCTCCTGCGCGGCGGCCTGGCCGAGCTCGGAGATCTGCCATGAGCGCATCGCCCGAGCGAATCGAGGAGCTGGCCGCGCTCTGCGCGATCGGCGCCGCCACCGCGTCGGAGCGGTCCGAGCTGGAGTCGCTGGCGGCCGAGGATCCGGCGGTGCGCGAGATCGTGCGCGGGTTCGCCGACGCCGCCTCGATCGTGGCGCTCGATCTGCCGCCGCTGCCACCACCCACCGGTGCGCTGGACGCCGTGCGCCGTCGCCTGGTCCCGGGCGGGACCGGTGAAGGCGGCCCGGGCGCGCCGCCGTTCGGCCGCCTGCCGGGAGCGGGGGCCGACGTGGTGTCGCTGGCCAGTCGCCGGCGCTCGCCCGCGATCGCGCTGGCGGTGGTGTTGCCACTCGCGGCGGCGGCCGCGTTCGCGTTCTTCTGGCTGCAGGAGCGGGGCAAGAGCGATGAGCTCGCCCAGCGCACCGCCCAGCTGGAGAGCCAGCTCGACAACGAGCGCCGGGTCAGGACCCGCGCGGTCGAGGAGAGCGCGCGCATCGAGCGCAAGCTGGCCGAGGTCGAGGGGACGCTGCAGAAGGTCAGCACGCCGGCGCTGAGGCTCACGACGATCAAGAGCGATCAGGGCGAGGTGATGAAGATCCTGCTCGATCCGCTGACCGGCAACTGGTACGTGCTCGCCTTCGACCTGCCGAGCGTGTCGGCCGACAAGGTCTACCAGCTCTGGTTCCTGGACAAGAAGCAGGGCGGCAAGCCGATCGCGTCGGCCCTGCTGTCGCCGGGGCCGTCGAGCTCGCTCCACACGCTCACCCAGGTGCCGGCCGGGGTGGATCCGGCCGGCGCGGCCATCTCGCTCGAGCCGAAGGGCGGATCGCCGAACGGCGCGCCGACCCAGGTCGTGATGGGCGGGCCGCTCCTGTGAGCGCGCGCTGAACCAGAGACTGCACTGGCCGCGCCCGGGGTGTGACGAACGCCCTGGCTCGCGCCGCGAGATCGGCTAGTCTGGAAAACGGCCAGTCCGTTCATTTGCTGGGTCCATGGGGGCGCCAGGCAGGTGGACGCGGATGTACGTGTCGGCAAGAAAATGGCTCGCGGAGGCGCCCGCCGCTACGGTGGCGCGCATGGCGCGCGGGCGTGGTCTCCTCGTAGCAACCTGTCTCGCCTGGCTCCTGGTGGCCGCCGGCGCGCGTCCGGCGGCAGCCGGGGTGTCGCGGCGCTCGCACCGGGTCGCCAGCGGCGAGAGTCTGTGGAAGATCGCGCGGGCGAACCAGTGCACGGTCGACGACCTGCGCCGGGCCAACCGGATCCACGGGGACTCGCTCCATCCGGGTCAGCGGCTGCGGATTCCGCGGTGCGGGGCGCGCGCCGAGGCAAAGCCGGGCCCGGCGCGGCGGGCCCGGGCCGCGGAGCCAGCCAGGCGCGCGGAGCGCCGTCCGATCGCGCGGAGCGCCGAGCGTGACGCCGACGACGCGATGGATGCGGATGGCATGAATCCGGACGCGGACGCGGACGTGGACGCCGTGGCGCGCGGCGCCGAGCGCGCCGCCGACCGCGGCACGGACCGTGACACGGACGATCTCACCGACATGGGGGTACCCGAGGAGGAACCGATCGACCCGTACGCCGTCGGCAGCGCGACCACCCCGGAGGCCATCGATCGGGCGCCGGCGGTCGCGATGATCGATCGCAGCGCGGTCGACCGGATGGAGGACGAGCTGGACCGTGCGAGAGCCGACGAGGAGACGGAGCCGGTAGAGCCGACCGAGCCGGCCACGACGGAGCCGGTGACGAGGGAGCCGGTGACGAGGGAGCCGGTGACGAGGGAGCCGGTGACGAGGGAGCGGGGCCGGGGCCGCGGCCCGTCCTCGACCGGCGAGCGCCGCACCGCGGTCGGCATCGCGGTGCCGCTGCGCGGGCAGAGCTTCGGCCGCCCGCAGAACGGCTATCTGGTGTCCGGGACCCACATGCCGCCCAACTCGGCGGCCTACTTCCTGCGCCGGCCCGAGCGCGCCTGGGGCGCCCGACACGCGGTCGACCAGGTGGTCGGCGCGATCCGCGCGGTGCGCCGGCAGTTCCCGCGGGTCAAGCCGCTCGCGATCGGCGACTTCTCCGCCCGTCACGGGGGGACGCTCTCGATGCACGGTTCCCACCAGTCCGGACGCGACGCCGACATCGGTTTCTACTTCCGGCGCCAGCCGCGCGGCTATCCGCGCGGGTTCGCGGTCGCGACCGCCGACAACCTCGACTTCCCCGCAACCTGGGCGCTCATCAGCGCGTTCCTGCGCACTGCCGGCAAGCCGGGCGGGGTCGAGCGCATCTACATGACCTACACCACCCAGGCGCTGTTCTACCGGCTGGCCCGCAAGCACGGGGTGCCGCGCGCGCGGCTCGACGCGTGGTTCCAGTACCCGCACGGTCGGCGAGCCGACCACGGGTTCATCCGCCACTGGCCGGGCCACACCGAGCACATCCACGTGCGCTTCCGCTGCGCGGCGAGCGACGCGGAGTGCCGGTGAGTCACTCCAGGATCGGCAGCGCGATGGCGACCGGCAGGTGGTCGCTGACTCGATCGACGTAGTCGTTGACCTCGACGTCGAGCGGGGGGATGACCGCCTCGCTCGCGCCGATCTCCTCGTCGAGGCCGACGGTGGTGATGATGTGGTCGAGCATGCGCCCGGTCGGGACGAACGAGACAGCGCCGCTCTGGGCCAGCGCGTCGGTCCGGACCCGGTAGAGGTCGGGCGCGTCGAGGAACGGCCCGAACACGTCGCGTCCGGCGGTGCTGGTCAGGATCTCGTTGTAGTCACCGAGCATGATGACCTGGTCGGCGCCCTCGGCGACCAGCCCGCGGATGTGCTCCTCGAGGGTGATCATCGCCTGGCGGCGGCGCTCCTGATCGTCGGTGCCGGTGCCCGCCTTGAGGTGAAGCACGATGGCGACGAACTCGATCGGGCCGCCGCTGGCGCCGGGGACGGTGACGCGCACCTGGAACGGCGGGCGCGGGAACTGGAAGCTGTCGTCCTGGAACAGAAGCGAGTCCGGGTCGACTTGCATGAGGTCGGCGCGGTAGAGATAGCCGACCTTCTGGAAGTTCCCCGGGCTGTACTCGTGGAACGACAGGATTCCCTCGTGATCAGGCAAGCGCTCCACCAGCTCGTCCCACGCGTCGAGGTCGGCGATCTCCTCGACGGCGATGAGATCGATGCCGAGTGACGTGATGAGATCGGCGACCAGGGCCGGGGTGTTGGCGTCGGCCGGGAAATTCTCGATGTTCCAGGCGGCGATGTCGATCGCGCCCGCGGTGCCGATCGGGTCGACCAGATCGTCGACCGGTCCGTCGTCGCCGGCGTCCCCGTCGTCGCCGGCGTCATCCGCGGCGTCGGAGCCGTCGGATCCATCGCCATCGCCGTCGTCGGCGCTGTCGCCGGTATCGTCCGAGCCGTCCGCGGAATCACCGTCATCCGCCTGCCCGTCGCCGCTCGCGTCGTCGTCGTCCACGCCGCCCTGCCGGCAGGCCGCGCCGAACGACAGGAGCGAGAGCGCGAGCAGCGCAGAAATCGATCGGCGGACATTCATGGCGGCGGACAATAGCGGCCATCCATCCATGCGCACAGCAAGAACAGGCCCGCGAGGCCGGCGGAATCGGCGCACGCCACGGCGCGTTACACGCGAATGGGGCACGCTGTGGGCACCGCCAACAATTATGCTCCGGACGTGAACTCGCTCTTCTGCGGGCAGTGCGGAGCGAAGATCCCCGTCGACTCGATCTTCTGCCCCATGTGCGGATTCAAGGCCGCGGTGCCCGGAGCCGCGACCGTCTACACGCTGCCCAAGGTCCAGCAGCCACCCGCCGCGCCGCCGGCTCAGCCCGCGAGCACCGCCCGCACCGACGGTGGCGACCCGAACACCGCGCCGCCCGCCGGCGCGCCGCATCAACCGCCGCCGCAGCCGCCATTTCAGCCGGGCCACCAGTCACCGACGGCGCGGCCTCCGAGCCAGCCGGCTCAACCTCCATTCCAGCCGCCTTCGCACGCACCGACGGCGCGGCCTCCGAGCCAGCCGGCTCAACCTCCATTCCAGCCGCCTTCGCACGCACCGACGGTGCGGCCTCCGAGCCAGCCGGCTCAACCTCCATTCCAGCCGCCTTCGCACGCACCGACGGCGCGGCCTCCGAGCCAGCCGGCTCAACCTCCGTTCCAGCCGCCTTCGCACGCACCGACGGTGCGGCCTCCGAGCCAGCCGGCTCAACCTCCATTCCAGCCGCCTTCGCACGCACCGACGGCGCGGCCTCCGAGCCAGCCGGCCCAACCTCCATTCCAACCCGGGCACCAGTCACCCACGGCGTGGCCTCCGAGCCAGCCGGGCCAGCCGCCGTCGCCGTTTCAGCCTCCGTCCCAGGCACCGACGGCGCGGCCTCCGAGCCAGCCGGCACAACCGCCATTCCAGCTGGGCCACCAGTCGCCTGCGGCGCGGCCTCCGAGCCAGCCGGCCCAGCCGCCATCGCCGTATCAACCCCAGGTCCAGGCACCGGCGGCGCGGCCTCCGAGCCAGCCGGCTCAACCTCCGCTCCAGCCGCCTTCGCACGGACCTGCGGCGCGGCCTCCGAGCCAGCCGGCCCAGCCGCCCTTCGGCGCTCCGCCGGCCCTCGGGCCTCGGTCGCCTGCGCAGGTCCCCGGGCGGCCGCGCCGGACGCCGGTCGATCCCGCGCGCGCGGTCGGACCGGAGCCGGATCCGCGCAGGCCGCAGGTGATCGATCTGGGGGCGTCGATCCCGCCACCGAGCCATATCCCGATCACGCCGCGACCGCTCCGCATCACGCTCGGCGCGCTGTTCCTCGTGCTCGGCATCGGCCTCGCGCTCTTGTTCCTGCCGCGCTATCGCCCGCTGTCCGACGACGAGGAAGCCGATCTCGCGCGCCGGGCCGGGCAGGGCGAGGTTCTCCGCCAGCGCGAGGCTCGCCTGACCGAGGAGGTCCACATCGGCGGCAACGTCGGCGCCGCCGCGCTCGCGCTGGCCGGCATCGGTTTCATCCTGTCCGGCGCGCTCCACCGCGCGGCCGCGCAGGTCCGCTGCCGCCGATGCGCGCGCCACGTGGTCGCCTGGAAGGGCTCCTTCGGCCTGCACTGTCCGCTCGGCGATCACTACGCTCGCGTCCAGTGGCTGATCGTCGGGCTGACCGCGCTGTTCTGGGCCGGCCTGGTCGCGGTCGCCGGGTTCATCGCGCTCTGGGTCGCCTGACCGGCGCCGCCGGCTCAGCGCGAGGATCCAGACCGCCTTGTTCCGCTGCCTCGACGCACGGCCTCGACGCACCGAACGGGCCGCCGCTTCGACGCCTACGTGCCGCTGGCCGAGTACCTGGCCGCCCCCTGGCCACCCCAGACGCGGAGTTGACATAAGATAGATTAGACGACGCTCTCAATACGGGCCGGCCAGGACACCAGGTACCCCATTCCGGGTCGTCCCCGCGGAACTTCAGCCCAGCCGCGCCAGCTCGGCCCGTGCTGCGGCCAGCAGATTGATGTCGGTGGTCCCGGCGCCGAGCTCGAGCAGCTTTGCGTCTCGCGCCAGCT
>Ga0193753_10000775_pt1 | contig 29890 bp, 23 predicted proteins | sample H1c2metaG_FD_144925 | JGI IMG/M metagenome (GOLD analysis project Ga0193753, IMG submission 144925) | Soil microbial communities from a riparian zone of the East river system, Colorado, United States - H1c2 | ecosystem: Environmental > Terrestrial > Soil > Riparian zone | place: USA: East...
GAGTGCCGCGCCGTTCTCGGTGACATAGATGGGAATGCGACCATAGCGCTCCGTGACCCACAGGAGCGTGCGCGTGAGCGACGGCGGATGGACTTCCCACCCGGTTTCGGTGTACGCGTGCTCGGGCTGTCTCACGTAGGCGATGCGCACCGGGAGCGCCGTCGGATCGTCGCGCACCACGCCGCGCGTATAGTAGTTGATGCCGAGAAAATCGATCCGCTCTCTGATGAGCGCGAAGTCGTCCGCCGGAAAGTCCGGCCAGGCAACGCCGAATATTTCGCGCATCTCGTCCGGATACGAACCTTTGAATACCGGATCGAGATACTGCCGGTTCATGTACGCATCGCCGCGCAGCGCGGCCGCCGCGTCGATCACCGAATCGGTCGCCGGATCCTTTGGCTCGAGATTCACGACGAGACCAATCTCTCCCACGCGCGACTCGGCGCGGAATGCCTGGACGCCGCGGCCATGTGCGCGAAGCAGATTATGACTCGCGATCGGCGCTTCGAACAAATTGCGATGTCCGGGTGCAAGCGCGCCGTGCAGATACCCGCCGTCGGTCACGACCCACGGCTCGTTCAGCGTGGCCCACATCGGGACGCGATCACCCAAACGCGCGAACACCGCCGCGGCGTAATCGCCAAACCATTCGGCGACGTCACGATTGAGCCAACCGCCGCGATCGTCCAGCGCGGCTGGAAGATCCCAATGAAACAGCGTCGCGTTCGGACGAATGCGATTCGCCAACAACTCGTCCACGAGGCGATCGTAGAAATCGAGCCCCGGCTTGTTGAGCGCGCCGGTTCCCTGAGGAAACACTCGGCTCCAGCTGATGCTGAAGCGATACGCCTGCAATCCGAGTTCTCGCATCAGCGCGACGTCGCTCTTCCACCGGCGATAGTGGTCGCACGCGATGTCGCCGGTATCGCCGTTCGTCGTTCGACCAGGGCTGTGCGCAAATCGCTGCCACACGTTCGGACCTGCGCCGTCCGCGAGTGGGCTGCCTTCGATTTGATAGGCCGACGTCGAAGCACCCCACAAGAACCCTCGAGGAAACTCATGCGCATCGCTCATGCGCGGAAAACTAACCGTGATTGCCGCGCGGCGGACCAGCTCGGTCGCGAGTCCGAGAGGCACACACGATGAGTTCGCCCGCGGATCGCGCCGCCAGCGTCGAGCTACGCGGCGTTCGGAAGGAATATGAGAATGGCGTCGTGGCGGTTCACGAGACGGATCTTACCGTGGCCGCGGGCGAGTTCGTCGTACTTGTCGGTCCCTCAGGGTGCGGCAAGAGTACGACATTGCGTATGGTCGCGGGTCTCGAATCGATCTCCGCGGGCGAACTGTCGATCGGCGGACGGATCGTCAACGACGTTCCTCCCGCCGAGCGCGATATCGCGATGGTTTTTCAGAGCTACGCGCTCTATCCGCACATGACCGTGCGCGACAACATGGCCTTCGCGCTTCGCCTTCGAAAACGGTCCGCCGCCGAAATCGCTGAACGGGTCAACGCGGCCGCCGCAACGCTCGGCCTGACTGCGATGCTCGATCGCACCCCGAAGCAACTCTCCGGTGGCCAACGCCAGCGGGTCGCGATTGGACGCGCGATCGTGCGGGAACCGAGCGTCTTTCTCTTCGACGAACCGCTGTCCAACCTCGATGCTGCGCTGCGCGGCGAGATGCGACGCGAGATCGCCGCGCTGCATCACCGTCTCGCCGCGACGATGATATACGTCACACACGATCAGGTCGAAGCAATGACGTTGGGCGATCGCATCGTGGTCATGAACGAAGGCCGCATCGTCCAAGCCGGAACGCCGAGTGAGATTTATCTCCATCCACGCGACGTGTTCGTCGCGGGCTTCATCGGCAGTCCGCCGATGAACCTCCTGCGCGGCCGTATCGCGCGCAACGGCGACGCGATGCGCGTTCACCTCGACGCGGCGGACAACGCCGTCGTCGCCCTCACACTTGCGGCAGCGGCCGCGGTTGAGCGGAGCGGGGCTGTCGAGGTCGTCGTCGGCCTTCGTCCCGAAGACATTCGACCGGCGGCGGATCATACCTCGGCTGACCCTTCGCACTCCGCTCTCATCGGCACCATCGAACTGGTCGAACCGCTCGGCCATGAGCATTTACTATATCTCCGCGTCGGGACAACCAGCATCACGACGCGGATGGCGGCGCGCGACAAGGCAGCGGTGGGAACGCGCCTCAGACTTCATGTCGACCCCGCGACCGTTCATCTGTTCGACGCGCGGACCGGCGCGGCGGTCGGCTGAGCGTGGTCACCGCGGGCTCAAAACCACGTAACCTCGCTAGTGCGCTACTTCGCGCCGGCGGGCTTCGTCTTGATCGCGATCACACCGTTTGCCCCGCCTGGGCCGTACGCCAGGGCGGCGGCTGGGCCCTTCAGGATCTCAACACTCTCGATCTGGGTCCGGTCCAGCAGTTTTATTTGGCTTTCGGTCGAGCGAACGCCGTCGATGAAAATGAGACCGGTGAACGCCGTTCTGCTCAGCTGCGGTAAGGGTCCCGCGTCGGGCGCACGGAGGACGAGCCCTTCGACGGCCGATGGCAGTTCGCCCGGCATCGGTTGACGTCGTTTCAGTGGCGTTGAATCGCTCGCCGCCTTCATCGACGCACGCTTCCGAGTTTCAATCGCAATCCGCGTCAACTTCCCGGCCGGGGCGGTGACAATTTGCACCTTGTCGAGCTCGCGCGGAGTGAGCGCCGATGCTTCGGCGACCGTGGCCGCCACGCCGTCGACCGTGTAAGCGATGCCCGTATCAGCGTGCGTTCCTCTCGCCAGTTCACGCGCCGTCCGCGTCGCCGTCGCGACGTCCATCTGCTCGATCTCGGCGTCAGTGGGAAGCTTTGCTTCACACGCGACCAGAACGCCGGCGAGGGCGAACATCGCGGCGACTCCACCGCGGAGACGGGCAAAGCGCGGGACTGTGGGTTTCATGGCGAGTATTCTCTGATGGAGGTGAGACGAATCATCGGCGAGCGCCAGAGCGCTCAAGCGGAGCGCCGACGCGTGCTGAGCGACGTCGATGAGCAAAAAGCCGTATGACCGCGGCGCGGCACCGCGACGAAGAACGCGCGCGTCGCAGTCCAACTCGACCGCGAGACGCAGGCGCGAGAGCATGTACCACAGAGCCGGATTCCACGGCGCGATGATCACCGCGCCCCACGCGAGACCGAGAAGCAACGGATCGCGAGCGCGAATGTGTTCGTCCTCATGTGTCACGACCAATCGCTGTTCGTCGGGCAGGCGAGCCAAAAGCCAGCGCGGCACCACGATCTCCGGGCGCACGAGCCCAATGACGACCGGCCCAATGTGCGGCGCGACGCGGACGTCGACGCCCTCCATCGTGACGAGCGGCCACGCGCGGCGAGCTCTCCGAAACCGGCGGCCGACACCGATGAGAAGAAGGACGAGGCCAAAGCTGATCACCGACGCCACTGAAGCGGCGTAGACGTTTGCTGCAGCCGGCATAGTCCGATGCATCGCTGCCACTGCCCCGCGCAACGGCGCGTCGAGCGTTCTCCGAACATTATCTACGAGAACCGTCAGAGCTTGGAGCAACGACAGATTCGTTCGCTCATGTGCGGCGGCGTTGAGATCGATTGTCGACGAGATTGTCGTTGTAGCAGCGATAGATCTCACATCACGCAGCAGCGCAGACGCCGAGAGAGCCACCGTGAGCAGCAATGCGCCGGCCCAGATCCACCGAACGCGAAAGCCGACGAGCCGGACAAGCCACTCAGCCGCGCGCGCCGCGGCGGCAATGATCAGCGCAATGAAGGCGCTGTAGAGCATCAATGCGATCATGGTTTCTCCTTCAGCCGGTCGGCCAGGACTTGCCGCATCTGCTCGAGTTCTTTCCGTCCCAACCGTTTGTCGGCAACCATCTGCGCGAACATCCGCTCCGCCGATCCTTGAAAAATCGCATCGCGAATTCGGGCCAACGCACTTCCGCCGGCTCGATCGGCCGCGACGGTCGGGAAGTAGCGATAGGCGCGCCCTTCGGCTTCGTGCCGGACGTACCCCTTTTCCTCGAGTGTTTGCAGCGCCGACAGGACCGACGTGTACGCCAGGTCCTCCTCGAGTGCGTCGCGCACGTCAGACACGCTGGCTGAGCCGAGTCGCCAGAGAACGCTCATGACCGCGAGCTCGCGCGGGGGGAAGTAGATCTCGTTCATCATCGCTCCGTCTACTGGTTCTTCCGTAGGTTAGGATTGCGCGCGCGGTTTGTCAACTGCTTTTTCCGTAGTTGGGGCTCGGCCGTGCTCGTCAACACTTGGCGCCAGGAATAAACGCACGCCGGTCGAGGTACAGCTCCGGATGACAGGCGGGATCAAACCTCGGAGGAAGCCAATGGCCGCAGCAACTCGTATCGACAATTCACCGCCCCGATTCAAACCCGTGACGGCAGCGCTCGTCCTCAGTGCCGCGCTCGGAACGGCAAGCTCTGAACAGCCCGCGAGCCCGGCACGCGCTGCAGCGGCGTCATCCAAGGCGTCGACATCGATCACGCCGGCCGAAACGAATGTCAGCGTGCATTGGAACGAGATCGCGCGCTCGTTGGTTGCATCACACAACACAAACGGCCCGATGGCGTCGCGCGTGTACGCACTGGTGAGCGTGGCGCAAATCGTCGCGGTCGGGGCGGTCGATGCCGCGACGCAGCAGCGCGGACGCGATGAGGATTGGTCGTCAACGTTGCGCGCCGCCGTCGCCAAAGCGTCGGCCGATGTGCTCTCCGGACTCTATCCCGACTCGGCGATTGCCGCCGTGCCAACCGCGTCGCGCGGCAGCAGCAGCACCGGTGACGCGATCGGGGCGAGCGTCGCGCGCATCGTGCTCGCCGGCGCGGCAACCGACGGTGCTTCAGCGGCCAACTGTCCCGCGACGCCACCGCTGCCGCCGAGTCAATTCTGGCACGATGACGCGGCGCCGCCGGATCCGCAGGCGTTGCTTCCCTGCTTCGGCAACGTTCGCACGTGGCTACAGCTCGACGTCACGCGCTTCCACGCCAATCCGCCACCACCGGTCGGTTCGCCGGCATTCCTTCAGGGAGTCGCGGCGGTACGACAGATCTCTGATACGCGCACCGCGGCCCGGTTGGCGACGGTTGACAAGTGGCTCGACGGCAACAACAGCCTCACGCCGGCGGGCCGATGGAATCTCATCGCCTCCGATCTCATCACGCGCTACCACCTCGGCGACGCGGACGCGGCGCGGGTGTTCGGCGTGCTCAACGTGGCGATGATGGACACGCACATTGCCTGTTGGGACCGCAAGTTCGCCTTTTGGGAGCTTCGCCCGTGGCAGGTTGATCCGCTCATCACCACACCGCGCGGGCGGCCGCATCATCCGGGCAATCCCTCGGGACACGCGTGCGCAGGTGGGGCCGGCTCGGGCATCCTCGCGGGCTTCTTCCCGTCGCAACGCGACTCATTGTTTGCGCTGGGGTTTGAAGAGGGGTTCACCACTGTGCAGTCCGGCGTTCACTTCAGGTTCGACGTGGACGAGGGATTGCAAATGGGCCGCACGATCGCGGCGAGAGCGTTGGCGCTGAACGATCTCGCCGCGCGAGTGCGGGCGTCTTCTCAGCGCTGATTCAGCGCCGACCGAACACGCGCACGACGTGATTGGCGATCTCGGGCGCGTATTCCTCGAGAGCGAAATGGCCGCCGTCGAGGAAATGCACTTCCGCATCCGGGAGGTCACGCAGATATGCCTCGGCGCCGGCGCGGACGAACAGCGGATCATTCACGCCCCACACGATGAGTGTCTTGGGCGCGTGCTGAACGAAGTACGCATGCCACTTCTCGAACCACGGCAGGTTTGTCGCGTAGTCCTTGAACAGTGCGAGTTGTACGTGATCGTTTCCGGGGCGATCGAGACCCGCTTGGTCGAACGCCCACGCGTCGGGGTTCAGCGCATCCGGCGCCCGCGCGCCTGTGGTATACAGGAATTTGGTCGTCTCGGCGGCGAGGAACCCTCGCGCCGCGCGTTCCGTCTCGTCGGTCCACGCGTTCCAGAACGGAAGAAAGATGTCGAGTAGCGGTTGACCGACTCCTTCGAGATAGGCATTGGCGTTTTGAACGATGAGTCCGGCGACGCGAGCGGGATCGTTCGCCGCAAGGCGAAGGCCAATCGGGCCACCATAGTCCTGCATATAGAGAATGCTGCTGTGAATTCCCAGCTGGTCGAGCAGTGCCGCGACGACGGCCGTGAGATTGTCGAACGTGTAGTCGAACTCGGTAACGGCGGGCGCATCGGAATGGCCGAAGCCGAGGTAGTCCGGCGCGATCACGTGAAAGTCGCCGGCCAACAGCCGGATGAGGTCGCGAAACATGTGCGACGACGACGGGAAGCCGTGGAGCAGCACGAGTGCCGGAGCATCGGGCGATCCGGCTTCACGGTAGAAGACCCGCCGGCCGTCGATGAGGGCGAACTGATGTCGGGTGGAACGGGTCGACGACACTGCGAAGGGCGATGTGAGGCCGTACGATCAGCGCGGTCGGCTTGCCGCTCTGTGCGGACGCGCTTTGTGTTCGGGTGCCGGCTCCCTGCCCCGGGCCGTGACCATCGAGTCCACCAGCTGCACCAGGTGCTCACCCACTCGCTTGAGCCCGATGCATTGGACGCACGACTTCGCACCTTCGAGGAGGAAGAAGAACTGATCGGCGGTCAGCTCCGGATCCGGAAAGCCCGCCAGGCGGCAGAGAATGAGCAATCTCGCGTGCTCGCGGAGGCGATGTTCATCAATGACGCGCCGCGCCGGATGATCTGCTTCCGGCAGCTCCGCGAGCGCATTCAAGATTGCTGATCCGCGCTCCTCCATCTGCGCCAATGCGGCGGCCGTCTTGCGGCTCCAATCGATGATCTGCGCGGTGGGGTCGTCCGGATATTTGGCGACCATGTCATCCCACACCTGGTCTTTCTGGGCGATGATGCCGCGCATCCACTCGGCGATGAGCTCGTCCTTCGATTCGAAGTGGCGATAGAGCGTCATCTTGTTCGTCCCCGCGGCCTCAGCGATGGCCTCGACGCCGACGCCACGAATGCCGTGGCGACGAAAGAGATCATCGGCGACGGCGAGTATCCGTTGGCGGGGTGGCAATACGTCTGACATCGCTTGGCGTCCTCCTTCGGACCCGGGGCCACTGACTTGACTCTCATGTTACTGCTCGGTAACATACCGATGTTACCGATCGGTACCACTGTCTATCTACGAGCCGCCGCGCTCAACCGTTGAGCTCCCGTAATGAGGCACATCTTCCTGCGTAGCACCAGTCTCCTCGCCGCGATCGTCGCGCTTTCCGCGACCGCGTGCAGCAAGCCGGCGCCTGTTGCGTCGGTTCCTGAAGTCACCGTCGCCCCTGCCGTCGACCGTCAGATCACGGAATGGGACGACTTTACCGGACATTTCGAAGCGATTCAATCGGTCGAAGTTCGCCCGCGTGTTTCCGGTTTCATCGATCACGTCTCGTTTCCAGAAGGCGCCACCGTGCAACAAGGCAGCGTCCTTCTCACCATCGATCCGCGTCCCTACGAGGCGGAAGTCTCTCACGCCGAGGCCGAGCTGGAACAGGCAAAGACGCATGAGAGTTTGGCAAAGCAGCAGTTGGACCGCGCCAACAAACTCGTGAACACCCAAGCCATTTCGCGCGAAGAGCTCGACTCGCGCACGAGCGGCCTCGCCGAAGGGTCCGCCGCGGTTCGTGCGGCCGAGGCGGCGCTCCGCAACGCGAAGCTCAACCTCGAGTGGACGACCGTCCGCGCGCCAATCTCTGGTCGCGTCGGACGCGCCGAAATCACCGCGGGGAATCTCGTGCAAGGCGGATCGCCGACAGCGTCGCTGTTGACGACCATCGTTTCGCTCGATCCGATCTTCGTGTACTTCGACAGCGATGAGCAGGCGTACCTCAAGTACGTCGGCGCCACCGGCGCGGCGCAGGGCAAAGGCCACACGGTGCAGATCGGGCTGGCGAATGAAACAGGGTTCCCTCACGAGGGCACGCTGGACTTTGTCGACAACCGCGTCGACCGCACCGCGGGGACCATGCGCATCCGCGCAGTGCTCCGCAATCCCGATCATCAGTTTGCCCCCGGATTGTTCGCCCGGGTTCGTCTCGCCGGCGGTGCTCAGCGGCAAGCGACCATGATTCAAGATCAGGCAATCGGGACTGATCAAGATCGCAAGTTCGTGCTCGTGCTCAAGTCCGACAGCACCGTCGAGTATCGCGCGATCGAAGTTGGTCGCGTCGTGGACGGACTGCGCGTCGTTCAAACGGGCCTCAAGCCCGGTGAGAACATCGTGATCAACGGTCTCCTGCGCGTGCGGCCAGGAATGAAGGTCGCGCCGAAGCATGCGGCCATGCTCGCCATCAAGTAGGCCAACACTCTTCCGGACCCTCCCGTGCGCTTTTCACGGTTCTTCATCGACCGCCCAGTTTTCGCGGTCGTATTATCGCTCATCGTACTTGCCGCCGGCTTGATCGCGATCACGGTCTTGCCGATCAGCGAGTACCCTGAAGTCACACCACCAACCATCGCCGTGCGCGCGGTCTATCCGGGCGCCAATCCCACGGTGCTCGCGCAGACCGTGGGCACGCCGCTCGAAGACGCCATCAACGGTGTCGAGCGCATGCTCTATATGACGTCGTCGGCCACCGCCGACGGCGTGCTCAATCTCACCGTCACGTTCGCGATCGGGACGAACGTCGATCTCGCACAGGTGCAGGTGCAGAACCGCGTCAGTCAGGCCCTCGCGCGATTGCCCGAGGAAGTACGAACACTCGGTGTGACCACCGAGAAGCGTTCGCCTGACATCACGATGGTTGTGCATCTTTCGTCGCCGGACGGACGGTACGACCCGGTCTATCTTCGCAACTACGCGACACTCAATGTTCGCAATGAGCTCGCGCGGTTACCGGGTGCCGGACAGGTCGCGATCTTCGGCGCCGGCGACTATGCCATGCGCGTCTGGCTCGATCCGAACAAAATCGCCGCGCGCGGACTCTCGGCGAACGAGGTCGTTCGCGCCATCCGCGAGCAGAACCTTCAAGTCGCCGCGGGTGTCGTTGGGGGACAGCCCATGCCACAAGCTGTCGCCTACCAGCTCACAGTGACGGCGAAGGGCCGGCTCGCCGACGAAACGGAATTCGGCAACATCATTGTGAAGACCGGCACGAATGGCGAGGTCGCCCGATTGCGTGACGTCGCCCGTCTCGAGCTCAACTCGGGCGACTACGGACTGCGTTCCCTGCTCGACAACAAGTCCGCCGTCGCGGTCGTCATCTTTCAGGCGCCGGGGTCCAACGCGCTCGCCCTCTCGAGCTCCGTGCGAGCGAAGATGGCCGAATTGAAGACGCGTTTTCCGCAGGGCGTCGAGTGGTCGTCGGTCTACGATCCCACCGTGTTCGTTCGCGACTCGATTCACGAAGTCATACGGACCCTGCTCGAAGCGACGTTGATGGTCGTCATCGTCGTCGTGCTCTTTCTGCAGACGTGGCGCGCGTCGGTCATTCCGCTTGCTGCCGTTCCCATTTCTATTGTCGGCACCTTCGCGGTGATGTTTGCTGCCGGCTTCTCGATCAACACGCTATCGCTGTTCGGGTTGGTCCTCGCCATCGGTATTGTGGTCGACGATGCGATTGTCGTCGTGGAAAATGTCGAGCGACATATCGAAGAAGGGCTAACGCCGGTCGAGGCGAGCCATCGCGCCATGGAAGAGGTGAGCGGTCCCATCATCGCCATCGCGCTGGTGCTCTGCGCCGTGTTCGTTCCCGTCGCGTTCATCAGTGGGCTCACAGGTCAGTTCTACCGCCAGTTCGCGCTCACGATCGCGTTCTCCACGCTCATCTCGGCGTTCAACTCGTTGACGCTCTCGCCGGCGCTCGCCGCTGTGCTGCTCAAACCGCGCGGTGCACCGGACGACATCGGCACGCGAGTCATCAACCGCGCGTTCGGCTGGCTCTTTCGACCATTCAACCGGGCATTCAGCAGCCTGTCCGAACGATACGGCAACGTTGGGAAGATCGTGACCCGTCGCACCGCGTTGGCGTTCGTCGTCTACGGCGGCCTCGTGGTGCTCGGTCTGGTCGGGTTCTCTAAAGTCCCCGCGGGCTTTGTGCCGTCACAAGACAAGGCGTACGTCGTGGCCATTGCGCAGTTGCCCGACGCCGCATCGCTCGATCGTACTGAAGCAGTCGTCCGGCGGATGGGCGAGATCGCACTCAAGCAACCTGGTGTCGAGCACGCCGTACAATTCCCTGGCCTGTCGGTGAGTGCCTTCGCCAACAAGCCGAACTCCGCGACTCTTTTCCTCACGCTCAAGCCATTCGAAGAACGCACTTCGCCCGAGATGAGCACGCAAGCCATCGTCGCGTCGCTCACGCAGAAGTTCAGCACGATTCAAGATGCGTACGTCGGCGTCTTTCCGCCGCCGGCCGTGAACGGACTCGGCGCGATCGGTGGATTCAAATACATGCTCGAGGATCGCGCTGGGCTCGGCGACTCGCTTCTCTATGCGTCGACGCAGGCGCTGCTCGGGCGCGCATACCAGACACCGCAGCTCGCTGGCGAGTTCTCCAGCTTCCAAATCAACGTGCCGCAACTCTTCGCCGATGTCGATCGCGACAAGGTGAAACAACTCGGCATTCCACTCAACGACGTCTTCCAAACGCTGGGCATCTACCTCGGCTCAACGTATGTGAATGACTTCAACAAGTTCGGACGGACCTATCAGGTGATCGCGCAGGCCGACGCGCCGTTCCGCGCGTCAGCCGAAGACATCGTCGGGCTCAAGGTCGCGAACGCACAGGGCCAGATGGTGCCGCTCGGTTCCGTGCTCAAGGTGAAGCAGTCGTACGGTCCCGATCAGGTGACGCACTACAACGGCTACCCGGCCGCGGACATCAATGGAAGCGCGGCGCCCGGCGTGAGTGCAGGCGAGGCAGTTCAACGGATGGAAGCGATCGCAGCTGCGACACTGCCCAACGGCATTGGAGCCGAGTGGACTGAGCTGACGTATCAACAGAAGCTCGCAGGGAATACGGCGGTTTTTGTCTTCCCGCTCTGCGTGTTGCTCGTGTACCTCGTCCTCGCCGCGCAGTACGAGAGCTGGTCGCTGCCGCTCGTCATCATTCTCATCGTGCCGATGGTTCTCGTTTCGGCCATCGCGGGCGTGTGGCTCACACGCGGCGACACGAATGTGTTCACGCAGATCGGATTACTGGTGCTCGTGGGGCTCGCGTGTAAGAACGCGATTCTCATCGTGGAGTTCGCGCGCGATCTCGAGCGGCAGGGCGTGGATCGATTGAGCGCGGCGCTGCAGGCGAGTCGCATTCGGCTTCGTCCAATTCTCATGACGTCGTTCGCGTTCATCATGGGCGTGATACCGCTCGTGGTCGCCAGCGGCGCCGGCGCCGAGATGCGTCACGTGATGGGCGTAGCCGTGTTCTCCGGCATGCTCGGCGTCACGTTCTTCGGTCTGTTGTTTACCCCACTCTTTTACGTCGTCATTCGCGGATTGGTCAGTCAGCGCTCGAAGTCGAGCGCCATCGCGCCGGACGGGATTCGTCAGTTGCGGCCTGCGGAACGTCCGTTCGCGGTAGGCGAAGGTGATTAAAATGCATAAGACACTACTCATGGCGTTCGCGGCGGTCGTTCTCGCCGCGTGCGCCGGATCGCCGGCCTACCAGCCGTCGTCGGTCGCGGTCGCGCCGACGTACGCGCCGGCGAAGGCCGCGCAGTCGGCGCAATTCCGGGTCGCAGTCACGGCTGCTCCGTTTTGGCAGGAGATCGGCGACACCACACTGACGCGTCTCGTTGAAGACGCGCTGCGCGGCAACACAACGGTTCGCGTGGCTGAAGGCCGACTCGATGCGACGCGCGCCAACCGACGCCTGGCGTCGTTCGATCTTGCACCGACGGTCACCGGTGTGGGCAGCATCCTGCGCACCCGTCAGTCGATGGCTCAGGTGCCGGGCTTGACGAGTCCGTTGCCGCAGCGCGACATGTATGACGTAGGTTTCGACGCGTCGTGGGAGCTCGATCTCTTCGGACGCGTGCGACATACCGTCGGCTCGCAGGGCGCGCTCGTCGAATCCGCCGAGCATTCACTCGAGGACGTGCAGGTGACGCTCGCCGCCGAAGTCGCGCGGACCTATTTCGAGTTGCGTGGCGCACAACGCCAGCTCGCTGTGGCAACGCAGAATGCGGACGTGCAGCGGAAGACCGTGGCGTTGACGGAAGATCGTCTCGCCGCCGGACGAGGCACCGCGTTCGACATTGAGAGAGCACGATCGGTGTTGCAGCTCACGTTGGCTGCTGTTCCGTCGCTTCAATCACAGATTGCTACTACGACCTATCGCATCGCCGTTTTGCTCGGCCGTTCGCCTGACGCCACGCTGACCGAGCTCGCCGCAGCCGGATCGCTGCCGACACTGCCCGACTCAGTGACGATTGGATCGCCGCGTGATCTCGTGCGTCGCCGACCAGACGTCCTCGCCGCCGAGCGACAGCTCACGGCGCAGTCATTGTCGGTGCGTGCCGCGCAGTCGGAATATCTACCGCACTTCAGTCTCGCTGCGAGCGTAGGATACACGGCGAACCGGTTCGAGTCGCTGACGAATACAGGTACGTCGCGGGTGCTGTTCGGTCCCGTGGTGAGTTTTCCGCTGCTGGACCTTGGCCGGGTCAAACAGCGCGTGAGCTTGGCGTCGGCGCAGGCCGACCAAGCGCAGGCGCAATACACGGCGACAGTGTTGCAAGCGATCGAAGAAACGGAAGGTGCGATCGTGACTTATGATCGGGCGCATGAGCGTCTTGGTATTCTCACCAAGGCCGTGACGTCGAGCACTCGGGCCGTCGAACTGGCCCAACAACGGTTCGAAGAAGGGTTGACCGATTTCCTGCAGGTGCTGGACGCGCAGCGGACGCTGTTGGACGCCGAGAATCAGTACGCGAACGCACAGACGTCGGCGGCGACCGCCTTGGTCGCAGTGTACAAGGCGGTTGGCGGGACGTGGGCCGCGCGGTAGCGCGTTGCGGTTACCAAGCTACCAATGGAAAAGCCCGGGTCAGCAATCCGCTGACCCGGGCTTCTTCCTTCCATGTGTGATCTCACATCAACGACAACCGATGTGCCCACCGCTTACGGCTTCCGCGGCAGCGTAACCGGCGTGACCACCTCAGCAAGTCCGGTCGAATTGAATGAGCCCATCGACGGTTTGAAGGGCGAGCCCTCGGGCGGCGTCACATCGACGACGTATCTCCCGCCAGGCAGTCGTTCGAAGCGCGCCTTCCCGTCAGCGCCGGTCGTTCCGATCACCGGAGCGTCAGTGAGTGTATCGCCGCCGACCGTCCCGGCTCGCCGAGCCGAGATCGTTGCGTTGGCGACGGCTGCCGCTGCGCCACCACTGTCGGGAGCCGCACCGGATACGCTCACTGTAAGGTTGAACGAGCCGGCCGCCGGCGTCGCCGGCGTTCCGTTCGTCTGTCCCCCGGCGACTACCACCGTTGCGGAATCCGTCTGGCCGTCGAGTGTTGCATAGACGAACGCTGTGCCCGCGGACTTGCCGTTCACAATACCGTCGTCGTCCACCGTGACGATCCCCAGGTTCGAGGAGTGCCAGGACGCGTGGCGAGCGATGGGGGTACCGTGGTCGTCACGCGCCGCGGCGACGACTTGACCGACCGCTCCGACGGTCAGTGAAACGGCCCGCGGCGTGAGGGTGATCGTAGCGGCCACGCCGGCCGAGCCAGCGCCCGGGACGGAGTTCAGCGGATTGTCCAACGGCGCCCATGTCTTGTCGCTGCCGCAAGCGAGCGCGCCGGCAAGCGCGACACCGGCGGTGAAGGTAAACCCTTTCGTGATCGCTGTCATTCGCATTCTCTCATCTCCACTCGGTATGATTCGTGTGTCCCGCTCTCGTCGGGTGATACCTGCGCGTCCAGCGCGGCGTCACAGGCTCGGCGGCGGGGGACGGCGCGGAATGGATCGATCGATGACGGGCGCGGCGCCGAGGAGCTTCACACGCGCCCGCGTGCGCGTCACGAGCGCCGCCTCCGGCAATTGCCCGTTGAGGATGTCTTGCTCCACCTCATTGCGCAGCGCGACGAATTGATCCTCCGTCGCGTGACGCTGAAGGAGCTCTTCGATCGACGCGCTCGCCGCAGCCGGCGGAACTCGCTTGGCCACGAAATCAACCAATATGACGAGTGCGCCGGCGAGTGCGCGTGAGTCGAGAGCGGCGCCCTGCGCAGGAGTCGTGAGGCGACGAAGATCCGACGCCGGAACGCCCGCTTGAAGCGCGCTCGCCGTGGCGCCGAGCAGCGCGACGTCGCTGGCACTTCCGAGAATCGCGCGGGCGTCGAGCAGTTGGCGCCACAGCCGCTGCACGGCCGAGACAACTCGCCGGTCGTCAGCACCTTTGAGGACGCCTTCCGATGCCTTGTCGGCCAGCGGAGCCGTGGGGAGACCGGCGACGCGCGCCGAGTCGAGAATCCGTTGGATTGCGACCCGGGCGTCCTGGGAGAGCTGCGTTGGCAACTGGGGCGAGCGCGCCTGCGCCGCTCCTGGCGCAGCCATGCTGGCGAATGCAACGGCGAATATGAGAAGTCTCTTGAAGGACATCATAAGCCTTTCACCAGCACCACGGAGTTGGCAACGCCGAAGTCGTCATTCGCAGCCTCGGGAGCGATCGGATCACGAGAGATACGTCCGTCCACAACGAAGGCATAGGTGTATCGTCCGGGGGGCAACGGCACCTGCACTTCCCAGGTTCGACCATCAGCAAGACGCCGCAAGGGAAGCGCGGACGGATTCCACTGATTGAAGTCGCCAACGATCGAAACATGCACGGCGCTTGGGGCAATGAGCGCGAAGCGCACCTTCGACGCGCCAGTCAGCGACGCCTGCTCCATCGGAACGCCGGCGCCGACCCCGCCGAGCGACGACGACCGATTCGCCTTGACGACCGCCAACGCACCTGCGGCCCCGGCGATCATGCACACGACGCCCGCCGCGACGGCGACGAAGGGACGGACGCTCCATCGCCGCGGCGTCGCGAGGAGGGTGACCGGCGTGGGTTCGGCGATGCGGTCCAACAACGTCGAGCGCCAGTCATCGCGCACCACCGGCGTGGTGCGCAACAGCGATACCGCTCGGTCGAGCGGGTCGGGCAACGGATTTTGGCCGCTGTCATGCATGACGATCCTCCTCGAGCAATGTCTGCAACCGTTCACAGGCGCGTTGGACGCGCATCTTGAGCGCCGAGATGCCGATCCCCGTCGCGAGCGCCATCTCGTCGTAGCTCAAGAGTTCTACGTGTTTGAGCAAGAAGGCTTCGCGTTGCCCCGGGTCGAGCCGCGCGAGCGCGCGTTCAATGGCGTCCCGAAGCTCCGTATCGCCGGCGTCGGACTCGATGGTCGCGCGAGCCACCGCCGCATCATCGACGACGATCCGTGCCGTTCGCCGCCGCCGATGGAGCAAGGACGTGCGGCAGCGATTTATGAGAATACTCATCAGCCACGTCCGAAAGCTCGCGGTCTCATCGTAGCGATCCAGCGCGCGATGCGCTCTCCAGAACGCGTCCTGCGCCGCCTCTTCCGCGTCTTCGACACTGCCGAGCATGCGCGTCGCGAATCGAAGGCACACGCCGGCGTGGCGGTCCACGAGCATCGCAAACGCGGCTGCGTCTCCGTTCTTGGCCGAGCGTGCAAGCATGGCATCTGTCATCTCCACCGGGTGATACCCGCGTGGCTCGGCCGGCGTCACCGGGAAATTCGAATCGTCAGCGAACGACGACGATCCCGACCGTCCCGTTGAAGTCGTCATCAACTTCCGTCGTTCCGGGTGGCGCGGTCCATGGCCCGCCGTCGACACGCACACTCATGTGATACGTTCCCGGCGCGAGCGGCATCGTCGTCATCCACACGCCCGGTTCTGTTTCCGCGAGCGCAACGGGTCGCCACTTCGCGAAATCACCCGAGACCTCGACGCGATGCGCGTTTCCAACTCGGTACGTCATCACGTATTGGCCGGCGCTCGCGAGGCGAATGGAGAACGGCGTCGCTGCGGCCGACGGAGGCAGGTCTCCCCCGGTCGTTCGCCGTCCGGGCGAAACACTCAGCGCAATCGACGCAAAGCGTGATGCCGGTATCCCGATCGCAATCTGTGCGGGCTGGACGCCGGCCGCAGCGACGAGTCCGACGTGTGTACTGAATTGCATCGTGCTCGCAAGTCGGACCCACATGGCGCGAGGAAATTCGTCGAATGACTGTCGGGAACCAACGATCCCGTCAACGCGGTATTGGCTTGCCGTCCAGGACGCGCCCGCCTCCACGTCCATCCACATTCGAGTTCGAGAGGGCACGCTGCTAACCCATCCGCTATGAACGTACGACCGTCTTTCACCCGTTTGGAGATCAACCGACTCCAGCGCAATCGACGTGTCGTGCGCCGCCCGGCCGCCAAGACGGGCGCCATGCGACGCCGCTCCGATGCGGAGAGTCAGCGAATGAAACGATTGCCAAAGTCCGGCCGCGAGGAACGGTCGCATGGGAAGTGTGTCGATCTCTCGCACCTGAAATCCGGATGCACCGATCCAGCCGCCACCGCTGCCCACGGGCAACGCGATCGTCGAGTGCACGTCCAGTGTGGTGCGAGGAGCAATGCCGGACCCGATGCGATCTACGGTCGCGCCACCACGAACCTCAAACCGACCGATCGACGCAGGCACGCTTGCTCCGATTCCAGCCGACCCCGCCAACTGCGCGGAGATCCACGTCGCGTTCATCATGAACACCATGAACGCGGCGAACGTCAGCGCGATACGCGCTGACGTTGGCTTGCTTATGCGGGGATTCATTGGCTTTGGGCTCGGCTGTCCAAAGGACGGGAGACGGAGAAATCGACGCATGCGCGCCGGCCATCAGTGAGGCATACCTCCACGTCCTAGTGTCGCGTCACTACTCCGCCAAATTACGCGAAGGTTCAGTTGGCTTCCGGCGCCTACGTCTCGGTGCTCAAGGAATGGAGCCCGACCAGAGTCCCGTCCTTCGTCCGGCCGAAGAGCCATACGCGAACTCGCACGACGCCTTTGCCGCGAGCGAACGCCAGCGTCAGGCCCTTGAGGGTTCCACGCATAACAACGCGGAGCTGGCGAAAACCACCGGCGATATCTTTGCCCAGATCGGCTTCGGCGTTCGCCAATTTGGCCAGAGCCTGGTCGCCCGACGACAATACGATCTCAAACCGAGCGCCGATGTCGAGCGCCGCGCGGAACGACTCGGGGTCGAGCTTCGTCGTCGCGGGCAGCAGCGCCGTGAACTGGTGGAAGAAGTCGGTTGATTCATCCCATGGGTTGGGCAGCCCGTGTGCCAACGCCTGCAGTGCATGCGCGAGCCTCACAGCCTGCACATCCGGTGTGCCGGGCGTGGGTGCTGATGCGCTGCGCTTGAGTCGAGTTCCCTGTAAACGCTTTTTGGCCATTGTTCGCCGTCGCTGGTTGAGTGTCGAAGCCCTGTTGAGTCGGCGTCACCCTTGGCTTCGCTCTCGCTCTGGATGACGGCTCCATTACTAGATATCGAAACAGCGTCTCTCATTGCGCCAACGGTCGCCTTCGCTATGAGAAAGCAGGCCCTCAACGCGGCCGAAACCCATCCGTGAGCGTGCCGAGAAAGGCGATGACGTCTGCCATCTCCGACTCGGAGAGCGCGGGCCGGTCGCCGGCGTGTCGATTGAAGGGCGGATCGACCGTGACATTTCGCTGATACGCCGGCGGAATATCGTCGAAGCCTCGTGCGCCTCCGTCGCGACCGCGCGGATAGAAGCGTTCGGGATGGATGTCGCGCTGCACATAGAAACGCAGCACATCCTCGAGACGCGTGAACACCCCATTGTGAAAGAACACTGTGCGTCGCGCCACGTTGCGCAACGACGGCGTCTTGAACATCGCGCAGTAGTCGGCGCGTCGCGCGAGATCCGTTCGCAACGGTCCGCACAATCCGAGATCGAAGTGGCCGGGGTCGGCATTGGCCGGGATCTTCGCGTTGCGGGGAACGCCGAGCGCGATGAAGCCGCGGTCGGTAAACTGCGGAAATGCGCCGCGCTTCATCGCGCTCGGATGACACTGCGCGCAGTTGCCCCTGTTCCGATCGTTGAACAGCGCCAGTCCCCGGCGTTCGCGTTGAGTCAATTCGGTTTGTCCGCGAAGAAACGCGTCATACTTGCTCGTGTACGGATAGAACTCAGTTGGGCTCTGTTGGAAGACGTCGAACGCCGCGACCAGTCCGCGCCATGCGGCCAAGGAATCATCGAAGACTCCGGGCCCGAACGCTGCGCGAAAGGCCGGCGCGCTCGATGAAGCACGCAGCCGCGCGACAACGGCGCCCCGGCTACGATTGGCCATCTCGAACGACGAGAGCAACGGAATGGCGGCTTGCTCGCGCGTTGACGACACGCGGCCGTCCCACGCGCGGCCGCCCGTGGGACCCTGATCTCCGCTGTCGTCGCCGTCGCTCTCTCTGAAATGTTCGCTGAACGGCGGCGTGTCTTGCTGGTACATCAGCGACGGCACGGCGCGCACCCCCGGCGTTGTGCTCGCAGGCCCGCCAAGCTGCACCGCGCGAGCGTTCGGTGGGCCCCAGTCGTGCGCCGGGTCGTGACAGGACGAACACGCCATGCGCCCCGACGCAGACAGCGTCGTATCGAAGAAAATGCTTCGCCCGAGTGCCGTGAGCGTCGCGGCAGAAGGCGGCTGCTGTGCGGGCGGACGGTCGCAGGCGAGGACCGCGAACGCCAGAAGACCGATGCCCACGCGCGACCGGAGCACGGCTCTATGCATAGCTCGCTCGAACGTGTCTATTGTGTAACGTCTGTCCATCATTTCTGCATCATCCGTGCATCGCTAAGACCTGTAAGCTGCCACGACCCACCCATGACTCAATCACCGAAGGTGCCCGCCTGATGAAGAGATCAACCTCACGCGCGGTGGAATTCGCGGCGTTCGTCGCCGCGCTCGCGTCGGTCTCGTGCGAACGCTCGGGCGGCGCTTCGGCATCCGTCGACTCGATGGCCGCCCTGCGGAACAACGTGAAGAACGTGGTCGTCATCTATGCGGAAAATCGGTCGTTCGACAACTTATTCGGCAAGTTTCCCGGCGCGAATGGTTTGAATGCCGTGCTGGACGCGAATGGAAAACCAACGTCCGCGTATGTGCCGCAGAAAGATCGCGATGGATCGACGGTACTTCCCACGCTTCCGGCAACGTGGCACGGCGTCACCATGCCGGGAGTTACACCAGTGGTGACGGAAGCGCAAAGCGCGGGACTTCCGAACCAGCCATTCGCGATCGAAACGGCGTTCACGGCGTCGGCCAACGCGACGCTCACGACGTCGACGGTAACGCGCGATCTCTGGCACCGCTTCTTCGAAAATCAAATGCAGATCAACGGAGGCAAGAACGACGGATTTGCCGCCTGGTCCGACGCCGGCGGCCTCACCATGACCCACTTCGACTACACCAACTCGGCGATGTTCAAACTCGCGCAGGAGTTCGTGCTGGCCGACAACTTTTTTCAGGGCGCGTTTGGTGGATCATTTCTCAATCACCAATATTTGATTTGCGCGTGCGCGCCGGAGTATCCGAACGCGGGCACCGCCGCGGCCAAACCGACGATCACCGCGCTCAAGACTGACGCGACCGGAAAGTCTCTGCCCGTGCTCACGACCGCCGCGAACAACCCGCCATCGGCCCTCAACGGTCCACCGGTATTCGCCAACAGCGGCAACATCACGCCGGCCAACTATTTTGGCGACGGAAAATTTTACGCCGTGAACACCATGCAGCCGGCGTATCAGCCCAGCGGCAACGCGCCGCCGGCTGCGGTTGCGAACAACACCCTGTTCGCCGATCCGACCAAACCCACGACGCTGCCGGCGCAAACCGAACCGACGATCGGCGATCTGTTGACGTCAAAGAGCGTTTCTTGGAAATGGTACAGCGGGTCGTGGAACGCCGCGGTGCGGGACGGTGCGCTCGATCTTCCGTCGCGAAAGGTCATCTACACGGCGAGCGCGAATGGCGTCGCCACGACGAGCAGCGTCGATTTTCAGCCGCATCACCAGCCGTTCAACTACTACGCCGCGTTCGATCCGGTGACCCATGCGGCAGACCGGGCCGCGCATTTGAAGGACTATGATGATCTCGTAGCCGACGCCGCGAGCGGTAGCCTGCCGTCGGTGGCGTTCTATAAACCCGAAGGCATCTACAACCAGCACGAAGGCTACGCCGATCTCGCCGACGGCGACGCTCGCATCGCCGGACTGGTGGCGAAACTCCGCGCGAGTCCCCAATGGAAGAACATGGTGATCGTCGTGACCTACGACGAATTCGGCGGATCGTGGGACCACGTCGCTCCGCCGAAAGGCGATTTGCTCGGGCCGGGGACGCGCATTCCCGCCATCATCGTCTCGCCATTCGCCGCGGCAGGCACGATCGACCACACGCAGTACGATACCGGATCCATCTCGCGCTTCCTCGCGCACGTCTTCGGGCTCGAGACGTTGCGGGGCGTCGCGATGCGCGACACAGCGATCGCGGCGGCCGGCGGCCGACCGATGGGCGACCTTACCGGTGCGTTGAAACTAAAATGACAGAACGTGCATGGCGCGAACGACAACTAATCGGCGCGTAGCGCGTCGACCGGGTCGATTCGCACGGCTCGTCGCATCGGAACCAACGATGCAATGAGCGCGACTCCGGCCAGCAACAGCGGCGCGCCGCCGAACACCATTGGATCGGTCGGACTGATCTGGTAGAGGAACGTCGCCAGCATTCGCGTCACCGCGTACGCCCCGAGCAGGCCGATGCAACCGCCCGCGATCACGAGGCGCGCGCTGTCGCTGAGAATGAGACGCGCGACGATGCCGGAATCGGCGCCCAAGGCGACGCGGATGCCGATCTCTCTCGTGCGCTGAGTCACGGCGTACGCGACAATGGCGTACAACCCTACCGCCGATAACACGAGCGCGATTGCTGCGAAGATGCCGAAGAGGACCAGCGCAAAGCGTGGTCCCGCCAGCACACGCTCATTCAGCATCGACTGGGCCGTCTTCACCGATACGAGCCTTGCCGAAACGCCCGCGCGTTCGACGGCCTGCCGCAGGGCCCGCTCCAGCGCGCTTGGGTTTACTTTTGTGCGCAACACCGTGATGTCCATGAGTCGCGGCGCGACACTCGTCGGACGGTACATCTGCAGATTAAAGATGTCGCCATTGATGCCAGGCAGATGAAGGTCGCCCGCAATGCCGACCACCGTCAACGAGACGGCACGCACGCCTTCACCCATGCGGAACTTGGCGCCGAGTGCGTCTCCGTTTGGCCAGAGGCGCCGTGCGAGTGTCTGGTTGACGACGAGCTCGCGCGAAGCCCGTGTTGGATCGGCGGCATCGAACGCGCGTCCCTGGACGAGCGGGACTCCAGCGACACGGAAATAATCGAGCCCCACGAACGCAGTTCCAAGGAATTGGATATCGAGCGGCTGCAATCCCGCCGGCCCTTCAATCGCGAATGGGCCCGTTCGCACGTCAATGAGCGTTTGTGGTAACGCGCCGGACGCCACTCCGCTTACTCCGGGAATCGAACCGAGCGACCGAAGGAGCGTCTGAAGCGTGGCACCGCGATCGGCTGGCGCCGGTTCATGCGCGAGCTTGACCGACACGGCAACGAGACCCTTGGGATCGTACCCGATCGGCGCGCGCTCGAGCGCGACGAATGATCGCACCAACAGTCCAGCAGCAACCAGGAACACCAATGAGAGCGCAATTTCAACAACGATCATTCCCGCGCGGAGTCGTCGTGCCGTCCGGTTTCCCGCCGCCGTTCGAATTCCGGCGCGCAATACATCGCTCATCGATTGTCCGCCGGACAAGAGCGCGGGCCCAACACCAAAGAGCAGTCCAGTGGCCAAGGAGATCGCTGCCGTCCAGAGAAGGACCGCACCGTTGATGTGTACGCCATCCAAATCCGAAAGCTGTTCCGGGCGTAGGGCGATGATCACGCGAAGGCCCTGCCGCGCGACGAGGAGACCAAGCCCGCCGCCGAGCAGGGCGAGCGTGATACTCTCCGTCAACAGTTGGCGCGCAATGCGTGCGCGCCCAGCGCCAAGGGCTTGACGAACGGCGAGCTCGCGCTGGCGCGTCCACGAACGCATAAGGAGCAGATTGGCGATGTTCGCACAGGCGATCAACACCAAACCACCAACAGCAACGAAGAGAATCTCGAGCGCGTGCTTCTTCCGCGCGTCAACGAGGTCCACGGCGCTGCGCGCCCACACACGTTGATTTTTCCACTGGCCGCTGTCCGGCAGCGTCGTCATGATCGACTGCAGCTCGCGCGTCGCCATATCGGACGTCACGTCGGGTCGCAGTCGAGCAAATGCCTCGTCGCCTGGGCCGCGCGAATCGATCGGCAACGGAAGCCAGACGTCCGGCGTCATGCCGTCCGACATGGGAACGTTCATATCGGTCTGCAAAACGCCAATGATTGTTCGCCGAACGCCGTTCAGTTTGACGACCTTGCCGATGACGTCGCGTGCACCGCCGTACCGAAGTTGCCAGAGGCCGCGCCCGAGTATCGCCACTGGCGGAGCTCCGGAGCGCCCGTCGTCTACCGTGAAGGCGCGTCCGAGCGCGGGCCGGATGCGCAACATCGGCAGAAAGGACGGAGTAATTTGTGCCCCAACAACAGTGTCCTGCTCCGCGTCGCCGATCCGATACCTGCCCCGCTCCTCCGACGAGAATTCGTCGAGCGTACGCGCGCGCGCCATCCAGCTTCGCATCATCCGATCACTCACGCCGAGATTGATATTCGGGTCAGCGGCCGTTGCGGACTGCAGCGTCACAATACGATTGCCGTCCGGGTACGGCAGCGGTACGAGAAGCAGGTGGTGCACCACGCTGAAGATCGCCGTGTTGGCGCCGATGCCGAGCGCCAACGTAATCACGGCGACCGCTGTGAATACCGGCGACCGACGCAGCCCGCGCCACCCGTAACGGCAGTCTTGCATCAGCGCATCGAGGCCGGCCGATAGCCACACACCTCGCGCGTCTTCGCGCATGTAGGTCGCGTTGCCCATGGCGCGACGAGCGGCGGCGTGCGCGGCATCGGGTGACAGTCCCTGCGTTTGAAAGTCGTTCGCGCGCAACTCGTGATGCAACGCGAGTTCCTCGCGCAGATCGTCTTGTCGTGCGCGAAAACGCAACCAGTAGACAAGCCGTCGAAACCAACGCATTGGACTCTCCCGGCGTTCAGGCGAAGCGAAGAACCGCGTGAATCGCACCGATCATTCGCTCGAACTCTTCCTGTTCGGTGACGAGTTGCTTTCGTCCGGCCGCCGTGAGCGTATAAAAGCGCGCGCGACGATTATTGTCGGACGTGCCCCACTCGGCTCGCACATAGCCGTCGAGCAGCAAGCGTTGCAGCGCTGGATAGAGCGAGCTCTCGCCCACCTGCAGTACATCCTTCGACACCGCACGCAATCGCTCGGCGATTCCGTAGCCGTGCATGGTGTCTGCGCGCAGCGCGCGGAGAATGAGGAGGTCGAGCGTACCCGGAAGCAGCTCGGAGCTCTTGGAGGATCGTCCCACGACTCTTCCTATCGATAGACGATGGGACGATCGCGCACACGCGCGCACCTGTCAACCCCCCCCATCGATAGACGATGGGTGCTCGATCACTAGACACCACCTCAGAAACCCAGACAAGAACCGCACCCTTCACTCTCGGTTTCCGTGGCGTGACGTTCCGCGTTCGAAGCGACTCGACCGAGGCCCGGGCTTTTCCTGGTGCGGTCGATGCCTCATCGTTCAGTACAACGAACTCACCTTTCAGCCAACCGACCATTGGAAATTCACGTTGTGCTCGTGCACCCGGAGATTCATTGGAACACCGGGAACGCAGGCCGAACTTGCCTCGCCACCGGCGCGACGCTTCATCTCATCGAACCACTCGGGTTCTCGCTCGACGAACGCGAAGTGAAGCGCGCGGGCCTCGACTATTGGGAACACGTCGACCTTCGCGTGTGGCCGAGCTGGGCGGCCTTCGAGGGTGAGCTTCCTGCGCTCGGCGAACCGTACTTCTTCTCGACCAAAGCAACACGCCTCCTCTGGGACGCGCCGCTCGGCACGCCGGAGAGCGTCGTCCTTGTCTTCGGGCGCGAAACGGGCGGACTCCCCGCCGACCTTCATGCGCGATATCCCGATCGGTTTGTCTCGATGCCAATTCTGTCGGAACGCGTGCGCTCGCTCAACCTGTCGACGAGCGTTGCGATCGCCGCCTACGAGGTGTTGCGGCAGCGGCGTCTCGAACCGAGTAGAGTTTGATCGCACGAAGCGGAGCGCTGCACACCAATCGCGCGGCTAGAGTCTTGTGAAGGAAGCACACATGCTTTCGACAATCATGGGAATTAGTCACGAGGTATCACATGTCAAAAGAAGACGATAACAAGGCCGTCGTGGGACGCTGGTTCACGAATTTTTGGGGGAAGACGTGCAATCTCGATATCGTCGATGAAATCGCATCGCCCGACATGCTGTTGCGCTATTCGTTGCACGAACCACGTCGTGGTCGGCAAGACATCAAAGCATTCATGACGGATTTCCGCGCGGCGTTCCCCGACCTCAACTTTTGGGGCACCGCCGACCTCATCGCCGAGGGCGACTATGTGGTTGGTCGTTGGGAAGGTGGCGGCACGCACACGGGGCCGGCATTTCGTGATTTCCTCATTGGGTCGTTGCCGGCAGCGACGGGCCGGAAGATGCACTTCACCGGCACGACGGTACTCAAGGTTGTGAACGGCGAGATCGTAGAGGAAATCGGTTTGGACGACGGAGTCACCGCGCTTCAGCAGCTTGGGCTGCTTCGCACGGCGTGATCAATCGTCCATTTGATCCGACGTGGACCGATGGAGCTCGCGATACGCTTGCGGCGTCATTCCGTGCCAACGCTTGAATGCGCGGTGAAACGCCGTCGGCTCCGAATAGCCCAGCAAGTACGTCATCTCGCTGATCGTCAGCACCGTTTCGGTGAGATGGGCTTCGGCGGCCTGCTTGCGGGTGTCGTCTCGAAGAGCGTCGAACGAGGTGCCTTTTTGCGCGAGCCGTCGCTGCAATGTGCGTGGCGTGGTCGCGAGACGTCGCGCCACAACGTCGATGCGCATGTCGCCGGCAGTTGCCAATGTCGACAGTGCGCGACGAACGTCGTGGGTGACATCATCGACATCGCGCACACGCCGCAGCATTGCCGCGGCGTGATCGTCGAGCACGCGGCGAAGTGCGGGATCGCGACGCCGGAATGGGAGACGCAACGCACTCTTCGGCAATGCCCATCCATCCCACGACGCACCCGTATTGATCAGACATTGAAACACGCGCGCGTACTCGGCCACATCGTCCGGCTCGTGCGTGAAGCTGACGTACGCAGCGGTCAACTGATCGTCCGTCTCCGACTTGAATCGAAGCATGCTCATGCACACGGTGAACTCTGCCTCAAACGGTCCGGCCGTGCGCTCAAAGATGACGCGGACCGGATCACTCGTGTCGTCCACGAGCATGCGTACCCCGGGATTTACGAGTCGGAGATAGCGAGTCAGTCGTTGCAGGCCCTGCTCCACCGAATCTGAACTGACGATCAAGTAGTCGAGGAGTGCGCTCGAGCCGACAGGCATGTTCATGGCGAGCCGAAGCGCCAGGTTTTTGACGAGTCCCTGCCGTTGCGCCGTCGCAAACACGGCCGCGCATGCCGAGCGCGAGAGATGCGCATCGGGATCTTGCACGTCCTCGCGGCGCAATCCAGCCGAGTGAAGAAGCGCACCGAGATCGAAGCCCAATTGCTCGAGAGCGAAGAGCAGGCCCCGAACCTCGCGCACTCCGTGCGCATCCGCGGGGGGCGACGACGACTGTGCGACACCGGCGCGTCGAGTCACTCGATTGTCGCTCACGGTCATCGCGCCGCCGACGCCTCTCCGGGTATCATCGACCTTCACCATCTGAACACTATCATGGCAAATACAGCCGAGGCAGCATGAGTACGACAAAAACGAGTGGAAACCGAGCGATAGCAACGACGACACCGGGCAGGTCCGCATGCCAATCTTGAGCTGGCGCAGTGTCGGTATCGGCGTCGCGTCGACCCTCAGCATGGATATTCTAAGCGGCGTCGCACTCAAGGTTCGACTGATTTCGCCTTTGCCGCCGTATCTGGTCGGGCGATGGTTCGGCTCGGCCGCTCGCGGGCATCCCGTGCACGCGGATATTGCAACAGCGCCGCCCGCGAATCACGAGATGGTGATCGCTCTGCTCGGACACTATGTCATTGGTATAACGCTGACCTCACTGTACCTCTGGGGAATGTCTGCGCTCGGATCGCCGCCGAATGCGAGCTCGGCGATCGCATTCGGGCTGTGCACTAATGCGCTTCCATGGCTGATCATGTTCCCCGCGATGGGATATGGGTTTTTCGGTCAGCACGGCCCGCCGGGCACGCGGCTCCTCGTCAGCAGCGCGATCACTCACGCGTGCTTCGGCGTTGGGCTCTGGATTGCCAGCGCGCTCCTGTGGCGCGCGTGAAAGTGACCGCGCTAATACGCCGGGAAGAATCCTCTCGTCGGCCGCTGCACCTTGAGACTCTCGATATCGAACGACGATCGCAGCGCCGGCGGAAAATCGGCGATCTGCTCCGGCGTTAAGATCTTCAACACCTCGGTCATCGCGTCGACCATCGCGTCGAATGCCTGTTGGCGTGCCGGACGCACCTTCTCGACCGCCTCGTCCATGTCGACGGTGTTCGGGAGCGGCGCGAGATACGCCACGACCGGCGCCCAAATCGAATCTTGCTTCGCAAGAAGCCGGCGTTGAATCTGCGTCAGGCGATCGATTTGCTGCTGGCTCAGGATGCTCAGCGAGTCCTTCACCTGGAGAATCCCGTCCAGCGGATTGAACACCGATCTCAGGAGCTGCTGCCGAATCTGCTGCGCGCTCCGTTTGTCGCCGCGACGGCTGCGCCCCGGAAGAATAATGTTCGCAAGGCCCTGATGATCCGTGTCGCCGCCAAGCCGCACGCGCGCTTCGAGGCTGAGAATGAACGGCAGTCGTAGCGACGAGCTCGCAAAGCGCGTGTCGCCGAAGCGTTGATTCACTTCGTACTTGTACGCGTTCGACGCTGGATCGTAGCCGCGCACGCGAAGCAGCGTGGCGTCCGGCGTTGCCGGTTGTCCCCAGCCCTGCATGTGATTCACGCCATGCACCAGCTCATCCACACCGGCAAACGGATTCGAGATGTTGAGCGATACCGTCGTGCGGTTGTCCCAACCGAGCTTCTCGGGGTTGAGCGTCAGCGTCGCGGCAGCGGTCGCGGTCCATGGACCTTCGCACGAGTTGCGGCCGGCGATCGTCCCGAATTGGCTGCTGAGACATCGCTTGACACGCGACGAGGCGGTCGATAAGAGATCACTCATTCCCTTCCCGATCGCCGCGTCCCCGGCATTTGGGTTGAAGATGAATGCGCGATCGTTCGACAACCCGTCGCCGTTCACATCGCCCGCGACCACGGGCGTAAAGGGCAGGCCCGACTGCGCGCGTCCCGTGAGCGCGACCGAGAAGAGACTGCCAACCCGAGTGTACAGATTGACGTTCACCGCATGCTTGCCGCCGATCGAGTTCCTCGCCCATTCCACGTTGTTCGGGTTGCCGGCCGTCGTCGCCACAAAGCCTCGCGTCTGCTCGCGCAAGTCGGAGTAGACGTAGCTCATCGTCCATCGCGTGTTGATCGTGCTGAACCCGATCGGCTGCAGCGTGAAGGTGTACTGCGCGCCGCGCGATTCGAGGTCCGAACGCAGGTCGTTCACGCTACCGAACAGCGGCGACACACGCGAATCGACGTTCGTCACCGCGCCCGTCCCCGGCACGATGCTCGTCGGCTGCGCATAGACTGGCCGTCCGCCCTCGGTGCTGAGAGTGGCGCGCTGGACGCCGGTAAAGTTCAGGTCGACCGGCGATTGTTGATGGAGATTCCGCGAATAGGTTGCATCGGCCGAGAAGCGGAAGAGCTTCGTGATGAACGGGCCGCGGAGCGTGAGGTTGCCGCGCCAGCTCCGCTGCGACTGGAAGTTTGGGTCCATCGCCCAGACGTTCGGCCGATTGCTGACGAACGCCGACTGCGATCCGGCGGCGCAAGTCGTGGGGATCACTCCTTCGTTCGTCATATACGCCGCGAAGTCCGGGACGGGTACGGCGGATCCGACACAGAGAAGTTGAGTCAACGCGTCGGGAAGACCGGTGTTTGTGATCACCGGCGCGATGAGTCCCGGACGCAGGTCATTTCGGAACTCGCCGATGCCGCCGCTCAAAAAGCCCCACGGCGCGCCAAAGCCGGGAATGCCGGTCGTGCCATTGTTGCCAAAGCCCCACGAGAAGCTGGCGCGCGGACTGAGCACGGCCTCGCGCGGCGCGCGATCAGTGCGCAGATGAAACACGCTGTCGACAGTCTTGTTGTACGCAAGCGCGTTGCCGATGGCGTTCCCGTCGACGCGCACGCCGTACGTCACGTTCACTCGATCGCCGGCACGCCACTGATCGCCGAGCGCGAGCGCTGCCGTCTGGACGTCGGCGACCATGTCATGCGTCGCGAACGAACGCGTGAAGGATGACGGATTGTTCGCCTGCACGTCGGCGATGGAGTTGTAGATGAAGGTGCCGCGCGCGTTGCCGCCCTCGGTCTGCGTCAAGCGATCGAGGCGCCCGTTCGCCGTGAGACGCCAACGATGTTTGTTGTCGAGCGAGTTCCACGATGTCTGATTGAAGAACTCGGCGCCCGATGTGCGAGTGTTGCGTGGTAGCGCCGAGTTGCCGCCGAAGACGAGCGACGCCAGGCTGGTTGATCCATCGAGCAGTTGCGATGTGACGAGCACGCGTGCGTCGGGAAGGCGCGTGTACGGCGTCGCTTCCGTGGCGTCGGTGTGGGCGCCGATGCGTGTGTCATTCAATACGGTCGTGCGGACGAACGCGGAAAACTCCCCGGTGATGTCGCCGCCATTCCGCGTCAGGTCGCCGCCGTGTCCCGGCAGGGCCGTAGGCGACACGAATGACGCCAGCGATTTGCTGTGACGAAGGGACGTCGTGATGTTACCGACTGCCTTCTGGGTCGGCGTCCAGTCGAAGCGTGCGAGCATGGATGCCTGATCAGTCTGCCTTCGGTCCGGAATTCCCGTCACGTTCACCGGAATTCCACGTGCCGACGCCGCTGCCGTGAGCGCCGACACCGAGTCGCGAGAGATGCCAAGGCCGGCGAGGGCCGCTGGGTCGCCGGTGAGGAGCGATGAAAGGTCGCTAAACCGCCGGCCGCCCTGCAGCGACACGTTATAGAAGACGCGGTCAAAGACGATCGGTCCGCTGAACCCACCGCTCAAAATCGCGTTGGTATACTGCTGGCCGAGCCGCCGGCCGATGCGATCAGTCGCCTGAAGCCCCGGCGCATCGTAGGTGACGTGCACGATCTGATTGACGAAGTTGTTCCCGGGCGCCTGCGTCACCGAGAGCTGCGCACCGCTAAATCCGCCGCGCGAGACGTCGTAGGTGGACGCGCTCACGCGCACGGCGCCGATGATGTCGCGCGGCACATCACCCCCACCGAACGCGAGCCCGTTTAGCGTGACGTTGTTCTGCGCGCTCGAGAGTCCAAGCACGGAGAAACCGGGCAACCCGGTCGACGCGTCGCTCGTGAGCGTAATGCCCGGAACCTGCGAGATCATGCCGAGCAGGTCGCCCTGATCAGCGACGGCGAAGACTTCGGAGCTTGCAATAATTCC
>Ga0193753_10000776_pt1 | contig 29861 bp, 27 predicted proteins | sample H1c2metaG_FD_144925 | JGI IMG/M metagenome (GOLD analysis project Ga0193753, IMG submission 144925) | Soil microbial communities from a riparian zone of the East river system, Colorado, United States - H1c2 | ecosystem: Environmental > Terrestrial > Soil > Riparian zone | place: USA: East...
CGTTCGGATGAATCGCCGCCAAGACTTTGCCCTCGCGCACGATGCCCGCCGCGTCGATCGCGGTGACCTCGGCGCTGATCGGCCCATCGACGACTTCGCAAATCTCGCGAATGATCGTTTCGAGCGACCGTCCCGCCTTTGCGACGAGGCTCGGGTTCGTTGTCACCCCGTCGATAACGCCCATGGCTGCGGCATCCCTGATCTCATTCAGGTCTGCGGAATCGATGAAGATCTTCATAACCTTGCCCTCTTTGTTCGGACCCTGGCGTTGTAGGGCGCGGCCCGTACGGGGTCAAGGATCCCACTTCTACGCATTTGCGCGTAGTTTGCGTGTCGCACGCATCGTTACAGCGCCCTCTGCCGGGCCGATTTGCACCGCCCTCACGAACAGGTTGAAATAGACGGGCTGTTCCCCGTCCAAGCTGGCATGTCGCACCTGATCAGGCTCGTCACAGCCCTGGCCGTCTTTCTAGCGGCGGCGCAGGTTCAAGCGGAGAGCAGGAAAGCTCCCGCGTACGATGCGCGTCGCGATCGGCTCGAAGGTATCAGCAAAGTCGAGCTCGCAGGTCTCGCACCGCAGCTCGACCAAGGTCCTGTTGCCTTAGTCGAGTTCGCGAACATGGACGCGGACCAGCTGCCCGCGATCAACGTCGCGATGCGCGTCGGCGTGAGCGCCGATCAACTCACGAAGTTGATCGCCGATCCCGGCAATTACCCGAAGTTCATGCCGACGGTGGACTCGGTCGAGGTGCTTGCGCGCAGCGACAACGCGATCGTCTACGAGTGGTCGTTCGACCTCGCAGTACTGCACTTGCGCGGTCGCAACACGATGACGATCTACAAAACCGCGCCGGGCAAAGACAGCGCGTCGCGCATCACGATCGACAGTGACGAAGGCGACATGGGCCGCGGTCGGTTTTCGATCCGCGTGTATCCGCAATCGCCCAAAAGCTCGCTGCTCTTGGTGTCGATGCGCCTCGATCTTCGCGAGGCAAACTATGTCGCGCGCCAGATGGCGAAGGCGGCGCGCAGCATCAATCGTTCGGCGAACTTGTCGCTCACCTTGTCGATGGCGCTGCACTTGCGCCAGGAAGCCGAGCGACGCGCAGGAATCGCCCAGCCGAAGGGGCCGCTGCGGGGTCTCGACAAACCGGCGTTCGATTTACGCGCACTCGCTTCGATGCTGTCGCGCGGTGATTTGCTGTTCTTCAACATGACCGGCGATCAACTGAACCAAGTGTCGGTCGTCGGCGCGATCGATCAGCCGCTCGAGAAGGTTCAGGCGACGACGCGCGATGCGAACTCGTTCGGCAGTGCGCTCGTGCCCGGAAGTGAAGCCAAGGTGGTTTCTCAGGCGGACGGCATCACGCTGTTCGACTGGAGCATCAATCTTCCGCTGGTGGGCGTCTCCGGCCGCATGCGGATGAAAGAGAACGACAAGCAGTTGGCGATCGACGCGACGAGTGGTGCGCTCAAGGGCGGCCGCTGGCTGTTCGAGCTCGCGCCGCTCGGGCCGAAGGTGACGCTCGTGACGGGCTGGGCGCGCTTCGATTTCTCGAACTCGACCTGGCTGCTCGAGAAGATCTTGAACGCTGATCCCTACTTCGGCGTCGGCATGACGGGTGCGAGCGAAGTCATGCTCGTACGCGCGTTGCGCTCTCGCTCCGCGAAGTAGCTCAGCCCGCGTCTTCGTCTGCTTCGGACGCGTCGGCCTCGCCCGCGTCATCGACGTCATCGTCGTCGTCGTCGTCGTCGTCGTCGGGCGGCGTGACCGTCAGGCCGCTGTCGGGCGAGTTGCCCGGGATCTTGCCGCGATCGAAGTCCGCGACCAACTCGCAACCACTCGCGAGCAGCGCGATGAACAGGGCGGTGTGGGTCAATCGCAGCTGCATGATCAGAACCGAAGGCGCGCCGTGGCCGAAGCCGTGGTGGGCGAGAACAGAGGTGTGACTTCGAGGCTCGCACGCGGCGCGGGCTTGCGCGAGCTCGTCGCAGCCGGGGTGTCAGCCGCGGGTGTCGCGGACGGCGCGTCGTGCGTGAAGATCAGCACTGCGGTAGTCGCGAGCGCCATGATGCCGACGCCGAAGCCTACGTCGGCAAACAACGCGAGCCGCTCGCCTTTGTCTGCGTGGCTCTCGGTCGGGTCGCTGTCGAAGTCGCTCTTCGCCTTGAGCGCGAGGAAGCCGAGCACGGTGCCGGTCACGATGCCGGCAGCGCCGATACCACCCGTGATCCAGAGCGCTGCGGGGGAGATTGGCTCCGCAGCTGGCGGCGGCGTTGTCGCTGCGACTGGCGCAGGCGGTGGTGCTTCCGGAGGAGCGGCAGGCTTCAGCACGATCTCGAGGTCGTAGCGGGCACCCGGATCGACCGTCAGCAACTCGGCGCTGCTCGTGTAGCCAGGCAGCGCGTATTTGAGCGTGTGTTTACCGGGCGTGAGCTCGATCTGCGCAGGCGCGCGCTGCGGGACCGGGCTCTCGTCGATCGTCAGCTCCGCGCCGCTCGGCACACTCGTGACCGACACGAACGCAGGCGTGTTTTCGAGGCCCTTCAACTTGGCTTCGACGTCCCCGCGATCCGGCGCGTCGGGCCGCAACGCCAAGTAGCGATGAAGGGCGGCGGCCGCTTCGCGCACGTGGCCGAGCTTCGCGTGTGACTCGGCGACACTGAGAAGCACGATCGGATTCGGCACCGCAGCGAACGCTTCTTCGAACGCGCGGAGCGCGACATCGTATTGGCCCGCTGAAAATGCCGCCTGCCCACGCGTGTACGCGACGCGCGCGGCTTCTTTGGCCGCGGGCGTCGGCTCAGCCGCAGGCGCTGCGGTTGCACCGCTAGTGCTAGCCGCGCCGGGAGCACTCGGCGCGGTTTGCGCCGGAGGCTGCGCGACCGGTGGCTTCGGAGCAGGCGTTTGCACCTGCGGTGTCGCCACCGGCGGTGCTGCGGGTGCCTGAGCAAAGCTCACGTCATGCGCAAATGCCGACGCGAGCGCTGCGAGCACCCAAAGCTTTGGATCGATCGCAGCGCGCAGCATGGGGCGGACGTTACGGTGCGTGTCGATCGAGGTCAACTGTCCGGGCAAGTCGCACGCAGCCACGTGATCCTCACGGCTCGCCCGCGTCTTCGCCATCCGATGCGCCGGCGTCGCTTACGGCGTCGGGGCAGGTGAGCTCGCAGGTGCCGCGCGGCGTATCTCCGGCGCAACACAAGAGGCCGCTCGCGCAATCGCGGTCAACTTGACAAGGGTCGTTCCGGCCCTGCGAGCACGCCGCCAACGACAGTGCGGCAAGCATGAGGAACGATGGGGTTACGCGATTCAAGTCAGACCTCCAAGTCGACGCGGCTCGGCCAGGCCGATTCGCGGCGGGAGCATACGTGCGACCCTTGGGACTGCCAAGGGCCGCGATCTGCAACGCTCATTCTCGCGGAGCGACCGCCGGCTGCGCGTATGCACAGCGAAAACCGACGTCGGCGCGGCGCTCGGTCTCAGGGATGCGCGCGCGGGCCGTCACCCGCAACGTATGCGGCGGACTTCGCCAACTGCCACCGCGGAGTGTCCGCTCACTGCCGGTCACGGGCCCGGTGGGTTCGACTGCGCTCGCTTGTGTGTCGTAGGCGGCGTAGCGATCTGCCACGAGCTCCCAGACGTTGCCAGCCATGTTCTGCAGGCCGTAGAAGCTGCGCCCGTCGCTGAACGCATCGACCGGAGCCGCGTACCGGTAGCCATCGATGTCGCTTTCGGTGTCGTCGCTCGCCCCGTGGTTCGCGAGGTGCGTGTTCCAAACCTGTCCCCACGGAAACGAGCGCGCGCTGTCGCCGCGAGCGGCGCGCTCCCACTGCGCTTCCGTCGGCAGCGAGCCTTGGACCCATTTGCAATAGGCAGCGGCCTCCCGCCAAGTGACGGATGCGACCGGGTGTTCAGGCCGGCCGACGCGCGGATCGCTCTCCGAGATGCCGGAGGGAGCGCACGCACCCGCGCTCACGCAGCGTAAGTACGCTTGGTTCGAGACTTCGAGCCGGTCGATTGCAAACGCTGCGAGATACACGTCGCGATCCGGCTTTTCGTCTGCGAACAGATCGGTTCGGCAACGGCCGCTGCTCGGCGGAGAGAGCAAGCAGGTCGAGACCGCGCGCGCGATCGCGTCGTCATCGCTGCCCATGTGAAAGCGCGCGGCTTCGATGCGCACGCGAGCGGCGGGCTGCGTACGCAGCTGCAAGAACTTCGGCGGCGGTTTTGCGGCGGCCGCTGAGGGCTCTGCTGCGAGCGGCGACTCGGCGAAGAACACGGTCGTGAACACCGCGCACGCGACCGCACTCAACGCAATAGGCAGCGATTTCACGGTTCGCGTTTCTACACCCGCAGCTGCTTTGCGCAAAGTCGCGGCGCAGCGAGCACGGCGCTTGCCCCGACCGCGAGCAGAATCGAGATGAGTTGGCTGGTCGACAGGCCTGCCCAACCGATCCCGCGGACGCTGTCGCCGCGCAGCGGTTCGAGTGCAAATCGAGCGGTCGCGTAGAGCAGCACGTACCAAGCGCTTGCATGCCCGGGCCGCAGCTCCCATTTGCGCGCAAACACGATCGCGAGCGCGATCAGAACGGCAGCTTCGTACAGCGGCCAGGGGTGTCGCGGGAGGCTGGGATGCGCAGCGGGCGCGAGCGGGTGCAAATACGTGACCGCCCAAGGGCCGCTCCAAGCGGCGCCGTAACAGCAGCCGCCGAGGTAGCAGCCGAGCCGCCCGATCGCGTGTCCGATCGGCAAGGCGGGCAGCAGCGCATCGAGTGCAGCTGCGAGCGGCAGGCCGTGTGCGCGCGCCAGCCAGGCGAACCCGAGCGCGCCAGTGATCGCTCCACCGTAAAACACGACGCCGGGTGCAGCTGGGAGCGTCCGCGTCGTGAGCCACTCGACCGCTGCGAACAACACTCCTGCGCCGAAGAATCCGCTGCCGACGGCTGCAGCGAGCGCGGCGATGAAAGCACCCAGCTCGAGGCCGGCGCGGTGGGCAGAGTGGAGAGCCACCACGGCGCCTGCCGCGAGCGCGAGGGCCAACAATGCGCCGTAGCCGCCGATCGGAACCTGAACGCCGGCGACCTCGAGGGTCGTGAGAATCGGGTGCACGGTCACTTCCCCGGGCCGGGCGGAAGCGGCGGCGGAGGCAAACCCTGTTGGGGCGGTGGCGAATTCGGCTGTGCCGGAACGCCCGGCTGCCCGGGCGCGGGCTTTAACTGGCTGGGGGGCGGGGCGTTCGGGTCGGCCGGAGCGTTGGGATCGGCCGGGGCGTCCGGTTCGGGCGCAGAAGGCTCTGCGTTGGGATCGGACGGCCGTACGCGCTGGGGTCGGGGCAAAAACAATGTCCCACCGTCCGTCCCGAACGGCGTGACACCGATGTGAAAGTCCTTTTGAACCTGCATGTTGCCGGTCGAGAAGAACGCATTGCACACGCCGCAGGTGAGCGCGACGATCACGCTCGGCACGAACGCGAGCGCGCTCAAGATCGCACCGATTCGTCCGGTTTCGCTGGTTTGTCCGGCCTTCTTCGCTTTCGACATCGCGGAGCCGCCGAGCATGATCCCAGCGAGCGCGAGCACCGGAGCGCCAAACGCGAACACCAAGCCGAGCTTCGGAATGGGCGTCGTGAGGACGCCGACTCCAGCGCAGACCACGGCGAGCGCGGACAGGAGAATCGACAAGAGCCCCATGGCGCGCACGTGGTAGCACGCGCAGGAGCGCAGCGGCGATCAACTTGCCGAGTTGCTAGTCTGGCAATGCGCGCTAACAATGGGCCCCCCTATGACTGAAGAGACAGCGCGAAGCGGCCGTGTGGCGATCGTCGGCCGCCCCAACGTGGGCAAATCTACTTTGCTCAACGCGTTGCTCGGGCAAAAGCTCGCGATCGCGACCGAAAAGCCAGGTACGACCCGAAGTAACTTATTGGGCGTCTTCGTTCAGAAGGAGCCGCCGACGCAGATCGCGTTCGTGGATACGCCGGGCTTGCATCGTCCGCGGAATGCGCTCGGTCGAGCACTCGTCGAGGACGCGAAGGCGGGCTTCTCGGATGCTGACGTGATCGCGATGATCACCGAGGTCGGCAAGAGTGTGCAGCCTCAGCAGTTTCTCGGCGGCGGTGATGGCGAGGTGCTGGCGCATCTCCGAGAGCTGAAAGTGCCGGTCGTGCTGGTGGTGAACAAGGTCGATCGGTTGAAGAACAAGGCCGAGATGCTGCCGGCGCTCGCGCGTGCGAACGAAGTGTTCAAGTTCGCTTCGGTCGTTCCGCTCTCGGCGCAGAGACATGACAACCTGGGTGCGCTCATTTCGGCGTTGCGAGAGCACTTGCCCGAAGGCTTGGCGTACGACGATCAGGAACTGACGGATCGTCCGGAGCGCTACTTTGCGAGCGAGTTGATTCGCGAGGCGGTGCTCGAGCACACGCGGCAGGAAGTTCCGCACGGCGTGGCCGTGATCATCGACACGTTCGAAGACAGCCCTCAGCTCACGCGTATCGGCGCGACCATCGTCGTGAGCAAGGATGGGCACAAAGGCATCGTGATCGGAAAGTCCGGTGAGCGGCTCAAGCAGATCGGCAGCGATGCGCGCCTCGCGATGGAAAAGCTGTTCGAGCGCAAAGTGTTTCTGGAGACGTGGGTGAAAGTCGTGAACGACTGGACCGACGATCCGATCAAGGTTCAGCGCTTACTGCGCGAATCGACGGGAAACGCCTGAGCCATGACTAAACGTCGTCTCGCTCATTCAGGCGGAGTGCAACGTGCACGAGGTGCGTCGACGCAGCGACCGATCGTTGCGATCGTCGGGCGGCCGAACGTCGGCAAAAGTGCGCTGTTCAACCGGCTCGCGGGCGCGAAGGTCGCCATCGTCGAGGATGTGCCCGGCGTCACGCGTGATCGTTTGTACGCGGAAGCGCTCGCGCTCGGGCGGCCGTACGTGCTGATCGACACGGGCGGGTTCGATCCAGGGAGTGAAGATCCGCTCACGCAGAACATCGCGCTGCAGGTGAGGATCGCGCTCGAAGAAGCCGACGTGGTGATTTGCGTGCTCGATGCGACGCAGGCGCCGTTGCCGTCGGATCGCGAGGCGGTTGCGCTGTTGCGGGAAAGCGAGGTCCCTGTCCTGCACGTCGCGAACAAGGCTGACAACAACGCGATCGCGCAGTCGGCGATGGATCTGTACACGCTCGGGCTCGACACTTTGCGGCCGGTGTCGGCGTTACACGGACACGGCATCGGGGATCTCGAGGACGCGCTGGTCGCATTGTTTCCGGACGCGCCGGAAGACAGCGGCACCGAAGAGGAAGTGAAGATCGATCGGATTGCGATCGTGGGGCGGCCGAACGCCGGCAAGAGCTCGCTCGTGAATCGGCTGCTCGGGGAAGAGCGGCAGATCGTCGATGATCGCCCTGGGACCACGGTGGACAGCGTGGACACCGAAGTCCTCTACGACGGCGAGCCGCTGATTCTGATCGATACGGCGGGTATTCGTCGCAAGCGGTCCGTCGAGGAAGGACTCGAAGCGCTCGCGGTGATGCAGGCGCTACGGGCGATCGAGCGCAGCAACGTCGTGGTGTTGATGATCGACGCGCAGCAGGGCGCGACCGAGCAGGATGCGCGGCTCGCGGGCCTCAGCATCGAACGTGGTCGGGCGCTCGTGATCGCGCTGAATAAGACGGATTTGCTCGACGACGACGGGCGCAAGCAGGCGCTGCAGCAGGCGAAAGACACGTTCGCGTTTGCGAGTTGGGCAGCGATTCAGTTCGTGAGCGTGCAGAGTGGGCGCGGCGTCAAGAAGTTGATGCACGCCGTTCGAGAGAGTGCTGCGGCCCACAAAAAGCGCGTCACGACTTCGGAAGTGAATCGCTTCTTCGAAGAAGTGCTCGACCGGCATCCACCACCCACAATGGATAGTCGATCGGTCCGTTTGTATTACGTGACGCAGGTGCAAGCAGGACCGCCGACCTTCGTAATCCAATCGAACTATCCTGACCGTGTTCACTTCTCGTACAGGCGATACGTAGTGAATCAATTGCGCGAACGCTTCGGATTCATGGGAACTCCGCTTCGCGTGATGTATCGTGGTAAAGAGAAACGTAGTTGATTCGTCGCACATGACCCACACAGGTCACGCACGAACGCTTATTTTTTAGTAGTTGAACGCGATTACTAGTTTGCGTTTCAGAAATGAGGCGGAAAGAATGCGCGTCTACTCTTCACGATGGCGCAGTTCGTATCCGCCGAACAGGAGGCGTTTTCATGAGTCCGCAATCACCTGGTGCTGAAGACCCGATCAAGTACACCAAGGAGAGCCTGGCTGGGCTTCGCGACGTGTGGCTCGGCTTCGCGCAAGCGCGTCTTTCCAAGGCGGCTGTTGCGCTCGAGCAACTCGCGGAGAAGTTGCCACCCCCGCTGAAGAAGAAGTTCGGATCGTCGACGACGTCGCCGACCGACACGACAGCAAACGCACCGAGTTGAGAACTTTCGTTTTCGATCGAATGGGGATGCGTTCGCTCGCCAGTCTGCGGTGTTTGTTACTGGTCTGCGGTGTTGTTACTGGCTTGTGCGAGTGAACGCGACGAGATCCTGAGGCCCAGGGGTGGAGCGCTGCGGTGAGTGATTGCCGCGGCGCTTGGGTTTATCAGGTGTTCGCTTCTGCAGTTGTCAGCCGTAACGACGTGAGAGCAGCGAACTCGGGCAGCGTTTTGCGCGCTCGATTCGCGGCCTCACATGTCGCATAGTCCTCCGGTTGATGCGTTCTCGGTCGCTGTTTAGTTTGCGATGGTGGGGCCGCGCCCAGCTGGGTGCGGTTGCTCTAGGCCTCGCCTCGTCTCTGCTCGCGGCAGCGCGCGTTTCGGCCCATGGGCCTGCGCCCTCCGCGCTCGCGATCGTCGATGACGATGCGGATGGGCCCAAAATGATTCGGCTTACGGGGGGTTACGCCCGCCGAGTCGACGCGAGTCACTATCAGTTCTTGTGTCCCGCAGCCTGGGGCGACGACGTGGTGTTGCCCGCCGCAACGATTCCGGGGGGCCCGGTCGTGGTCGCGGGTGGACGGGGGCTGTATCTGGTGGATGCGAACGGCGTGGCGACGCCACATCCGGACCCGCTGGCGGCGAAGCCCGCGACGGATTTCGCGCGGCTCGGCGACAAGCTCTACGTGTTGCGCACGTCGGCCGAGGGCTCTGAAGTACTCGAAGTGACGCCGACGCAACTGCGAATGGTGTTCGCAGATTCAGGCAACTGGACTTCGATCGCCGCGACTGCGAGCGCGATCGCGTTGCAGCGGTTGACTGACACGCACGTCGAGCAAGCGCGCATTACGGCGGATGGCATCGTGTTGGGTCGCGACAGTGCGCCCGCGCCGCTGGAGCCGATCTTGGTCATCGCACGTGCGACGACGCAGGAGTTCTATGCGGTCGTCGCGACTACGACGGGCCGTGAGCTCGGACAGGTTCAAGGCGATCAGTGGAAGCGCATCGAGCTCGCGTCGTCGTCGATCGCGGGTCCAGTGGAGTTGCCGAACGGCGAATCGTTCATCGCGGTCGATACGGATTTGGTGAGGCTGCCCGAGCCGCAAACGTTGCTCGAGGGAATGCCACCGGTGAGTTGTTTGGGCCGGCTCGGAGACATCGCGTACGCGTGCACGCGCGACGGTTTGGCGTCGATGTCGCAAGCGGGGGTAGGGCAGCCGATCTTTCAGCTGGCATCGATGATGCCGCCAGATCTCTCGAAGATCGCGCCGACGTTGGATCCGAGCTTGTGCGAGAGCCAGTGGGAACATTTTCGTTTCGACCTGCTCGCGTTGGGCGTGACGTTGACGGAGCCGCCGCCGGTCACTTCGGATCCAGGGCAGGCGGGCGCTCCCGTAGCCGGTACAACAGCGCCGAACACTGCGGGCGCGGGTGGTGCACCGATTGCAGCGGCTGGCGCCAGCGGAAGCGCGGTCGTGCCAGCGAACCCCGAGCCTGCAGCCGATAGCGGCTGCACTGTGTCGCGAGGGCGTCGCTCGGGCGAGTCCGCGTCGTTCGCGTGGTTTGCGGGTGCGCTCGTCGCGCTCGCGTTCGCGCGCCGCCGGTGTGGTCACCGGCAACGTACCCGGTCGCATTAATCCGCGGCGCAGGCCGAAGCGTGCGAATATGCGCGCGATCTCGAACCGAACGTGTTTGTCTTGATCCATCGCTCGTTCATATTGGTCGTCGCGGTCCTCGCCTGCTCGACTGCGTGCGATCACGACTCGGAGGCTCGCGCCGAAGCGCGAGGTTTGCTCGAGCGGTTGAACAAGCTCTCGACGAAGGGAACGCTGACCACCCGCAAGCAAGCGCTCGACGCCCTCGACGCGTTCACCATTCGCGAACCGGAACACGCCCAAGCCCGAGAGGTGTGTCGCAGCGCGCATTCGCAACTGCTGCAAGCCGAGGCGATGCAGGTGTCTGCGCGCAAAGCGCTCGATGAAGCGACGAAGGATCGCGCGCCGGGCAGCCCTCCGATGTCTTCCGAGCGGGGCCTCGCGATCGCGGCGGACCTGAAGAAGTCGACCGCCGCGCTCGCCTCCGCCCAGCTGCAATTTCCAAAGTGTGAGCAAGCTACGATCGCGCTCACGCGTGAAGCCCGCTGATTTCCCGCCGTTTTTGGAGGATGTTGCCGTCGGCCGGCGGAGAGGCCACCATGTAGGTTCGTGCGCCGGACATCTCCTGGAATCTCGGTTTTTGCGGGGCTGATCAGCTGCCTTTCGCTCGCTGCTTGCACCAAGTCTGCAGAGTCGAGCGGTGGTGACGAAGGGCGCGGTGATGATTCATCGAGCTCGGTGATTCAGACGCAGCCCGTCCCTGCGAAGCCTCCATTCGACGTGTCTGGCGAAGCGGATGGGCTGTTGCTCGTCTGGTACGACGCGTCGGGCATTCACACGGCGACGAAGCGTTCCGAGATTCCTGAAGCGAACCGAGCTCAAGTGCGCGTCGATTCGCTCAGCGTCGCGCCGGATGCGCGGCTCGATCCGGATCAGTTGTACGTGGCGGACTTGCGGAACGCGGGTTCGGACGGTCGGTATCCCGTGCGTAAGGCGACGCGGACCTGGTTCGATTCGCAGGTGGATCGCGAGAAGCCTGCGCCGCCGGAAGCGAAGGCGGAGGACGTCGTCATTTACAAAGCGGCTTGGTGCGGTGTGTGTAAATCGGCGGCAGGCTTTCTCAAGCGGAAGCACGTTGCGTTCATCGAGAAGGACATCGAAAAAGATCCCGCTGCCGCCGCTGAGATGCAGCGCAAGGCTAGCGCGAAGGGTCTTCATCCGACGGGCGTCCCGGTGATCGACTATCACGGTGAGCTCTTGCTTGGTTTCGACCAGCAGCGGCTCACGCAATTGATCGGCGGGTAGTGCCGCTCGCGGCGTCGCGGTTAAACTGCGAGCCATGCGAAAACTGGCTTACTACGTTGCGGTCACGGCGGATGGCTTCATCGCTGCCGAAGATGGGTCGTACGACACGTTCCTGTTCGAGGGCCCGCAGGCAGCCGATTTACTCGCGGACTTCCCGGAGACGATGCCGACACATCTGCGTGAGCCGCTCAAGATCACGGCGCCGAATCAGCGGTTCGACACGGTTCTGATGGGGCGAGCGACGTACGAAGTCGGGCTGAAAGACGGTGTGAAGAGCCCGTATTCTCACCTCGAGCAGTATGTGTTTTCGAGCACGCTCGGCGAGAGCCCCGACCCCGCGGTGGGTTTGGTGTCTGCGGATGCTGTGAAGTTCGTGCGTTCGTTGAAGTCGCGTGAGGGTCGGGACATTTGGTTGTGCGGCGGTGGCGAGCTCGCGGCGTCACTTGCGACCGAGATCGACGAGCTCATTTTGAAGCTGAATCCGGTCGTGATCGGTGCCGGAATCAAGTTGTTCGGTCGTGCGGTCGCGCCGATCAAGCTCGCGTTGAAGGAGCGGAAGATCTACGACAACGGCTATCTGCGGCTTCACTACGCGCGAGCGTAACGAAGCTCAGCTGTTCGGCAGAATCGGCTCGGCGGCTTGGGCCTTCAACGCGACTCCCGATACGCCTTGCTCGAGTGAACGCACGAGTAACCCGGCGAGCTGTTCTGCCGCTTCTGCCGGCGATAACCCACCCGGCTCGCGGACGTTCGAGATGCAATTGCGCTGCGCGTCGGTGTTGCCGCCTTTCGGGCTGAACGTCAGATACATGCCCAAGCTGTCCGCTGCGCTCAACCCCGGTCGCTCGCCGAGTACGATCACGGCGATACGCGCTCCAAGTGCTTCGCCGATCACGTCGGACAAGGCGACTCGCCCGTTTTGGACCAGAACAACCGGTGAAGTCTGCAGCCCACGGCGGCGGAACGCATCGAGCAGAGCTCGCAACGTCGAAAGGCCGTGCGCCTCCACCGCAGTGGCCGACAGGCCGTCGGACATGATCAATGCGACGTCCGGCGCCTTCCCCGTGGCGGCTTTCGTTTTCAGCGAAGTGAGCGACTTCGCGTCGAGCTGCCTGCCGAGATCGGGCCGCGCTAAATACGTCGTTCGATCGGTGGCGCACGAGTGGGCGACAAACGCGCCGATGCCTGCGTCCGTCAGCTCGCGCGCAAATACCTCTGGATCCCAGCCTTTCATCACCGCATCGCGGGCTTGCGCGTGCGCCAGCTGAAAGGCCAAGAGCTCGGACGTGCTCACAGTCGTACCTGCACGCGGCAATCCGATGCGTGCATTCGTGTAGCGACGCAGTGGCGCCCAATCGCTCACGACTCACCTGCTTCGTTGGCTTCGCGCAAGGCCGGCGTCAAAAAACCGGGCAACGCGCGCGACTGGTTTGCCGACAGCGCCGCCCGCGTCGCGGATTCGAAGATTCCCTTCGACAACAACCACGCCTCGAACTCGGGTGCCGGCGGTAGCTGCAGGACCTCACGCAGATACAGCGCATCGTGAAACGACGTACTCTGGTAGGCGAGCATCACGTCGTCCGCGCCCGGCACGCCCATGATGTAGTTGACGCCGGCGACGCCCAGCAGCGTCAGCAGCGTGTCCATGTCGTTCTGATCGGCGTCGGCGTGGTTCGTGTAACAGACGTCGCAACCCATCGGCAGGCCGAGCAACTTGCCGCAGAAGTGATCCTCGAGACCCGCGCGAATGATTTCGCGACCGTCGAACAGGTACTCCGGGCCGATGAAGCCGACGACCGTATTCACGAGGAGCGGCGAGTACTCGCGCGCGACCGCGTACGCCCGCGCTTCGCAGGTTTGCGCGTCTACCCCGTAGTGCGCGTCGGCCGAGAGGGCGCTGCCTTGGCCGGTCTCGAAGTACATCAGGTTGTCGCCGACAGTGCCGCGCTTGAGCTCGAGCGCGGCCTCACGCGCCTCCTTCAGCATCGACAACTGAATCCCGAACGACTTGTTTGCGGCCTCGGTCCCGGCGATCGATTGAAAGACCAGGTCGACGGGCGCGCCTGCCGCGACGAGCTGCATCGTCGTAGTCACGTGTGCGAGGACGCACGACTGGGTGGGAATCGCGTGCTTTTCGCGAAGCTCGTCGACCAGCCGCAGCAGTAGCTGCACGTTCGCCGGATCGTCGGTCGCGGGGTTGATGCCGATCACCGCGTCGCCGTTGCCGAGCAGCAATCCATCCAAGATGCTCGCCGCGACCCCGCGTGGATCGTCGATCGGATGGTTTGGCTGCAACCGCGTCGCCAGTCTGCCGCGCAAGCCGAGCGTGTTCCGAAACCGCGTCACGACCTCGCACTTGCGCGCGACCGAGATCAGATCCTGATGGCGCATCAGCTTGCTGGCCGCCGCGACCATCTCCGGGGTCAGCGCCCACCGCACTCGAACCAGCGCAGCGGGGTCTGCGTTCAGCAGCCAGTCGCGAAGCTCCCCGACCGTGAGCGACGCAATCTCGCGGAACGCCTCCGGATCATGCTGGCTCCGGATCAACCGCGTCACCTCGTCGATGTCGCCTGGGATCAAGTCCTCCGCAAGGAAGGCCCGCAGCGGAACGTCGGCCAGCGCGAACCGTGCGGCGACCCGTTCGGTCTCGTCTTTCGCAGCGATCTCGGCTAAACGATCGGCGGCCCGGCCGGGCGAGGCTTTAGCGAGGAGCTCGCGAAGCGTCGCAAACTCGTAGGCGCGACCTGCAGTTGTCTGCCGAAAGCCCACGAGCGAGACCGTACCACTCGCAGGTTTCGATGCCGTGTTTGCGGCTGAGACCTGGCGGACCGGATCAAACTCGTAACCTGGATCGAGTTTGGCTCAGTTTTTGTCCCCTGTGTTCTTGACTCTTTAGAAGCCTACGCGTACAAGACACGCCCCTTTTGCGTGCCAGACGCAGGCGCGCGTCCGTCCGATCGCACCGACGTGTTGATTGGTAGGAATCTCCGCGTAAACACAGGAGTTTCTGTTGCTGGCGTAGCTCAACGGTAGAGCACCTGTTTTGTAAACAGGCGGTTGCAGGTTCAAATCCCGTCGCTAGCTCCCACGTTGAGGATGTCGTCACAGAGAGAAAGCTAACAATTTCGGAGGGTTGCCCGAGCGGCCAAAGGGAGCAGACTGTAAATCTGCCGGCTTATGCCTACAGAGGTTCGAACCCTCTACCCTCCACCCCCCGCGCGCCAGCGGGGTAGTCACAAATGATAACGCGCGGGAGTAGCTCAGTTGGCAGAGCGTCAGCCTTCCAAGCTGAATGTCGTCGGTTCGAACCCGATCTCCCGCTCCGGTAGCAAACCTAACCCCACGTCACGAAACGACAATCCGCCCAGGTAGCTCAGTGGTAGAGCACCTCCTTGGTAAGGAGGAGGTCGGGAGTTCAATCCTCCTCCTGGGCTCCCGCCCGGCAACAGCCAGTCCTTAGAACCCCGAAACAGTATCAGAGACGGTCCGGAGACACTCATGGGTAAGGAAAAGTTCCAGAGAACCAAGCCGCACGTGAACATCGGCACGATCGGCCACATCGACCACGGCAAGACGACGCTTACGGCGGCGATCACCAAGGTTATGGCCGACACGTTCGGTGGCGCGGCTGTCTCCTATGCTGATATCGCGAAGGGCGGCACCGTCCGCGACGCGAGCAAGATCGTCACGATCGCGGTGAGCCACGTGGAGTACGAGTCCAAGACTCGCCACTACGCGCACGTCGATTGCCCGGGGCACGCGGACTACATCAAGAACATGATCACGGGCGCTGCGCAGATGGACGGCGCGATCCTGGTCGTGAGCGCGCTTGACGGTCCAATGCCGCAGACCAAGGAACACGTGTTGTTGGCCGGCCAGGTGGGCGTGCCGAAGATCGTGTGCGCGTTGAACAAGACCGACGCGGTCGAAGACCCCGACCTTCTCGATCTGGTCGAGATGGAAGTCCGCGAGCTGCTCAACAAGTACAACTTCGGCGGCGACGACGCGAAGGTTGTGCGTGTGAGTGCGCTCAAGGCGCTCCAGGGCGACGCGCAGTGGATCAAGTCGATACAGGAACTGGTAGAAGCGGTGGACGAAGCGATCCCCCTACCGGTGCGCGACGTCGACAAGCCGTTCTTGATGGCTGTCGAGGACGTGTTCTCGATCAAGGGCCGCGGCACCGTGGTCACCGGCCGGATCGAGCGCGGCAAAGTCCACGTGAACGACGAGATCGAGATCTTGGGTTTCCGGGATCCGAAGAAGAGCGTCGTGACGGGCGTCGAGATGTTCCGCAAGTTGCTCGACGAGGGCCAAGCTGGCGACAACGTCGGCTGTCTCTTGCGCGGCATTGAAAAAGACGACGTCGAGCGCGGCCAGGTTCTCTGCAAGCCCGGCTCGATGAAGACGCACAAGAAGTTCGAGGGCGAGGTGTACGTCCTCAAGCAGGCCGAAGGCGGCCGTCACAAGCCTTTCTTTACGAACTACCGTCCGCAGTTCTACATGCGGACGACGGATGTGACCGGGACGATCCAGCTTCCTGAAGAAGTGAAGATGGTGATGCCGGGCGACAACGTGAAGATCGTTGTCGAGCTCATCACGCCGGTTGCGCTCGAAGCGCAGCAACGATTTGCGATTCGCGAAGGCGGCAAGACCGTAGGCGCGGGCGTCGTCACGAAGATCATCGAGTAAACGCGTAAGTGCCTATAGGGCCGCGGGTGAGGGCCCTATGGGTGACCGACTGAAGATTGTGTTGGTTTGTGAGGCATGCGGCGCGCGCAACTACGAAACGACGAAGGCGCGCGCGAGTGTGAAGCAGCGATTGACGCTGAAGAAGTTCTGTGCCGGGTGCAACAAACACACGGAGCACAGAGAGTCGAAGTGAATTTCGGAACGCGTAGTCAAAGGGATTTGGAACCAGAGCCGCACGTCACGATTAAGGCCAGTAGCTCCAATGGTAGAGCAGGGGATTCCAAATCCTCAGGTTGTGGGTTCGAATCCCTCCTGGCCTGCTGAATCAGGTCGAAGACCATGAACGCCACCAAAGAAATCAGCCCCGAGACCGAGCAACTTCCGGAAGAGCGCAACCTACCGGCGGCGCCTTCGGTCGTGTCGACACGTGGACTCGGACTGAGCCGCTGGGTTCAGTACGTCTTCGTAATCATCGCGGCGTTCGTCCTGTGGCTCGCGGACAAAATGATCACGCTCGGCTGGCAGTACTTCGACGAGCCGAACGACGTGGTTGTAACCGTCATCAGCGCGGCCATCGGCTTCGGTGTCGCGCTGGGTTTGTACCGGACTGAGAAGTCTCACCGGCTCGTTGTCGATGTCGTCAGCGAGCTGTCCAAGGTGAGTTGGCCGTCGCGCAAAGAAACCTACGCGTCGACCATCGTCGTCATCGTCACCTCGATCATCGCGGCGGCCATCGTAGGTTCGTTCGACTTCGTTTGGTCGGCCATCACCGATCTTCTCTACAAGTACAAGGTATAGGACGAGTGGCTGACCAAACCAAAGACACCGCGACTTCCTCGAGCGCCTCGGCTCTTCCGCTCAACGGCGAAGATCCGAGCGCAGCCGGGCAGAAGCGCCACTTGAAGTGGTACGTGGTGCAGGTCTACTCGGGCTTCGAGCAGAAAGTGAAGCTCTCGCTTGCAGAGCGAATCAAGCAAGCTAACATGGACGATTCTTTCGGTGAGGTCCTGATCCCGACTGAGACCGTGCAAGACGGCCAGGGTGGACGGCGAGTATCATCGAAGACTTTTTATCCCGGCTACATCTTCGTCCAGATGGCGATGACGGATGAGGCCTGGCACGTCGTTCGTGATACTCCGAAGGTGACTGGGTTCGTGGGCGGTCGAAAGCCCCAGCCGGTCCCGCCGCCCGAGATTCAATCGGTCGTGCAGCAGGTAGAAGAAGGCGCGGCCAAGCCAAGGCCGCGAGTCATGTTCTCGGCGGGCGACCACGTGCGCGTGAACGACGGTGCGTTCGCGAACTTCACGGGGACGATCGAGGAAGTGAAGCCCGAGAAGCAGAAGGTACGCGTGCTCGTGTCGATCTTTGGTCGCGCGACTCCGGTGGAGTTGGACTACAGCCAGGTCGAGAAGACGGCCTGAATAACGGTTACGGCCTGCGCGCCCAGCGGCGCGAGCGAATGGTGCTCAGATGAAGAAGGTCACTGGACAGATCAAGCTGCAACTGCCCGCGGGCAAGGCCAACCCGGCCCCGCCGGTCGGCCCCGCGCTCGGCCAGCACGGCGTGAACATCATGGCGTTCTGCAAAGAGTTCAACGCCAGGACCGCGTCGCAGGAAGGGATGATCGTCCCGGTCGTGATCAGCGTGTTTTCGGACCGCTCGTTCACGTTCGAGCTGAAGACGCCGCCCGCCTCCGTTCTGATCAAGAAGGAGCTCGGCCTGACGATCACCGGTAAGCCTGGTTCGGGCTCGCCGCGTCCGCACAAGGACAAGGTCGGTAAGATCACCCAGGCGCAGCTACGCAAGCTCGCCGAGTTGAAGATTCAAGACACGAACGCCGCGAGCCTCGAGGCAGCAATCAAGAGCCTTGCCGGCACCGCGCGTTCGATGGGCGTAGATGTTGTCGATTGAGGTCGTGTGACTGACGTAGTGGGCTGAAGTGAGAGCGGTGGGAGACCGGTCAGTACGACCGATCGCATGCACCACCTGGAGGAAGACGTGAAACCTGGTCGGAAGCGAAATGACGCTTTGTCGAAGGTGGACAGGCAGAAGCTGTACACTGTCGACGAAGCTTGTGCGCTCCTCAAACCCGCGAGCTTCGCGAAGTTTGAAGAGACTGTGGATCTGGCGGTCCGCCTCGGGGTCAACCCGCGGCACGCCGATCAAATGGTGCGTGGCGCAATAGTGCTGCCGCACGGCATCGGTAAGAGCAAGCGCGTCTTGGTGTTCGCGAAGGGCGAGAAAGCCACTGAAGCGGAGCAAGCTGCTGCTGACTTTGTCGGTGCGGATGACCTCGTGAAGAAGGTGCAGGAAGGCTTTCTGGACTTCGACACCGTGATCGCAACCCCGGACATGATGGGTCAGGTCGGTCGCTTGGGCCGTGTGCTCGGGCCGCGCGGTCTGATGCCGAACCCGAAGGTCGGCACGGTCACGATGGACGTCAGCAAGGCCGTCCGAGAAGCCAAAGCCGGCAAGATCGAGTTCCGCGTCGAGAAGGCGGGCATCGTGCACGTCCCGGTCGGCAAGAAGTCGTTCGAAGCGCCGAAACTCGCTGACAATGTGCGTTCGCTGTTGGGCGCGCTGATCAAGGCAAAGCCGAGCACCGCCAAGGGCCAGTACGTGAAGAGCGTCACGCTGAGCACGACGATGGGCGTAGGCATCAAAGTCGACCCGCAGTCGATCGACGAAGTGGAGGCCTGATCATGAGCGTCACTCATGCCGTGAAGCAGGAACAAATCGATCTGATCAAAGATCGGTTCGCGCGCGCGACGAGCGCCGTGCTCGTGGACTTCCGCGGGCTGAACGTTCTCAAGGCAACCGAGTTGCGTAACGCCTTCCGCAAGGTCGGCGTCGACTACAAGGTCGTCAAGAACACGCTCGTTGCGAAGGCCGTGAAAGGCACCCCGCTCGAGACCGAGGCGTTCCTCAAGAACCTCATCGGTACGACTGGAATCGCGTGGACGTACGAAGACCCCTCGACTGCAGCGAAGGTCATCAAGGACTTCCGCAAGGACGAGGCCGTTGCGGCCAGGTTCGCGATCAAGTGCGGCGTCATCGAGAACACTGTCATGGACGGTGCTCGCGTTGAAAGCGAACTTGCGACGATGCCGGGCAAGGACGAGATCCGCGCCATGCTGCTCGCCACGTTGAATGCACCGGCCCAAAGCCTCGTGCGTCAGCTCGCAGCGGCCGGCCAGAACCTCGCGTACGCCCTCGATGCGCGCGCGCGCCAGCTGCAGGACCCGGAACAGGAACAGAAGTAGTCACACCTGCCCGATCGGCTGATCCGAAGGGCAAATCTCAGAGTTACGTTCAACAACTTTTGGCTGCCGCCGGCAGCTCTGGATGAGTGGAGAGACAGAGATGGCAAGTTTGAATCAGGAACAGATGGTCGACGAGTTGAGCTCTTGGACCGTTGCGGATGTCGCAGCGCTCGTGAAAGCGCTCGAGACCAAGTGGGGCGTATCGGCGGCGCCAGTCGCCGTGGCTGGTGTCGGCGGCGGTGCTGCTGCTGCAGCGGCGCCTGTCGAAGAGCAGACCGAGTTTGCGGTCGAGCTCACGGGCGGCGGCGACAAGAAGATCCAGGTCATCAAGGTCGTGCGCGAAGTCACGAGCTTGGGCCTCGCCGAAGCCAAGAAGTTGGTCGAGGAAGCGCCGAAGATCGTGAAGGAAGGCCTGTCGAAGGCCGACGCAGAAGAACTCAAGAAGAAACTGGAAGAGGCGGGCGCCAGCGTTGCCCTCAAGTAAAAGCCGAACGCAACTCTCGATTGGTCTCAACCGAGCGCGTGCTTTTAACGCTCGGCACAGGGTAGGTCTGCCCTGTGCTGAGCGCGTCTCATTTTTCTCTTCGCACTTATTTCCTCCGCGACTCGAGCCGCGTGAGGACTGCAGTAGGTCACGTACCGGGTGGACTTGGCGGCCCACCAAGAAAGAGTAGGAGCCCAGAACATGGTGGCGGCAATTCAGACCAATTTCCGGGTGCGGCAGAGTTTCGGGAAGATCGATCGAATCATCGAGATCCCGAATCTGATCGCCATTCAGATGAAGTCCTACGACAAGTTCCTGCAGACCAGCATCGAGCCTGGTACGCGGCAGGAATACGGTCTGCAGGGCGTGTTCCGAAGCGTGTTTCCGATTCGCGATTTCAACGGCACGAGCGAGCTCGTGTTCGTGAGCTATACGCTCGAAAAGCCGAAGTACGACGTCGATGAATGCCGTCAGCGCGGCATGACGTTTGCGGCCCCGATCAAAGTCACGATTCAGCTGATCATCTACGACTCGGCCGGCGAAGGCTCAGAGCGCCTCGTCCGCGACATCAAAGAGCAGGAGGTCTACTTCGGCGAGATCCCGCTCATGACCGAGAACGGTACGTTCATCATCAACGGGACGGAGCGCGTAGTCGTTTCGCAGTTGCACCGTAGTCCTGGCGTGTTCTTCGATCACGACAAGGGCAAGACGCACTCGAGCGGCAAGCTGCTCTATCAAGCGCGGATCATTCCGTACCGCGGTTCGTGGCTCGATTTCGAGTTCGACCCGAAGGACTTGATTTACTGCCGCATCGACCGCCGCCGTAAGATGCACGCGACAGTGCTGCTGAAGGCACTCGGTTACACCACGCACGAGCTCCTCGGGATCTTCTACGACACCGAGGCGATCTACGTGGAGGCGGGCAAGAAGTACTCCAAGTCGATCGAATACGACTTGCTGCCCGGCCAGCGCGCGACGCGCGACATCAAGGTCGAAAGCGAAGTCGTCGTGCGCAAGAACCGTAAGTTCACGCGCGCTGCGATCCGCAAGCTGCGGGAAGCGAACCTCGACCGCTTGCCGGTCGATGAGACCGAGCTCGTCGGTAAGATCAGCGCGGAAGACGTCGTCGACGAAGAGACCGGCGAAGTGATCCTCGCGGTGAACGAAGAGGTCACCAAGGACAAGCTCGAAGGCTTGCGCAAGGTCGACGTCAAGTCGTTCAAGGTGCTGTTCATCGACGGCTTGAACGTCGGTAGCTATCTGCGCGACACGCTCGTCGCGGACAAGATCCAGACGCAAGACGAGGCGATCCTCGAGATCTATCGCCGTTTGCGCCCGGGTGATCCCCCGACGCTCGACACCGCGCGAACGCTGTTCAACAACCTGTTCTTCAACCCCGAGCGCTACGACTTGTCGCGCGTCGGCCGTCTGAAGCTGAACTACAAGTTCTACAAAGACGACAAAGACAAGGTTCCGCTGGAGATCCAGGTCCTGACCAAGCAGGACATCGTGGAGACGGTCCGCCACCTGATCCACCTGAAGAACACGCGCGGCTCGATCGACGACATCGATCACCTCGGTAACCGCCGCGTGCGCGCGGTCGGCGAGCTGATGGAGAATCAGTATCGCATCGGCCTCGTGCGCATGGAGCGCGCGATCAAAGAGCGCATGAGCATGTCGCAAGAGCTCGAGACGCTCATGCCGCACGATCTCATCAACGCGAAGCCCGTCTCCGCGGTGGTGAAGGAGTACTTCGGCTCGAGTCAGCTCTCGCAGTTCATGGATCAGACGAATCCGTTGTCCGAGGTCACGCACAAGCGTCGCTTGAGCGCACTCGGACCCGGTGGTCTGACACGTGAGCGTGCAGGCTTCGAGGTTCGCGACGTTCACCCGACCCACTACGGTCGTATCTGCCCGATCGAGACGCCGGAAGGCCCGAACATCGGTCTGATCGCGTCGCTGTCGACGTACGCCCGCGTGAACGAATACGGCTTCGTCGAGACGCCGTATCGCCGTGTCGAAGGTGGCCGCCTCACCCAAGAAGTGCGTTGGTACAGCGCACTCGAGGAAGAGAACCACTACATCGGTCAGGCGAACGCGCACATCGACTCCGAAGGCAAGCTGCTCGATAACCTCGTGAACGCCCGTTACAACGGTGAGTTCGTGATGGTGCCGCCGGACACGATCACGCTGCAGGACGTCTCGCCGAACCAGTTGGTGTCGGTGGCTGCATCGCTGATTCCGTTCCTCGAGCACGACGACGCGAATCGCGCGTTGATGGGCTCGAACATGCAGCGCCAAGCGGTGCCGCTGGTTTCGCCGCAAGCGCCGATCGTGGGCACGGGTCTCGAGCTGCGCGTCGCGCGCGACTCGGGCGTGTGCATCACGGCCAAGCGCGATGGCTACGTCGAATCGGTTGAAGCGACACGTATCGTCGTGCGCGGAGACGAAGAGGCGAATCCGATCCCCGATATCCACCGCTTGACCAAGTTCCAGCGGAGCAATCAGGGCACTTGTTACAACCAGAAGGTGGTCGTGCAAGCCGGTGACCTCGTCCGTAAGGGCGACGTCTTGGCGGACGGTCCCGCGATCGACCGTGGCGAGCTCGCACTCGGTCAGAACGTGGTTGTCGCGTTCATGCCCTGGGGTGGCTACAACTTCGAAGACTCGATCCTGATCTCCGAACGCGTCGTGCGTGAAGACGTCTACACCTCGATTCACATCGAGGAGTTCGAATGCGTCGCTCGCGACACGAAGCTCGGTAAGGAAGAGATCACGCGCGACATTCCGAACGTCGGTGAAGAGTCCCTCAAGGACATCGACGACTCGGGCATCGTGCGCATCGGTGCCGAGGTCGGCCCCGGTGACGTGTTGGTCGGCAAGATCACGCCGAAGGGCGAGACGCAGCTGACTCCGGAAGAGAAACTGCTGCGCGCGATCTTCGGTGAAAAGGCCGGCGACGTGCGTGACAGCTCGCTCCGGGTTCCGCCCGGTGTGAGCGGTATCGTGATCAGCGCCCGTGTGTTCGCCCGCAAGGGTACGGACAAGGATGATCGTGCTCGCGAAATCGAGAGCTACGAGCAGGCCAAGTTCGAAAAGGACATGCAGGACGAGATCAAGATCGTCCGCGAGAGTGCCTACGCGCGTGTTGCGAGGTTGCTCGCGGGTCAGAAGACGGCTGCGAAGCTCGTCGACGACCAGGGCAACGAGCTCATCGCGAAGGGCACTCAGCTCACCGACAAGATGCTCGCGCCGATCCCGCGCAAGTACCTGGGTGAGATCGACGTTGGCAAGAAGACCGACGAGATGAAGGCGATCCTCGAGGACGTCAACACTCAGGTCAAAGCCATCGAAGAGCTCTACCAAGAGAAGATCGCGAAGCTCACGAAGGGCGACGAGCTGCCGCCCGGCGTGATCAAGATGGTGAAGGTGTACGTCGCGATCAAGCGCAAGCTGCAGGTCGGCGACAAGATGGCCGGTCGCCACGGTAACAAGGGTGTCGTTTCACGCATCCTGCCGATGGAAGACATGCCGTACTTGCCGGACGGCACACCCGTCGACGTCGTGCTGAATCCACTCGGCGTTCCGAGTCGTATGAACGTCGGCCAGGTGCTCGAAGTGCACTTCGGCTGGGCGGGCTATCTGCTCGGCAAACAAATCCAAGAGTGGGCCGATGACCACGGCCTCACGGGCGAAGCGCTGCGGAAGAAGATGCTCGGCATCTTCGCGAAGAGCTCGACCAAGAAAATCCTCGAAGAGCTTCCCGAAGATCAGCTCGTGAAGTTTGCGCGCGCCTTCAAGGGTGGCGTGCAACTCGCGACGCCGGTGTTCGACGGCGCGACCGAGGAAGAGATCAAGCAGTTGCTCGACAAGTGCAACGTCGACAACAACGGTCAGACCGTGTTGTTCGATGGTCGTACCGGCGAAAGCTTCGACCAGGATGTCACCGTGGGCATCATGTACATGCTCAAGCTGCACCACTTGGTCGACGACAAGATCCACGCACGCAGCATCGGGCCCTACTCGCTCGTCACCCAGCAGCCGCTCGGTGGTAAGGCGCAGTTCGGTGGCCAGCGGTTGGGTGAGATGGAAGTCTGGGCAATGGAAGCCTACGGCGCGGCCTTCGCGCTGCAGGAGTTCCTGACGGTCAAGTCCGACGACGTGCAGGGTCGAACCCGCATGTACGAGGCCATCGTCAAGGGCGATCAGACGCTCGATCCGGGTCTGCCGGAGAGCTTCAACGTGTTGATGAAGGAGCTTCAGGCGCTGTGCCTCAACGTCGAGCTGATCGACGGCACGGCCGGGGCTCGCAAAGGTGAAGACGTTCTCGCAGCCGAGGAGGAGTGATCGTGAAAGATATTTTCAGCTTCTTTGAGAAGCCCAAAGATCCTCTCTCGTTTTCCGCCATCCGCATCGCCTTGGCCTCACCGGAAAAGATCCGGCAGTGGTCGCATGGCGAGGTGAAGAAGCCCGAAACGATCAACTACCGCACATTCAAGCCTGAGCGCGACGGTCTGTTCTGCGCGAAGATCTTCGGGCCAGTCAAAGACTACGAATGTAATTGCGGCAAGTACAAGCGCATGAAACATCGCGGAGTCGTCTGCGAGAAGTGCGGCGTCGAAGTCATTCAGAGCAAGGTGCGTCGCGAGCGGCTCGGCCACATCACGTTGGCCACGCCGGTCGCGCACATCTGGTTCTTGAAGAGCTTGCCGTCGCGCATCGGTGCGATCCTCGACATCACGCTGAAGGAGCTCGAGCGGGTTCTCTACTGCGAGAGCTACATCGTGCTCGATCCGATGGCCACGGCCTTGTCGAAGGGCGAGATCGTGTCCGAGGAGCGGCATCAGCAGCTCGTCGACGAGTACGGTTACGACGGCTTCACCGCGAGCATGGGCGGCGAGGCGATCCTCGAGATGCTCAAGCAGATCGACGTGCACACCCTCTCCGAAGAGCTTCGGTCGGGCATGCGCGGTACGAGCAGCGAAGCCAAGCGTAAGAAGCTTGCCAAGCGCTTGAAGGTCGTCGAGGCGTTCCGCGAGTCAGGCAATCGTCCGGAGTGGATGATGCTGACGGTGATTCCGGTTTTGCCGCCGGATCTTCGTCCGCTCGTCCCGCTCGATGGTGGCCGGTTCGCGACCAGCGACTTGAACGACTTGTATCGCCGCGTGATCAACCGCAACAACCGTTTGAAGCGGTTGGTCGAGTTGAATGCGCCCGAGATCATCATCCGCAACGAGCGGCGCATGCTGCAAGAAGCGGTCGATGCACTCTTCGACAACGGCCGTCGCGGCAAGACCATCACGGGTCCGAACAAGCGTCCGCTGAAGTCGCTGAGCGACATGCTCAAGGGCAAGCAGGGTCGGTTCCGCCAGAACCTGCTCGGCAAGCGCGTCGATTACTCGGGTCGTTCAGTCATCGTCGTCGGTCCGGCACTCAAGCTGCATCAGTGCGGTTTGCCGAAGCTGATGGCGCTCGAGCTGTTCAAGCCGTTCATCTACAACAAGCTCGAAGAGCGCGGCCTCGTCACGACCATCAAGTCCGCCAAGAAGATGGTCGAGAAGGGCAAAGCGGAGGTTTGGGACATCCTCGAAGAGGTGATCACCGAACACCCCGTCATGCTCAATCGTGCACCGACTCTCCACCGCTTGGGCATCCAGGCGTTCGAGCCGGTGTTGATCGAGGGCAAAGCCATTCAGCTGCATCCGCTCGTGTGTGCTGCGTTCAACGCAGACTTCGACGGTGACCAGATGGCCGTCCACGTGCCGTTGTCGATCGAAGCGCAGATGGAGACGCGCGTGCTCATGATGAGCACGAACAACATCCTCTCGCCTGCGAGCGGCCGGCCGATCATCAACCCGACGCAGGACATCGTGCTCGGGCTCTACTACATGACGCGCGAGCGTCCGTACGCGAAGGGTAACTACCTCGCGTCGCGCGGTCAGAACGACCTGCGCGGCATCTACTCTGGATCAGAAGAAGTCCAGATGGCGTACGACGCAGGTGAGGTCGACCTTCACGCCAACATCCGCTGCCGGGTGGAAGGCAAGATCGTCGATACCACTTGTGGTCGCGTGCTCGTCGGCGAGCTTTTGCCGAAGGAGCTGCCGTTCGACTACGTCAACAAGGTCTTGGACAAGAAGGCTTTGTCGGCGCTGATCGACGCTTGCTACCGGACCTGCCGCAACAAGGAAACCGTGTTGCTCGCCGACCATCTGCGAACGATGGGCTTCGAGCAAGCAGCGCGCGCGGGCATCTCGATCTGCATGGATGACATGGTCATCCCGAAGAGCAAGAAAGAGATTCTCGATGCGTCGCAGCACGAGGTCGAGACCGTCATCGAGCAGTACCAAGAAGGTCTGATCACGGACGGCGAGCGGTACAACAAGGTCGTCGACATCTGGGCGGACGCAGCGGATCGAATCGCTGGCGACCTCCTCGACGGTATCGGCAAAGAAGAGATCGTCGATCCGGAGACGAATGAGACGAAGCTCACACCTTCGTTCAATCCGATCTTCATGATGGCCGACTCAGGCGCGCGTGGTTCCAACCAGCAGATTCGTCAGCTGGCCGGCATGCGCGGTTTGATGGCGAAGCCTTCCGGCGAAATCATCGAGAACCCGATCAAGGCGAACTTCCGCGAAGGCCTCACCGTTCTCGAGTACTTCATCTCGACGCACGGTGCGCGTAAGGGCTTGGCGGATACCGCGCTCAAGACTGCGAACTCCGGTTATCTCACGCGTCGTTTGGTGGACGTGGCGCAAGACGCCGTGGTCACCGAGTACGATTGTGAGACGCTCGATGGTGTTTGGACCGGTGCTCTCGAAGAGGGTGGCGAAATCGTCCAGACGCTCGGTGAGCGTATTCTCGGTCGTGTCGCGCTCGAAGACATCGTCGATCCAGTGACGGGCGAAGTGCTCATCGCGGGTGGTGGCGACATCGACGAAGACGCCGTGCGGCGGATCGAAGATGCCGGCATCGAGAAGGTGATCATTCGGTCGGTCCTCACGTGCCAGGCAACGCGCGGCATCTGCGTGCAGTGTTACGGCCGTGACCTCGCTCGTGGTTACAAGGTCAACATCGGTGAAGCTGTCGGCGTCATTGCTGCGCAGTCGATCGGTGAGCCTGGTACCCAGCTCACCATGCGTACCTTCCACATCGGTGGTGCGGCGGCGCGTGGTCGAATCGAGCAGAGCAGCCTCGAAGCTCGTTCGGAAGGAACGGTCAAGCTCGAGAACGCTCAGATCGTCGAGCGTAAAGACGGCATGGTCGTGATCATGAATCGTCACGCGGTCGTGAAGATCGCGGATGACAGTGGTCGTGAGCGTGAGCGTTACAACCTGACCTACGGCGCGTTCTTGAAAGCCAAGGAAGGCGAGCGCGTCAAGAAGGGTCAGATCCTCAGCGAGTGGGATCCGTACGCGATTCCGTTGCTCACCGAGGTCTCGGGCACCGTGAAATACGGTGACGTGATCGAGGGTGTGACGATGGAAGAGCGCCTCGACGAGGTGACCGGCTTGTCGCGACGTGTCGTGACCGAGTCGCGTGACCCCAGTGCGCGTCCGCGCGTGTCGGTGAAGAACCCGGAGACGGGTGAGACCATCGTGCGCGAGAACGTTCCAGCGCGTTACTTCTTGCCGGTTGGTGCCAACATCATTCCGCAGGAAGGTCAGACCGTGGAAGCTGGCGAAATCATCGCCAAGATTCCGCGTGAGACCACGAAGACCAAGGACATCACCGGTGGTTTGCCGCGTGTTGCCGAGCTCTTCGAGGCGCGTAAGCCGAAGGACCACGCCATCGTCGCCGATATCGACGGTGTCGTGAGCTTTGGTAAGGACACCAAAGGCAAGCGTAAGTTGTTACTGACACCGGAGATGGGTGAGCCGCGCGAGCACTTGTTCGCGAAGGGTCGTCACTTGACGGTGAAAGAAGGCGACTTCGTGCGTGCTGGTGAGCCGTTGATGGACGGACCTAACAACCCTCACGACATTTTGCGCGTGAAGGGTGAGAAGACCTTGGCGGCGTGGTTGGTCAACGAAATCCAGCAGGTTTATCGCTTGCAGGGTGTCACGATCAACGACAAGCACATCGAGGCCATCGTGCGCTGCATGCTGAGGCGTGTGCGAATCAAGGAGGTCGGTGATTCGGCGTTCTTGGTTGATGAGCACGTCGACAAGCGTGAGTTCGAGCGAGAGAACGAGAAGGTGATCGCGCGCGGTGGTAAGCCGGCGGTTGCTGAGCCGTTGCTCCTCGGAATCACGAAGGCATCGCTCAGTGGTGATTCGTTCATCTCGGCGAGCTCGTTCCAGGAGACGACGAAGGTATTGACGGAGGCGTGCATTGCAGGCCGAGTCGATCATCTCCGTGGTCTGAAGGAAAACGTCATCATGGGTCGCTTGATCCCAGCAGGTACGGGTCTGCCCGCTTACAAGCGGTTGGATGTGCTCGTTGAGGACGCGATCGGTGTGACGGGTGGCGAGGCGAATGAACGTCCGATTGCTGCAGCGGTAAACGAAGAGAGCTGAGCTCGAAGAAGCTCACTCAAGTGCAGGCGCCCTGGTCTCCGAAAGGAGGCTAGGGCGTTTTGCTTTGTGGTCGAAACGAGGCGAGTTGCAGGCGTTTGGTACGAGCAGGCGTGCAATCAGACTCGCGCTTGCTTCCGCATGAAGGACGCTTCACCGTACGAAGGGATGAACAAGTACTGGGTTATCGGTGCATTGCTGTTCATTGGTGGCGTCGGAATCACGATGTCGGGTTTCGTGTACGACATCATGTTCGCGGGGATCCCATACCAAGATGCGCCTCAGCAGTTGCGTGACTCGTACGAAGTACACGCACGCATAGCGACGACGATCGAAATGATCGGTCTGGGCGTCGCAGGCGCAGCTCTCGTTGTCGCGTTGTTTGGCTTTGTGCGGGCACACAAAAACAAGCGCGGCCAGAGCGTATAGTCCTCCGCTCGGCGGTTAGATGTGTCGCTCGGCGGTTGCGAGCTCGCCGGTTGTTGTCCGGCTGGCGCGTCAAGGGCGAGCCGCCCACTGCATCGATGCTCACGCCTAGCTTCAGCCCGGTCCAGCTGAACAAACGACGCAAGGTCGCTTGGCTCTGATAGGCGTGACCGAGTCGCGTGACTTCGAACCGTCCGTTCTCGGAATCGGTGACGCCGGTTGCTAAATCCGCGTCACCAGGATTGAAGTTGTACCGATCCTCTGCGTGCAAATCCATGACGGCACGAAAGGTCGACGGTCTGCCGATTTGAGGATTCGTGAAGACCTCCACTGAGCCCGAAAGCCAGATCCAATGGGCTCCAATCGCCTTCTGCCAATTCTCTGTTGCAGGATATGGAAACTGCATCGAGTTGCGCGGCGATTTGCCGGGATCTGCTCCGCATCGAATAGCGGGTCCTGACATTTGGAATCCGTGTAACTCGGGATGATCCAAGGCCAGCTCGACCGCAGCGTACTGAAAATCTAGAATCGCATTCCTGAGCGTCACACGACCGGCCGCATCTGCTGCAACGTATCGGTCATAGCTGAAGAGCCGCGTCTTGCCGCCCCCGCTAAGAAAGTGGCGGTATGCGGCGATGCGTCACTTAAATCGGGTCGGAGGGCTTCGGCTCCTTCGAGCATCGCTCTCCATTTTGCGAGGTACGCGTAGTCGGTGGGCGTGGGAGCACGTGGCGCGTAGGTGGAGAATCCCGCGTCGAAGCCGAATGGTGGACGATGCGCGGGGCCGATGAAGTAGTGCCCACCAGTCTCCGTGGTACTGGGTCGGAAGCTACCAGCGCTTGCATCAATAAACTTGAAGCCAAGTCTGCTGCCGCTGCCCTGCTTAGGAATATCGCTGGGCAATCTATCTTCGCCGATACGAGCGGCTTCACGGTCCCCAACTCCGGTGGTTGCGTTGCCGCCGTTTCTCTCGTTGAGTGAGTTGCCCCCCATTTGCCCTCCAAGGCATGACGTGCTGCGGCGCAGTCACAGACGTCGAACACCAAGCTGGTTCGGGTTTGACACCAGAGGTTTCGCTGAGTCAAGCCGCGGGACTGCGACCTGCGTGC
>Ga0193753_10000777_pt1 | contig 29848 bp, 20 predicted proteins | sample H1c2metaG_FD_144925 | JGI IMG/M metagenome (GOLD analysis project Ga0193753, IMG submission 144925) | Soil microbial communities from a riparian zone of the East river system, Colorado, United States - H1c2 | ecosystem: Environmental > Terrestrial > Soil > Riparian zone | place: USA: East...
CTCCGCTTCTCGCGTGCGCTGGCTCTGACAACCTTACTAGTGTGTTTCGCGGGAAAGTCGTTTTGTCAGCCGGCCATTACCTCCCTGAGTCCAAGTGCAGCAACAGCGGGCGCCCCGGCTTTCACGCTGACCGTAAACGGCAGCGGATTCGCGCCAATTGCCGTCGTGCTGTGGAACCTGACGCCGCTTCTAACTACCGTCGTCAGTGCGACTCAACTTACGGCTTCCGTTCCGGCCGCTCTCATATCCAGTCCGGGTAGCGCGGCCATTACGGTCCTGTCGTTGGGCATCACATCTCCGGGCACAACATTTTCGATCAACGCGCCGCCGGCCATTACATCCTTGAGTCCAAATTCAGCAACGGCTGGCGGTGCCGCTTTCACGCTCACAGTAAATGGCGGCGGCTTTGCGTCAGACGCTGTCGCCCGCTGGAATGGAACGCCTCTCACCACAACTTTTATCAGTGCGAGCCAACTCACGGCTTTGATTCCCGCCACTCTAATTGCCGCCGCGGGCAGTGCCTCAGTCACCGTGCTCTCCGGAAGTGTCACGAGCGCGGGGTCACCGTTCACGATCGCCGCCGCTCCGGCGATTACTTCTCTCAGTCCGAATTCAGCTACGGCGGGCGGCCCTGCTTTCACGCTGACGGTAAATGGCAGCGCCTTGGTGTCAGGCGCCGTGGTGCGCTGGAACGGAACGGCTCTCACCACAACTTTTGTCAGTGCCGCCCAACTCACGGCTCCGGTTTCAACCACTTTGATTGCCGCTGCGGGCAGTGCCTCAGTCACCGTGCTTTCCGCGGGTATCACAACCAATGCGTTGCCATTCACGATCGCTGCCGCTCCGGCGATCGCATCACTCAGCCCGAATTCAGCGACGGCGGGCAGCCCTGCTTTCACGCTCACGGTCAATGGCAGCGCCTTCGTGTCAGGCGCTGTGGTGCGCTGGAACGGAACGGCTCTCACCACAACTTTTGTCAGTGCGAGTCAACTCACGGCTCCGGTTTCAGCCGCTTTGATTGCCGCCGCCGGCAGTGCCTCGATCACCGTGCTTTCGGCGGGTATCACGACCAATGCGTTACCGTTCGCGGTCGCTGCCCCTCCCACGATTGCATCTCTCAGTCCAAATTCAGCTACAGCAGGCGCCGCCGCCTTCACCCTCACGGTAAATGGCGGCGGCTTTGCATCAGATGCCATTGTGCGTTGGAACGGAGCGCCGCTGTCGACAACGGTGGTAAGTACGAGTCAGTTAACCGCAACTGTTTCGGCGGCGCTAGTTACCAATCCCGGCGCGGCAGGCGTCACAGTTAGTTCCGGCGGTGTAACTTCTAATAACGCACAATTCACGATTAATCCGCCTCCCGCCATTACCAACTTAAATCCGAGCTCCGCCACCGCAGGCGCTCCCGCCTTCACGCTAACCGTCAACGGCAGCGGGTTTTCCGCCGGCGCCGTCGTTCAGTGGAACGGATCGGCGCTTCCCACCACGCTCATCAACGCGGGCCAACTCACGGCTTCCGTTTCCGCAGCTCTCATCGCCAGTCAGGGCAATGCGACAGTCGCTGTCCTATCGGCGGTCACTTCGAATGGAGTGGCATTTCCGATCAATGCGCCACCTGCTATTACCTCTCTGAATCCAAATTCGGCAGCCGCGAGCGGCCCAGCCTTTACTCTGACAGTAAATGGCAGCGGATTCTTGGCCGGGGCCATCGTCCGGTGGAACGGATCAGCTCTTCCAACAACGGTCCAGAGCGCAAGTCAGTTGACGGCTCCGGTTTCCGCAGCTCTAATCGCAAGTGCGGGAGCGGTGGGCGTCACGGTGGGCTCCGGCGGTGTAACTTCCAATAGCGCGCAGTTCACGATCGATCCCGCCGCCGCGATCGCGACGTTGAATCCGAACTCTGCCACGGCTGGCGGTCCAGCCTTCTCGCTCGCGGTGACCGGTAGCGGTTTTGCAGCGAGCGCAGTTGTTCAGTGGAATGGATCGGCCCTTGCAACGACCTTCGTGAGCGCGACTCAACTGACAGCCGCCGTTTCAGCCAGCCTCATCGCCAATGCGGGAACGGCAAACATCACCGTGAACTCCGGCGGCGCCAACTCAAATGCGGCGCCCTTTATCATTTTGAATGGGCCGACAATCAGCTCGCTCTCTCCGAGCGTTACCACGGCCGGCGGCGCGGCCTTCACTCTCGCAGTGAATGGAAGCGGCTACACCCCTGCTTCGATAGTCAGCTGGAATGGGACCGCCTTGCCGACCAGCTTTGTCAATCCGAATGCGCTAACGGCTCCGGTTGCGGCGGCTCTTATAGCCGCCTCGGGAACAGCGTCTGTCACAGTAACCTCTGGTGGAGTTACGTCCCGGCCGCCCGCCCCCTTTACGATCGTCCCAGGACCCGCTCTCAATTCTTTGAATCCGCCCGCTACGACCGCCGCTGGCGCTGCATTTACGCTAACCGTCAATGGCAGTGGCTTCGCATCCGACGCCGTCATCGAATGGAACGGGACCGCTCTAGCAACAACGCTTGTGAATGCAAATCAGTTGACCGCCCCGGTGTCGGCCGACCTGATCGCGAGCGCAGCCTCAATTCCAATCACCGTCGTAGCGGGAGGCGTGACCTCAAACGCGCTAATGTTTGAAGTGCCTAACGGCCCAGCACTGAGCCTGTTGAGCCCTGGCAGCGCGACCGCCGGCGGCGGCCCGTTTACCCTCACGCTGACTGGTACGGGATTCACCTCCGCGGCAACCGTTCAATGGAACAGCACGAGTCTCGCCACGACCTTCGTGAATGCGAGTCAGTTGACCGCCGCGGTACCTGCCAACTTGCTGGCCGCGGCCAGCACCGCTCAAATTACGATGCTGATCGGTGGTGTGAGCTCAAACCCCCTGAGCTTTGTTGTTTCAGTGCTTACGCTCAGTTCGTTGGGCCCGGCCACCGGTGCTGCCAGTGGACAGCCCTTCACACTGACGGTAAATGGAAGTGGGTTCAACTCGAGTTCGGTCGTGGAGTGGAATGGAACCCCACTGCCTACGACGTTTGGTAGCGCGAATCAACTCACTGCCGCCGTGCCCGGCAATCTGAGTCAGAATCCAGGATCGGCTCAGGTTTCCGTGCTTTCCAATGGAGTGCTATCCGGCGCCCTCGCTTTCGGTCTTGTCTATCCGCTTTCGTCCGTCAACCTGACTGGACTGGCAGCCACTTCGGTACCGACGCAGCCGCTCAGCATGAACTTGAAGTTGGCCAGCGCTGCCCCAACTGATTTGCAAGGTGTCCTCACACTTAGCTTCGTTCCGAACGCGGCCGGATGGCCCACCAACGGATATCTGGATCCCGCATTGCAGTTCGCCCCTGGAGGAACAACGTTCAACTTTACGATAAAAGCAGGAACGACGTCCCCGACGGTCGCGATTCCAAACATCCAGCAAGGAACGGTGGCCGGCCAGATTACTGTGACTCTCGGTTTATCAATGGGAACCTTCAATGTCCTGCCGGCGCCACTCAGCTTACGCGCGACCGTCCCGCGACTCGCGCCAGTCGTGGAAAGCTGTGCGATGGGAGCCATCGCAGCCGGCGCGTTTTCCGTACAGCTCGATGCGTACTCTACACCTCGCGATTTGGCGTCAGCGATCTACAGTTTCACGGCAGCGTCAGGCGCGCAGCTTACCGTCACCGCGGCGAATGGAGGCCAGGTCGCGGGAACCAGCCAAATTTCAGTTCCGGTAACTGCGCAGCTTTCGCAATGGTTCGCTGGCAGCGCGAGCCAGCCGAACGGCAGCGTGTTTTCGCTGCAAGCCCCATTTACGCTGAGTGGAGACGCAAGCGCTCTACAATCAGTCAGCGTAGTGCTGACAAATTCTATCGGCGCCTCCGCTCAATTCTCTTGCACGCGTTAGGCGGAACGCTTTTTCGCGATCATCATTCCGTAGCTGCACAGCATCGGTATCGGCATGGCGAGCAAGACGCGCGACTTCAAGCGCTCTAATTGACGCAGAAGCGGCACTCGGGCGTAGTAAGTATGGCCAAAATAGCCGCGATACTCAATGACGTCATAGCCCAGCCCTTCAAAACGGGAAAGCACGCCACGAGAAGGCCCACGGCTCCAACTGTAGTAGGCGCGAAATTTGCCCGTCTTGTGCTCGTCGCGCGGCGCAAAGAGCTTCAAGAGCACGCCGCCTAGAGCCTCCGGCAGAATTCGGTTGGCAGCGAACGGCAGCGCATAGAGCGTCGAAAAGCAGTGCGCCGCAAGTCCGTTCGGCTTCAGCAGGTTGTGAATGTTCGCATGGTAAGCCCGGCCGTCCGATATGTGTTCGTTGACCATCCGGCTAAATATAAGGTCGAATCTGCCGTGCATTTCCTCGGGAATCGTCCCCTGCGATAGGTCGAAAACCCAGCGATCGTAGACCCCGTCGGCCTTACTAAGCTCTTCGGCGCTGACATCATTCGCCGTATACCGAATGTTGAGCGAGGAGACCGTATCGGCGCCGAGAGTCGGATTCGCGCCGGACCCGACCTCGAGGACGTTCTTACTGCCGTGCTTCCTGATTAAATTCAAAATCCATTCCGGCGCCATATCCCAACCCGGAAATTCGGATACTGAATGAAAAGCCACCACCGGCTCTCTCGATTGCGAACCCAAATATTACTCCTCTTGTGCTGCCTTTTTATCTTGCCCGTAATGGGCCCCCGCGTCAGGTACTGTACGTTTTTTTTGAGGACTGTTGTCCCGCGCACAAACGTCTTCACACTCGTATAGCCCGCCAGAATAATCCGAATTAGAAATAAATACAAAAAATAGAACTGCCGATATAGGTAAAATTTGCCTGATAATTTCGCATTTATAATTTGAATAAATGCGCACAATACTTAACAATCGCAGGACTGTTCTTTTCGATCTTTTCTCCGGCACACGGCCAAACCTTCGCAAACCCTAGCGCTTCAGCCACTTTCGGACAGGCCATTCGTGGAATGGCCGTGATAGAAGACCTCAAATTCGGCACAGATGCAGGAAAAACAATTGGTAATACGCAACAATCATCAGAGAATGTCAGCCCGTATGAATCGCCGGAACCAGTGTATTTAACCGAGAGCGGAATATCTATAAACCGTTTAATGATGAGAACTTCATATTTACTCCGGATGCTCTGGATCTTACTGTCACCATCCCCAAAGGAGGCGGATTGTTCCCGGGCGGTATCAACACCGGGCAGATCTGGTCCAAGAGAATCTTCAAACCCACTGTAACTGGGTACACAGTCTATGCCTTCGAGGTTCGAATGAAGATCCCGACTGGCCCCGGCCAAGGCCGCGACATTTACTCGATCAAGAGTAACCCTTGGACTTGGCGTCCGGGGCTGAACTTCTCGGCCGACTATCACAACTACCAGACATTTTGGACGCCCAATTCCTTGAGTGAATTCCCAGCTGCTCTTTCCGTCGATCACATCAGAATCTGGGCGAAGTAACCGGCTCAGGGGGGTCTTCGCGGCCCCCCGCTTTTAGCTCGCCGTAGCGCGCATCTGGTACCCTACGCCTTTGCTCTCTGCGTCATTGCCAGCCAATTGAAGCTATGCCGAACCAATCCGAAAGTCGCGAAAGGGTTCCGGCTTGGCTCATCGGGAGCGCGGTCTGCTATTCCGTCGCGCTGATCCTGACCATTGGTTCCGGGAGCCTCTGGACCGATGAAGCGTTTTCGGCGTACATGGCGAGTCAAAGGACGCTCGGCTCCTTTGTCTCCACGCTCCTCGCCGGAGACTCCTCCGACTTGCAGATGGCCGCGTACTACCTGTATCTCCATTGGTGGACTTCGCTATTCGGTTCGAGCGAAGTTGCTCTTCGCGCCGCGAATGTTCCGTTTATCGTGGTCTTCGCGTTCACCTTCGTTTGGATCGCTTGGCGTGTATTCCGGTCGCGCTGGATTTGGGTCGCACCCGCGCTCTTGCCATTTTTGTGGACTTACGCCCATGAAGCGCGGCCTTATTTCGCGCTTGTCGCAATGGGCGCCGTGGCTTTCGGCTGTCTACTCGCCTGGTTCGAACGCCCCACCGAAAAGGAGCGGCGATTTCTTCCCTGGCTAGTGCTTGGAAGCCTTTTCTTGGGCTCAACCCTTCACATGCTGATGCTCTTGGCGGTTGCTCCCCTGTTAGCAATCGTGTTCATTTACGGGCGGCCGCTCGAGGGCAATTTCGATTGGGCTGCTTGGAAACCCGCCCTCCGGGCATTCGCTCTGCCGTTCCTATTGCTCCTGACCTATATCGCCTGGACTTTTTTTAGAGGGACTGCCTACGATTACGCGAAGCCCGGAATCCTATCGATGGGTTCGATATTTTACAGATTTCTGGGCCTGACCGCATTTGGGCCCAACCGGCGTTTCGACATTCCCTTTTCACCCTATCTGCCCGTCCTCATTGCGGCTTCGCTTGTCTTGCTGATTACTCTGGCTGGAGTCGTGGCCGTGGGACTTCGCACGAAGAATCGAGGGCGCCTCGTGTCCTTGTTCTGGGCGTTTCTACTGGCAATGCTGCAAGTGGTGGCGCTCAGCGTAATTCTGCAAAAGCAAGTGGACGTGCGTCACCTTGGCGCCGTGGTGCCGTTACTGCTGATCTTGCTTGTGGCGGCTTTGAGTGAACCGTCTGGCCGGAAGACATTCAATCTGTCTCGCGCCTCGGCTCTGTTGCTCGCCGTCCTTTGGGCGTGCGCCGATTTTAGGCTGCTGTTTCTACCCGATTATAAAGAGGAAGATTTCCGTTCCGCTGTGAACAAAGCGGTCGCAATCTACGGCCAATCGAAAGCCGATATCGCGCTCGTTGCCGACCCGGCCGGCGCCGGATATTACGGGCTGCAACTCAACGGGGACCGGCCCTGTTTCCCCTGGCTGGACACCTGCGCTGAGGCCGAGAAAAAGGTCGCCTGGATCGAGAAGGCTCCCGCTGTTTACGCTCTTCCGTGGAAAAAACCACAAATCACCGCGTGGCTGGACGCTCGTAGCCGAACCGCCACGCCCGTCGTTGTGATCATGAGTCGAGGCCGCCATCCGTCGGTCCTCGACTCGGATTGGTGGCCTGTTCTTCGCTCCAGGCCCCAATCAATTCAGTATTCCGTGCAGGGCTTTTCCGTCTATTTCATCGAATCCCCGACAACTGCGAAGTAGTTCACTTTCCCCAAATGCACATGTACTGAATGGACATGACGGCCGGGAATTCGCTCGCGGAATTTGGCTGTAGTCCCGGTAGGCCGTTCGCATTTGAACCCACCGCTAGGTTGATTCCTAGCTGTGCAGATCCCGGCGAAGTGTACTTGAAGTATTGAGCGTAAACCAACCGCCCGTCGAAGTATTTGTAGGTAGCGTCTGGCGTCCAAATCGTCTCATAATCATGATAATCCGCCGAGAAATCCATACCCGGACGCCACGTCCACGGATTGCTCTTTATCGAGTAAATATCCGCTCCTACGTGGGGACCGTGATTAAATCCCGTCCAGTCATATTGATTCTGGTTTTGCATCATCAAGAATTCCGGATTATCGATCTCAGATCCATCGTCTCTCCCGGCTTGTTGCGCATATAGCCAGATACCCGGCCACATACCCTTTCCTGGGGGAAACTTCATTCGGACCATGAAACCATAGACGTTATAGCCAGTTACACCCGGCTGAAAGGTTTCCTTCGTCCAGATTTGACCGGACGTGATTCCTCCCGGGTACACACCACCGCCCGCAATACTTGCCGTCAAATCCAACGAATTTGGTTGAAATACGAAATTAGTGGAATTAAACGGCTGATATCGTTCCCATTCCTGCTGAATCACTGTCGTCCCTGCGATTCCGTAAGGATTAAAAGTGGTTGCGAGTTGCTGCAAATTAGAAACTGTTTTACCGGATTGTGTGCCGAAATTGTACCAGCGTAAAGCTCTCATCCCCTGAACAATCTGGTCAAATGTTTGACTGGTGCTCGGATCGTAAGAACTCTGACCCTTCATCGGAGAGAGGCCAAGAAGAAATAATCCACTAACAGCGACAAGGCTGCGTGTAAATGGAGAGGTTGTTTGCGTTTTCAATAGTTTAGCGTCCTTTTAACCTAAATTGTGTGTCTTAACTAGGATTTTTCTGAGGTTTAAAACTCCGAAGTAAGACAAGCTCTTAGGACACTTGTTACAGAATTTCTACTAGGAACTTCGATTAAAGTTTATGGACGATGAGCACAACCCAAATAATTTTTATAGGGTGCGGGCCTGTTGATGATGAAGAAAAGGGGGTTCCGTAGCCGTGGCAATGGCCTCTCGCCGGCGTGCTAACACACTGGCGTAGATCTAGTTGGCGTAGATCTTGGGTAGCGCTTCGCGCCTGCGGCGGAACATGAGAGGCGCAGTTCGGAACAAGTCCGCATTCGAAAGGAAACTGAACACCGCAAAACTTGCCAGCGCCGAGCCGAGGACGAGTGCCGACAAGGCCGCACTTCCGGCGGAGAAATCCGCGAAGATGTGGCCGAAATTATTCCGCACAGCCATCCACAGTGTCATGACGACAACGGCGCCCGCCCAAGCCGCAATCAAGCCCCGGCTGCCGGTTCGCTTAGGGAATGCCAACATCTTGCGCCGGCCCGGCATGAGGAAAGTAGTCGAAAGCAGAAGCTCCGAAGCAATCAACAAAACGAGATACAAAGGTAACCATTTGGCCTGCAGGGCAAACGCCGCAAAGAGACCAGAATAGAGGATGTACGCGTAGTGGCGCTGCGCGACCCAAGCCAGTTCCCCCAGACGAAACATCAGCGCAAGAATAATTTGGTAGGCATAGAAGGCGGCGCTTGGCGCAAACGACACCACGATCGTTTGGAAAGTCGTGCGGTCAAAGCGCGTCAGCCATAGCCCAACGATGCGCATATTGTCGACCACGATGAAACTCGCAATCGCCGTGCCTAAGAATCCGGCCGCCAGCACGAAGATCGATAACAGCGACTCCGCCGCCTCGGCACGCCCTTGGTCGCGAAGCCGGAGGTACTCGACGGAAGCCACGCGCGCTAGCTGCTGAATGGTGGTCCGGCCAACTCCAAACGCCGCGCGCAATGCGACGTAGGTGGTCACTGCGGCAGGTGTTGCCATGGCTGCGATCACCAGCACCGGAAGACTCAGCCGCACCCAATTCGCGCAGGGCTCAGCCAAAGTATGCCGGGTGACCGCAAGCACTCGAAACGAAAGTCTGCGCGGCAGCGCCGCGAAGGCCCCGAGCGCTCTAACCGGACGGCACAACATCCGGCCTTGAAACGCAATCGCCACCACCGAGGTCCCGAGGAACAACCAAGCCAACCCGCTCGCCTGCAGCCGCAGCACTAGAAGCGCCGGAATGGCAAGCACTAATCTCAGGGCAGCGAACAGGAGATAACTTACCTCGGCCCCACGGTAGAATCCGAGAGTGTCAAGATACATGATTCGGATGATCAGTAAGGTTTCGAGAGCATAGGCGAAGGTAAGCGCGGCCTTCCAAACCGGGTAGGGCGAACCCCTGAAAACGGTAACCGCCGCGTCGCCGGCGATCAACACCAGGGTCATTAGGAGAATCAGTATTCTGATCCATCCCCAAACCTGCTGAAAGTATTCGCGGGCGGCGGAATCGGCGGCGCCCTGCTTCGCGAATCGAACCAGCTCGGCGTGCCCCGCCGTTCGAAGACCGCAGTCCACCACAGTTGTTATGGTGGCCACCGCAAGCGCCGAATACCAAGCGGCGGTCGCCGCGTGGCCCCACAGACGAATTTGGATAGGAAGTAGAATGAGCTGGCTGAGGGCCAGGATTATCTGCGTCAGCACCGCTACCGAAAAAAACTGAAGTAGCTTGGTCACGTCCTGGCCGCGCGCCGCGGAGCCAAGTGCGTGTGCAATGCTAGAGACGCTGTGATACCCAGGGAAAGCCAAAAAGGCAAGGAGTAAGCGACAGAGGAGGTCCAAAAAATGTAGAGCTGGAGCACCGACAATAAAAGGGCGAGTGTCTTCGACAAATCCCCTCTAGGCATGCGCCAGCTTTTCACAAGAATGTAGATCCACGGAATCAGAAACAGCACGGTACCCACCACGCCACGCTCCATAAGCAGGAGCGCATAGGTGACCGATGTTACATCGGAGCCGACGTCGTCCGACGCCGCTAGACTCGACAAGCCGTGACCCCAGACGGGCGCCTCGGCAAAGATCTTCCACGCCGCCGGAAGGTGATCCACACGTCCGGAATCGGCGCGTTCATCCAATGAGACGGCCTGTGTGATGCGATCGGAGAAACGAGCGAAGGCCTCCGGCATGAGTGGCGGCACGATCGCAATTGCCAACCCCAACACCACCAGCACGATCGCCAACTGCCGTAGCACGTTCAAACCGATAGGGTGAGTGACGAAATAGACAAGCAGCAGGATTGCGGCCCCCAGCACCGCCGACAGCGACTGTGAAAAAAGTATGCCGCCGAAGGCAAGCGCTAATGACCAATAGCGCAACGCTCCCTTTTCAATCGAGAGCCCCAGAGCGAGAAGCCAAAGACAGAAATAACCAAATGACGCAGGCTCTACAAAGAACGAGGAGGCTCGTGTGAATTCTCCTTTCTCCCAGCCTCTTTGCAAGCCGCCCACTGCGTATTCCTGTTGGTTCGTGACCGGAAGGTACGCAAATCGCATGTGCGCCGCGCGGGCCACCATTTGATAGCCGCCGTAAGCGACCACCGGCATTGCCGCAGCCAACATCACTTTCGCCAATTTGACAATGTGTCGCGGCCAATCGAGCGAAGCCACGCCGCCGGCGAAACCGATCGCGAGCAACTGCAATGCAGCTTGTGAAAGGATGTGAGTTTTTTCTACGCCATCCAGCGCCCCAAGTATTGCTGAAAGAATCGTGGAAACAAGAGGCAGCGCCAAAAAGGTGGCCGACGCAAGAGACAGCCGGGTGCAAAAAGGCAGCGCCGCGAGGTAGAGTAGCGGGACGGAGTATCGTCCTATGTCGAAAAGCGAAAATTCTTCAGTAATCCAGCCGAGAATGAACAGGAACAACAGGTAAGTGCTGATTTGCCCCGCTTTCGACTGGTTCGCCGGAGCACCCGCTGCCGCCCGGATTGCGCCCGGAAACCCGCGTGCACTTCGGAAATTTTCCGTTTGCCAACCGGCCGCTTTCATCGTTCTCAGGGCAGCACTCCATCCAGGTCTTCGGCGACCCGCGTCCAGCTTGCCCAGCGTCTGCGAGACACTGCCTCGCCTCTTAGCTTCTCGTACAGCGCATGATTTTCATAGACTTCTTGCAAGCCCTCCGCTAGTTCCTCCGCGGAGATATCGGGAGATACCATCACGCTCCCCCCGCCCTCCAAGATATCTGTCGCGCCTCCTACATCGGTTCCCACGACAGGTATTCCAAGACGCAAAAACTCGAGCATTGCAATGCCCGTCAATTCCGCTCTGGACAGTAGGCAACCCATGTGAACGCCCGATATCGCCTCGATGAACGCCGCAGTGTCGGATTTCTTGTTGATTAATCCTAGGTAGTCCAGACCTTCCATGGCCTTGAGATCGGCGGGACAATTACCTATCACGCGCAGCCGAATGCGAAGACCTTTGCCGCGAAGAATCTGCACGGCGCGCGCCAGCCGGTCCAGTCCCTTGCGCAGCGGGTACAGACCTACGAAACCTAGAACGAATTCTTCATCCGGCGGCAAGAAAGCTCTGCCCTGCGCCGATTCAACCGCCTCGTCGGGCAGATTCGCACCCGGCGGAACAATGGAAATCTTGTCCGGAGCAATCCCATAGCGTTCCTGTAAGTTCAAAGCGGTCCGGCGGCTCATCGCTACAATGCCGTCAGCCTCTTGATAGCCCTCTGTTTCGAGCTTCATGGCCTCGGCCATTGTGGATGCATCGATGTTGGCGACATCGAACTCGGAGTAGCTTTCGAAGTATTCGGCCAGCGTCCCGTCTATGTAGAAGTAGGCTGAAATATCGAGCTTCCGGCGGCGCTTGAAGAATTCTCCCCCATACAGTTGAAAATTGTTGATGAGAGTCGTTCCCGCCAGACTTTCGATATACCGTGACCAGACCGGGTTCAGATATTCGGACGTAAACTTGAAGCCGTGAGACTTTTGCGCCAGTAGAAGCCGCCGAAGCTTCCAACCCGCGCCCCGCGCTTGCACCAGTCTCCCCGAGCCGCTCGCCGAATACAGGCTAAAGGTGCCTTCCAGTTTCCCAGCCGCCATGCCTGCACATGCGAGATGGTAGGTGGACCCGCTGAAAGATCCCTCCAACGTTTGCGCGTACGCCATGGCGGAAACCAGCCTCGGTGCCCGGCTATCGGGCATCTCGGCCGAGAAATGCGATGCCGGCAGCCGCTGCCTGGCTGTTTCCAGATCGAAACGAGATTCCTGGGACGCAGTACGGGCGCTCACGGGGAGACCCGCATCGTAATTGGATTGGCCAGCGGCAGCTCCTCCAACTCGCCGCTCCGCAAGACCTCCTCAAACAGATCTCCAATCCGGTCGATATTGAAATTCGATTCCGCGTACCGGCGAGCGTTCATGCCCATCCGCGCGCCTAGCTCGCGATTGGCCCAAATCGACTCCGCCCGCTTGAGGAATTCCTTCAAATCGCGCGGATCGCAAACATACCCAGCTTCTGCTCGGTCGATCACCCGCGAAGCCAGGTTGTGCTCGGGAACCGACATGAGAATGGGACGGCCCGCGCACAGGTAACTGAGAATCTTCGACGGCACGCAGAACACGGAACTATCCGGCTCCACGCTCGCCAGCAGCACGTCGGCGGATCCGAGCACGTTGGGCAGCTCGGCATACGGCTGAAAGTCCAGCAGAATTAAGTTGTCGAGGCCTTCTCTTCGTTTACATTCATCCAGAAATTCGCGGCCGATTCCCTCCGACACAAGAACGATTCGCACGTCCGCCCTGCCGCTAAACTTGCGCGCAAGCTCCGCCAGCGTATGAGGATTATGCTTCAACCCCATGGTCCCGGAATACAGAAACACGAATTTGTCGTCGAGCGAATGCGCCCGGCTCCAAGCATTGTCTTTCTTGCGCTCGGGCAAATCTTCAAGGCTGGCCCAATTTTCGATCACCACGCTCTTCTTCGTCAGATAACCCGCCGTCGCGGCGTAGCGAGGGAAATCGTCCGAGATGTAGACTGCGGCGTCACATGTTTTGAAGATATGGCGTTCCAGGAAGTGAAAGGGCGCGGCGCCCGCTTTACCCAGCGGACCGATTTTTCGCGTCAACAAGGTTTCGAGGGCCAGCGGGTAAAAATCTTGAATCCAATGTACGAAACGTATCTTGCGCCGTCTACATTCCCCGCTCAATCGATACTGCGCATCGGTGGGCGTATTGCCTGAAATAACAACATCGGGTTGAAACTCCGCGATCTTGCGTTTCAAAATGTTGACGTACCGGTAATGGACTCTCAGACGTTCGAAATAGGAATAGTGTTTGAACTTCTTGCCTATTTTCAGCGGTTCAATCAAGAGCCGTTTCGCTTCGTTTTCTTCGAGGCACAGCTTTCCCTTCGGACCCGGCAGGTCCGCAAAGTAGGCGTGCATCACATCGTGGCCGCGCCGCGCCAGTTCCCTGCTGAGCTGGAATTGGAACGGGTGGCCCGCGAAGTCGTGGACGAGTATCTTCATGATGAAAAGCGGGCGGTACTGGCGGGAGCCGGAATGGCCAGCTCCCCGATTACCGCGCGAACCACTAACTTAAGATGCCGCACCAACTGCTATCGGCTTCTCATTCACAATTGTAGATTCAACCTGTTGCTCTATCCATCGATAGGTCGTTGTCAATCCATCTTCCAGTGAGATGGCCGGCTCCCAGCCCAACACTTCTCGCAGCAGCGAATTATCGGAATTTCGTCCTCTCACTCCCTGCGGTCCGGGAATATGCTTCTTTTCGATACGGACTCCCGCGATTCCGGCGATCATGTCCGCGAGCTGATTGATCGTCACCATTCGATCCTGACCCAAATTCAATGGCTCATGAAAATCGGACCGCATCAATCGGTAAATGCCTTCCACACAGTCGTCGATATAGCAGAAGGAGCGGGTCTGCTCCCCGTCACCCCATATATCTATCGAATCCGCGCCTGTTAACTTTGCGTGGGCAATCTTTCGGCACAACGCCGCCGGCGCTTTTTCTCGCCCGCCGTCCCATGTTCCTAGCGTCCCGAAAATATTGTGAAAACGCACGATCCGCGTCTCAAAACCATAGTCTTCCCGATAGTGCTTGCAGATCCGTTCGGTAATCAGCTTTTCCCAACCGTAGGCATCCTGCGGCATGGCCGGGTACGCGTCGGACTCTTTCAACGGAGTTACGTTTGCGTCCATCTGTTTGTATTCCGGATAGATGCAGGCCGACGACGTATACAGGTAGCGCGAGATTCCGTTTTCCCGTGCCGCTTCCAACGTGTGCAAATTGATCAGCGCGTTGTTATACAAAATGAGGCTATGGTTGGCGGAGATAAAACCCATCCCGCCCATGTCGGCAGCCAAGGCGTACACCTCGTCCACGCCCCGCGTGGCCTCGAGACACTCCTCCCAGCGCCGCAGGTCCAGTAAGTGGAATTCATCGGCGGCGCTTTCGCCGTATTCAGGCGCCTTTATGTCCGCGCCGCGCACCCAATATCCTTTGGCCTTCAAATATTTCACGAGGTGGCTTCCAATGAATCCTCCCGCCCCCGTTACCAAGACTCTTTCTCGTTTCATGTTATTTCACATTCTCCTTAGTTCTTTCGGCTCGTCCCTGAGCCGCGACACTCCATCAGTAATGGGCTGCGTGGCCTGGCAAAAACCGGACATACCTTGCTTATATTGCTTCGAGTAACTTTGAGCATTGCCGCGCCAACGAGGCGCGCGAGTGGTTGGCCGTCACATACTGCCGCCCGGCATCGGCGATCGGCTGCGTGGCTCGAATGTCTTCCAACATTTCCTTCAACTGCCGGCTCGCGAGGAAAGTGTCGATGTCCCAAAAGTGCCGCATGGATTCGAGCGCAAGACCCTCCACTCCCTCGGCCGTACTCACCAAGGTCCGGCCCGCGGCCAACGATGTCAGCGTCTTTAGCTTCACTCCACCGGTACTCGACTGAAAATTGAACGCGAACCGCCCCAGGCGATAGACATCCGCGTCACTCGCCACCCGCCCCGAATACGTCACGTTCCGGGCCGGGATCGCGCTCCCGCGTAGTGTACCCGCGAGCGTAAGGGTAGCGCCGGGATCGGCATCGAGCACTCTGGGCCACCGCGCGTTTAGAAAGCTGCTTAGATCGGACCGCCGCCGAAAATCCAGCGTCCCCACGTGCACAAAACCGTTACTAAGCCCCTGGTCCGTTCGCAGGAGCTCGTATTTCTCAAGGGGCACCGAAACCGTTAGGCAGCTGGCCGGGCGCTGATAGAGTTCGGTCATCCGCGCGGCGTCGGCCGGCGTGATGGCCCAGTGATGGTCGCATGTTTCGACCGCTTTTCGTTCGAACTCGATATATTTTTCGCAGTCGAACCGGATCGCGTGCCGCGTCGGTCCCTTGCTTCGCCGCAATTGCTCGGTCCGCACGTCCTGCATTACGTTGTGCGAGCGCAGCACCACTTTCGATTGCGGTAGGATGTCGCGGATCAAGGGAATGTATCCGGCTACCGAGGCGTCGTCAATGATAATGATTCTCGGCATCCAGGCATGTAGCGTCTCTCGCACCTCTCGATAGGCCCAGTCCGCGTATAGCCGCTCCGCGGATGGAGGCAGCCCCCGCAGCAGACCGCGCAACAGCCGCGACACCCCGCCCCCCTGGCGCGCTCGAATCAGCTTGCTAGGACAATCCAACTCCACCGTGTTGTGGTCTTCGTCGCCATACGTGAATGTGATCACACCGAGGCTCAACCGGTTGTCCGATATCGCACGTACATCGCTCAGCACAGCCAGGCCATGACCGTCACGGGGATCGAAGGGCGATACGGGAGAAATGAGAGCTATGTCCATCTTTCCTCGTCAGTCCTTGATGACTCTCCAACGGACGAAAGCCGCCGGATTTCCGGCGTAGATTCCGAAGGGAGGCAAATCTTTGGTCGCCACCGCGCCTACACCGAGAACCGCGCCCTCAGCGATCCTTACGCCGGGACACACCACGCTGCGCGCCCCCGCCCAACACCCTCTCTCCAACCGAATCGGTTTTGTGAACAGGCGCATATTGTGCGTGGACCAATCGTGGTTTCCAGTGCAAAAGTAAACTCCCTGGGATACGCACACATGCGAGTCAATCGACACTTCCGCAAGATTGTCGATCCATACACCCTCTCCGATCCAGCAGTGATCGCCGATCGAGAGGCGCCAGGGAAACTTGACGCGCACTCCCGGCTTGATATACACATTCACACCGATACGAGCCCCGAAAAGCCGCAACAAGAAAACACGAACCTTCGACGAAATCATCACCCGTGAGGCCAATATCGGGGCGGCAAACAAAATCCAGAGAGCTTCGATCCATCGGCTCTTACCACGCACCAGGAGAGTATTGTCCGGGACGGAAAGATCGATGGGAAGCTTAGACTCCGCCAATGTGCTGATCGTCGGCATGAATGGCTCTAGCTGTAGGACGGGTACTGCGACTCTTCGCCGCTCCAATCGTTTAGAACCACACCCAGAAGACGGCTGTTGTCAAGCGCCAGGCGTTGGCTGGCGAGGTGTATCGATGTTCTCGTTGTTTTGTTGGCGCGCGCCACCAGGATCACGCCGTCGGAATTGCGGCCCAATAAACGCGCGTCGGGCATCCGCATCATGGGCGGCGAATCCACCACCACCATTTCATAGCGCTCCCGATAGGACGCGAGCAGTACCCGCAGATGCGGCTCAAACAGTAAATCCGCCGGCGTCTCCGTCAGCGACCCACTGGTCAGAACGCTCAGCCGGGGCACCGACGTGCTGAGGATCGGCCGCTGGGCTTCGCCTATACTGCTGTTTCCCTGCAATAAATTGCTCAGCCCGACTGCATTCGGCAATCCAAAAAGCTGGTGAACCTGTGGTTTCCGAAGATCGCCATCGATCAACAGGACGCGCTTGCCGGCCCGCGCAAAGGCAATCGCTAAATTGCTGGCTACCGTCGTCTTGCCTTCCTGGGGCGAAGAACTCGTAATCACCACTAATTTCGGCTGATTGCCATCGTCGCCGGAAAACATGATCGACGTAAGCAGCGTCCGGAAATCGTCCGTCGTTGGCGCATGGCCTTGATTGTCCGTTTCGCCGATTCCGCTCAGCCGATCCTCGAGCGCGGCCGCCGATTTGTATATCCTTAGCGACTTGACCTTCGCGATATTTTCTCCGACCGACGGAATCACGCCGAGTTCCCGCACTCCCAGCCGCATCATCGCTTCGCCCGGATGGCGAAGGTTTTGATTCGTGCGGTCCTTCACAAAAACGAAGCCAATTCCCAAGGTCAATCCGGAAAACATTCCCAGTGCGATGTTAAGCGGCAGCTTCGGCGAAGTGGGATGTTCCGGCGGCTCGGCTGGGTCGATGACTCGCACATTGCTTGCCCCAATCGCGGCCGCCAAACTGAGTTCCTTGACCCGCGCCTGCGCCCCTTGGTAGGCGCTCAAATTCCCCTCCACTTCGTGCTTGAGAATGTCGTAGCGCACGGCCGCCTGCGATTCGCTGGCCGCGCGGCGCACCGCATCGTCGTAGGTAATCGTCAGTAATTTATGTCTCTCGCTCGCTTCCGTATATTCATTCAGGATTCGGTTGACGATTCGGTCGCGCTCCCGGTCGATCGCGGATTGAAGCTCTTCCGCTTGCGCCCGCACCTTTCTCACCTCGCTGTAATCCGGCTTGAATATGGTGAGTAGCTCTGCTTCCTGTCTGCGCAGATCGATGAGCTTGGAGCGCAATCCTCTCAAGTCCGCGTCGCGCACCACGTCCGGAAGAGAGTCGGCCTTTGACGAGGACGCCAATTGCCGCCGCGCCTCCTTTTCCGATAAGTCCGCTTGCGCCCGCAATAAATCGGCTTGCACCTGGCGCAGCCGGTCGTCCGAGATATTCTGACGCTCGGAGGTGAACACCAACCCGTGTTGAGTGGCGTAGCTCTGCATCGCGTCCTCGGATGACTCGAGCTTCTGCCTCATTTCCGTCAGTTGACTGCGCGTCGCCTCCTCGGCCGCGCCCGTCATCTGCGATCTGGCTTTGGCGTTTTGGTGAACGTACTCGGCCACCAGCGTATTCGCAAAATCCGCCGCCAGAATGGGACTCGGCGCTTCCACTCGAATCTCAATCATTCTCGTCTGCCGCACTTCATGCGCTTTCACACTCTCGCCAAGCGACTTGAAAGCCGCGTTGGACAGCGGCGTCACGGAAGCGCCCGTCTCATCTCCCATGCGCAGTAACGTACGCCAAAACGGGGGCCGCGGCCGGTATGCCGGCTGCGGACCCATCTTCTTCATGGCCTGTGAGGTGCTGCGGGCCAGCATGGTGCTCTGCAGAATTTCGATCTGCGTCTGCACATCCATCAGGGCATCCGTACCCTGCGAATTATCCGACACCGCGCGCACCTGCTTCATGTTGAGAAAGTCGGCGTTAATGTTCTGGATTTCGATGGATGTCGTCGTGCGGTACAGCGGAGTCTGCAACCATGTAAACAAAACACCGCACAAGCATCCGCCGGCCGCGACGCTAGTCACCAGACGCCAGTGCCGGGCTATTACCGCCAAAAAATCCGCCAGCTGTTGCGTCTCAGCGGGCGCATTGGTTCCCGGACCGGCGTCTCCCAATGGACGAATCGCCGGCAGGTTTTGACTGTCCGCTTCAGCACGAAGCGGGAAAAGCGTCATCGACATGAAAAATATCTCGTCAACGGTAAATCAGCGCGCCGCTGCCCATTTGAATTACGGCCTCAATGCCTCGCATCGTCGCCAGCTTCGTGGTGCTGGTCGGGATGAATAGAATATCGTTGGCCCGGAGTGCCACGTCCGGCGCATTCCCAGCCAAAATCGGTTTTAGATTAATCGGAATTTGCGTCCGCTCTTTGCCCGGTGCGCCCTCGCGCAGCAGGCGTGCACTTTTAGGAGATGCGGCCCGGTCCAATCCCTCCGCCAGCGATAGCGCCTGCAGCACCGAGATCTTTTCCCGCTCCCCTAGCGTGAACCCGCCGGCCCTCTTGACGGCGCCGATGACGTACACTAATTCCGCGCGCGGCACCGTGATCACATCGTGCTCTAATACCTCGATGTTCAAATCCGGATCGGTGGCCTGCATGAGCGTTCGAACGTCCACCTGCCCCACATAAAAACCCGCGGAACTGTCTAAAATCGCGCCTGGAAGGGGTAGCGGACCCATCGACGTACGGCGGCTGATCTTGATCTTGTCCCCCGCATCCGGCGCCAATCCGCCGGCCATGGAGAGCACTTCCAGCAATCGCTTATGTTGCGCAACCTGCAGTACGCTAGGATTCCTGACCGCTCCTAACATCGACACCGGATGGTTGCGATATTGCACGATGCTGGCGCTCACACTGGGATTCTGCAGAACGTTGCTGAGCTTCGATGCGATTTCCTTTTCCAGCTTGTCCAGCGTCAACCCCTCCGCATGTACGTGTCCGATCAGCGGCAAATTCAGATTTCCGTTCACGTCGATCTTAGGCGCGAGGGTGTTATCCAGTTGTAACTTGTCCAAGTCTTGAACGCGGATCGATACTTGATCATCCGGGCCGAGCCGATAATCTCGAACGGCCGCATCTGCGCTCCGATCCTGCGCCCACAACGCAAATAGCGGGGACAAAGCGAGTAAGACGAGACTACTAAAAGTTTTCACTGGAATACCCTGGTGGATAAGCCGGGCTGGGATACCAACCATTCTACCGGCGTAGGCAAACACCGGCAATCACCCCTGGTACGCGTACTAATACCCAGCTCGGTCATTTTCTTATTTGGTTGTAACCAGGTCAACATAACTACCTATGCCGCGTGCGAAACCACCGCTAATTCGGATGTAGGAATTTCAATCCACGTCCGTTGCTCCAGCGCCTGATATCCGGCCAGAATGATATCGACCGATGCGACCGCATCGCTCGACTCGATGACCAGTCGCTCGAGTCCTTGCACGGCTGCCGAAAAGTTTTCGATTTGATCCCGAAACGCCTGGACTTTGTTGTAGCCATGCCCGAACTGCACCCAGGCGGGGCTGGCGTCCTGCCGGTAATAGGAGCCCTTCCACCCTACGCGCAGAGTGCCCTTCGTGCCGTAGATCGCAATGTAGTCGTCACATTGCTTGTTGATGCTCCAGGAAAGATCCACACGGCCGGTTGCGCCGCTTTCCGCGCGCACCGTAACGTGTACTGTATCTTCCACCTCCAGATCCTGCAGCCGGATTCCACTCACCGCGTGTATCGCCGAAAGCGGACCGAGGAAATAGCGCATGATATCGACCGAGTGAGTTCCGTTGTCGATTAGAACCCCGCCTCCGCTTACGGCGGGATCGGCGTTCCAGCGCTTGGACATATCGACATGCGACATGAACGTATTCTCGAACAGCACGATTTGTCCCAAAATGCCCGAGGAAACGATGTTGTGCGCGCGTACCACGTCCTCGGCATAGCGGAACTTTGAGGCCATCGTGAAAACCGTCCGGCTCTCGCCGGCGCGTTTGCGAATGAGCCGGGCGTCTTCCGCATTCAGGCTCACCGGCTTCTCGCATAGCACCGGGATTCTCCGGTCCAGAAAGTGCATGCAAATCGGACCGTGCGTTGCAGGAGGCGTGGTCACCACCACCGCATCGACCAATCCGCTTTCCGCCATCGCCTGGTGTGAATCGAAATGCGCACAGCCCAGTTTCCCCGCCATGCTTGCGGCCGCGTCCGGCCGATTGTCCGCGACGCAGGTTAGCTTTGCGTTCTCCGCCACTTGAAACGCACTCGCATACGACTCCGCGATTCGCCCGGCCCCCACCAGTCCGAATCGCAATTCCCTGCCACGGTCATGTTTGAAATTCATAATTGCACCGACTCCCTCGTCCTCAGTACGCCCCCGTGCGCACCCACAGCGCACCAATCGTTCGAAACAGAATGTACAGGTCCAGCCACACCGACCAATTCCGGATATAGAACGTGTCGAACGTGACCCGCTCCGCGTAGGATGTCTGGCTGCGGCCCGATACCTGCCACAACCCGGTTAGCCCGCTGTGAACGCTCGTATACAGATCGAAATACTTCCCATAGCGGGGGATCTCTTCCCGCACGATCGGCCGCGGGCCCACCAGACTCATCTCGCCTCGCATCACGTTCCACAGTTGCGGAATTTCGTCCAGACTGCTTTGCCGCAAAAACTTGCCCACGCGCGTCATACGCGGATCGCAGCGCAATTTGTGATTCTCTTCCCACTCCACCGCGAGCGCCGGGTGTTCCGCAAGGTATCGTTTCAATAATCCGTCCGCGTCAAGTACCATCGACCGGAATTTCCAGGCCCGGAACTCCACGCCGCCGCGTCCCACTCGGCGCTGCCCGTAAAATACCGGGCCGCGCGAATCCAGTTTGATTGCAATGGCGATCAGCAGGAACAAGGGCGCCGTCAGGATACAAATAACCGTGGTCAGAAGCAGATCGAGCGCCCTTTTCAGAAGTTGCTTACTGCGCTGAAACACATGCTCGCGAATCTCGAGCCCCAGAACTCCGCCCAAATTCTTGGGACTTACCGAGAAGCACGAAAACTCCCATGTCTCCGGGACAATCAACACATGCGGAAAGAACTTGCGGTTTTCCGCAACGATACTCATCAGCTTGTCTCTTGATTCGGCCGTCCCGGTCAGAAGCGCGTAGCCCCGCCCTTTCAAGTACTGCCCCAGATGCTTCAATCCGCTCTCATCTATTACCGGAACGCCGCAAATGTGACTCGACTGGATAGGATGCGAACAAATCACTCCGACCGGTTTCAGCCCGAGGTCCATTTGCTTATGGAGCGTCTGAAGAAGAGCTTTTCCGGATTCTTCATCTCCAAAAACTACCGTCGGGTAGCCCCACCACGCCGCCCTCGAATAGTTCAACCGCACAAATTCACGCGCCACCGGCACCGCGACAATGCTCAGTAGAATGGCCCCGGCGATTGTCCAGCTAAACAGCACGTGGCTTTGGCGAATGGAAACCGTACTCGCCGTTACGCACAGCGCAATCAAGATACAGGCGAGCGTCGATTTCCGCAATTCTTCCGGTGGGCTCTGTGACACGCCCGAGTACAAGCCCAAAGCGGCAAACACCAGAATGAATAGCAATATGAACGGGATAAGAGCCGCATAGGCTGCGATTCCGTGTATTCCGACGAAGCTCCAGTTACGCACGGAGGCAATGAGTCCGGACGCGGCCAGGCTGAATACGTCTGTTAGTACAAGCACCAGGATCATTAGCCTGGGATGGCATTGCTGTATCTCGATTGGCCGGTGAACGGCGGTCAACGTACTCATGATGTGCTTTCGCCTATGAAATTTCGCTTCTTGAGGAAAATATCTTTCCGGAACGGTCAGGCGCTTGATACCTGTATTCGCCCCGTCAAATCCGAAGAGGCCAGCAGCTAGACACTTCGCCTGGGAAGATTACTAGCGTTCGCGCTGGTTCGTGCGGCTATGGAAAACTTGAATGGTCGTTGGACAGTCCGCTAAATTGCCGCTCGCCAAGCTGCTTCAGAACTTTGATCGCAGACGTCAACTTGGCCGCCACACACCGGCAACTGGGGTGTCGAAATTGTTCTAGCGTTGTCCCTGTTACATACCCCTCCGAAGGGCAAAACGGGAAACAAATGACACTGGGTTGATTTGGAGGTCTTAAAAAAACAACTATGCCATCAATTCAAGGAAGACATTGCTGATGCAGACGTGCGCATCTGCTAGACAGGCTTCGCCCCCATCGACGCACGATTCTTGTATCCAATCCGCGTCGATCACCTTAGTCCCAGGGTCGCGTGTTAGTAGGGTGATTGTCAACCAGGTCGTTAGGGTACTAAGACCTAGTACCGGGGGCCGCGGGCTTAGTACTTCACGTTGATAACCCATGGGATATCGCGATTCGATCTGTCGGTAGGACCCTTGCTCCTATTCAGCTTCCGAGCCGAAAAAGGAGTTGGCCGTCCTCTTCATAGAGCAGCTTATATCTCGCTCGGACCTTCTCCACAAAACTACGCATAGCCGCATCGTGAACCAGATCTACAGAGCCGAATTCACGAGTAACGGCCAGCAGCGTAGCGCCGCGACGGGTGAGATCCTGCGTCCGCTCGATCGACAGGTCGCGCTGTTGCAGAGTCCACCCGGGCAGACCGGAATAGTAGTAGGTCACCGGACTCAAATCGTTGCCGCCGACGTGTACGTCGTACTCGCCCAGCATTACCAGGCGGTCGCCGGGACCCGCATTCTTTCTTATCTCTTGGGCCAGGCTCCAAGCCAATGGGTGCGCCGGGGTGTATGGATTTGAGACCAGTAATTTTACATACGAAGGCACGCTTACTAATGCGATGACAAGCAGCGCACAAATAGTCAAGGCGCCCGGCGAATAGCCATCACCGGATCGCCACCGGGATAGAACGACGCCGCACAGCGACAGGACTGCCAGTGCGAAGAAGACGCTCAGGACCGGCACTGAGTTCAGTTGCCGGTAGGAGGTATCTAATTGGCCTTCCGCCACAATCAAAAAATAAATACCTATGGCCGCAAGGTAAACGTGGAATAATCTCAGGCTTCGAATTGTTAGCGATACAACGAAGCCCGCCACCAGCAGCGGCGCACCGGCAAAGCCCCACGCGAGATCCCAAATACGGTGCCCGATCGCGACGAAGAACCGCGGGTTCCGGATCATCGTGAGAGTTTGCAGCTTGTCGTGGCCCTGCATGAACGGAACAACCCCAAAAACATCGATCGATGTGCGGCTTAGATAGAAAGCGTAGGAATACCACGCGATCGGAAGAATAAGAACGAGTGCCACGAAGCCGGCAAACGCGCCATATTCCCGGATTCGCAGCCCATGTTTTCGATACCAAAGCCAGGCTAGCGGAAGCATTAGGAAAAGTGGCTCCAACTTCAACGCCACGGCCACCGTAAAGCACAGGCCGGCGAACGCGCCGTCCCGCAGTCGTCTCGTATCGACCCACTTGCCGAAATGGTAGACCGCTCCAACGCTCATCGCGATCGAAACCGGCTCCGAAAAGAGAATGCGTCCGAATTGATGATGGATCGGCATCAAGGCCGCTGCCAGGGCCGAAGCCAGCCCGAGTACTGGACCCGCTTCACGCCTTACTAACAGGAACACATAGCTCGCCATTATCAGATAGGCGACGAAAGGGATCAACCGCACCGTAAACGGGTGAAGGCCGAATATCTCGTAGAGAGCGGCTGCCAGAAACGGGACTAGCGGAAATTCCATCGCGGTTACGCGGGGAGTCTCCGCCGGCCAAGTGATTTCCGGGCTTAGAAAATGCATTCCGTGATGCCAATAGTTCTTTGAGATCTCGATATGATCGATCTCTTTCCACACGGTTCGATCTAAGGGCGGATGCTGGGTAGGTCCAAAACGTGCCGCGGCACAAACCAGCAGAATCGCCGCCAATGCGGCTTGCTGCCAAAAGCGCGGCAGGTCTTGCTTGAGCAGCCGTTCGGCTTCATCGCGAATCTCAAAGAACAAACGCCTCATCCGTTTCGCGCCGAGGCGCTTGCGAGCTCGGCCATTTTCGGCACGACCCCCGCAACATGCGCTTGCATGGGCAGCACCTCGAAGTGCTTGCACATCCGCGCAAGCGCGCTGCTTGCCACTCTCAGCTTCTTCTCGAGCGGCAAACTCATGCCCGGGAAAAATGCGAGTTCTGGCGCCTCGCCTGGCCCAAGGAAATCCAAGGGATGCAATAAGAACGACGGCGCCACCCCGCGCCACCTGCAGACCGCCAACGCGAATTGCATGTAGACATCGGCAAGCTTTTCCGAGAATGCGCTCAAATAAACCAAGTAACTCAGATGAAACGGAACTCTAAAAATCGGAATCGTGGTTACCGGAACCTCTGTAATAGATCCCTTCGCGGTTCGCCAAGTGTGAAGCGAAAGCGGCCGAAGGCCGTCCTTAATCGTTCCGTAGAGCTTCGCCCGCTGTTTTCTTTCTTGCTCACTCAGTTTGGCCGTAAAAAAATAGTACGCCCGCGCTAGCGGCCCTAGAAACGTGGGCAGCGTAGAGGCATCGTACCGATAGCCGCGCGCGATCAAAACGTCGATAACCGTTTCCGACACGCTGAAACCGGGCCCTCGAAAGCCTCTAGGCCGAGCTCCGGTGGCTTGTTCTATTGCTTCCTCCGCCGCCGCGAATTCATTCTGGATCTCGGATTCCGAATATAAGTGCAGCCACGGTTCGTGCCGGAATGAGTGGTTTCCAATCTCGTGGCCCGCGCCGCTGAGCGACCGCAGAATACCGTGGTTCCTAGGGAATGCCGCATCCTGTCCGACGATGAAAAACGTAATCGTCAGTCCGCGCTCAGCCAGGAAGGATAAGACTCCAGTTCGGATCTCCATGAGTCTTCATGTAGGTCCATTTGTCGTCCAAGTCGAGCGACAAGCTGGCGATAGGTTTAGTTTGCAAGTGCATGCAGCCGGAGGGCCTCTCTCTGTGCCAAGCCGATAGTTTCGTTTGCGTTCAATGTGCCGTTTAGGATGTGGGCCGAATTCACGACGCTGAGTCCGGGAATCGAAGAATCCACCGCCGGCACTTTCCGCGAGTAACCCAGGGTCGGCCTTGGAAACACGTGCCGCACTCGCGAAATCTTGAAAGCGAGAATGTCTTCGTCCACTAAGGATGGGTGCATGCGTTTGAGTGAGCGAACCATCTCCGATTGCAACTCCGCATCGCTCTTGGCAAAATCCGGATGGTCCGGACGAAGATAACGCGGGATGTACAGCAGGCCGCGATTATTGAATTCTGATGAGTCGACGAGAGCGGACATCTCGATCAGGCCGGTGAACGGTATCGTGTCGTCCAGAATGTTCGTGACGTAATACTTCGAAACCTGGGAGCGAAGTAACACCGACGCGCAGATGATCCCCAGATACTCAATCTGCTTCAAACTCTCTTTCTCCCGATCGCTCAAGTCCGGGCAAAGACGATAGGCTAGCGCCGAGGGCACCGTCAATACAATGCGTTTGAAATGCAGAGGATCGCCTCCTTCGCAACGCACCTGCAGTCCATCCGGGATACTCTTCTCTATCGACTGCACTTTCGTATTGGTCAGGATGCGCACGCCCGCCGCTGTCAATGCCGATTCGAAACGTTTCAACATGTTGGCGTAACCTCCCGGCAGGTAACCGAAGAGCTCTTCCTTTAGGCCTGTTCGCCGCGCCGCATACAGCCGCTGGATCGTGGCCCACAGGAATGTGGCCGATGTCGTCTTGTATTCTTCGCCGAGTTTTGCCTTTAGCAGGGGACGCCAGATCTTCTCAAAAACGCCGCGGCCGGACAAACGCGTCAGCCAATCTTCTACGGTGACATCCTCGATCGTTTTCCAATCCATGAGACGGGACGCCCGTAGAATCGTGGTTCCCAGGCGAAGCTTTTCGATCGGAGTAAGTAGCGGAAAGCGCACGAAATCCAGCGCGCTCGAAAACGGATAAACCGTATTGTTGTGGTAGAAGGCCGTTTGCGTCTTCTTCCAGCGCATGGACTCATCCAGTCCAAGCTCGGAAAGTAACCCGCGCAGCGCCTGATCGGAAAACAGCGTCACGTGATAGTGACGGTCCCATACAATGTCGCCGATCTGCCAGGCGCTTGCCAATCCACCGCAAGTTGGGGCGGATTCAAACAGAGTCACGCGGCAATTCTTCTTGGCCAGTGTGTGAGCCACAGTCATGCCAAGCAAGCCGCCGCCTACAACGGCCCATTCATCGCCGTTCTTCACGTCGCCGTCAACTCGGAGCTGAAAACCTCGGTCACTGCGCCGCCATTTATTTCATAGCTCCGGCTGCAGCGAGGGCAAGTGTGCGTCGAACTCTTCGGTTCCGCGCCGGCGGCATGGCCCAGCCGTTCTCCGCACCTACACACATAGCCAATCGATCGCGCCGGGTTCCCTACCACCAGATGAAAATCCGGAATGGACCGTGTAACCACGCTCCCCATCCCCACCATCGCGAAACGTCCAATCGTCAGCCCGCAGCCGACCACGCAGCCCGCGCCAATTGTGGCGCCCTGCCGAACCAGCGTGGGAAGAGTCGTCTCATCCGGCGCGGAGCTATTTAGATGCAAGAGACCCGGATCTGCGGCCCGAGGATAACGGTCGTTCGTGAAAATAGAGCCGGCGCTAATCATCACGCCGTTTTCGATCGTGACCGCAGTGCAGATATAGACGAACGCGTTGATCTTGACTAAGTCGCCAATGCGGACGTCGTAGCTGATGTGACTTTTTTCACCAATGATGCAGTGCGTGCCGATCCGGGTGTTCCGTCGTACATGTACGTTGTCCCAAACGGATGAGTGCTCGCCGATTTCTACGCCGTTTTCAATGATCGCCGTCGGGTGAATAAATGGATGCACAAACGGGGTCATGCTGCGTGTGATTTCACTCCTGCCCGCTCGGGCGCCCCTGGGATTTCTACCCAAGCGCCAGTCTTCAGAGCTTCATAGCCGCCTCGAACGCCATCCACGGAAGCGATCGCATCCGAAGAATCGATCAGCAAACGCTCCAATCCCTGTACTGCGGCTGAAAAATTTTGTATCTGGTCCCGAAACGCCTGCACTTTGTTGTAGCCGTTCCCGAACTGAATCCACGTGGAATTGCCGGCCTGCTTAAAGAGGGATGCCTTCCAACCTACACGGAGCGTGCCTTTGGAGCCGTAAATAGCGATGTAGTCGTCGCTTTGCTTATTGATGCTCCACGAAAGATCCATGCGGCCGATGGCGCCGGATTCCGCGCGAGCCGTAACATGCACCGTCTCCTCGACCCCGAGTCCTTGCACCTGTGGTCCCGCCACTGCATGAATCGCCGCCAGGGGTCCGATGAAATAGCGCATGATGTCGACCGAGTGCGTGCCGTTGTCGATCAGCACTCCTCCGCCGCTGACACCCCGGTTGGCGTTCCAGCGCTTCGACATCTCGACATACGACATGAATGTGTTCTCGAATAGAACGATGTCCCCTAAAATTCCGGACTCGACCACATTCCGGGCGCGCACCACGTCTTCGGCGTACCGAAACTTAGACGCCATCGTGAACGCCACCTTCTTGTCGCGCGACTCTTTTTGTATGAGTCTCGCGCTCACCGGATCGATGCTTACCGGTTTTTCACAAAGCACGGCGATACCGCGCCCGAGCAGGTCCAAACAGATGGCTGGATGCGTATCGGGCGGGGTGGCCACGATCATCGCATCGATTGTTTTACTTTCGGCAAGCTCGAGATAGGAGCCGTAGTGATCGCACTCCGCGCGCCGCCCAAGCGCTTCGGCCGCTTCCAAACGCGTATCCGCAATTCCTGCGAGTCGCGCGTTGACCGAGCCTTCGAACGCTTGCACGTAGGATTCGGCTATCCGCCCAGCGCCCACGAGTCCGAAGCGAAGCTTAGCCCCGCGATCTCTGTTGATCGCCATCAACCCTCGACCGCCTCCCGCAGCGCCGACGCGATGTGTTCGACATGCTCATTCGTATAATTTTCGTTCCATGGAAGCACCAGCGTTTGTTCGAGTCCTTCAAAAGTCTTTGGATAGTGCTCCCGGTCGTACTGCAGGACCTCAGGTCGCGCCAACGTAAATGGAAACTCGCTCTTCCCGAAGGTCCGCCGTTTCTGGAAGATTTCGCACATGAAAGCCGGCTTCTGAATGTAGCGAGGAGCGGAGCTGATCCCCTTCAGTGCAAGCGCGCGTGCCAGACCCACAGCGCCGTCCGGCACTACGTCTCTATCCACGAGAAGACAGTATTTCCAATACACGTGTTCCCCTCCCTCCACAATCGGAAAAGGCCTGATGCCACGTATGCCCCGCAATTCGGCTGTCAAACGTTCGGCGTGCGTCCGGCGGCGCTCGACACAGTCGGAAAGTTTTTCCAATTGCCCTAGAGCGACCGCCCCTTGAATCTCACTGAGCCGCGAGTTCAATGCGAGATAGTAATGGTCCGGTCGAGTATCGCCGTATCCCCAGCATTTGTTGATGAACAGGAAGAGCCGGCGGGCAAGCTCGGCATCGTCCGTGATCACCAGTCCCCCCTCGCCGCACGTCATGTGCTTGCCTTGCTGCATGCTGAAGCAGCCAATGGTGCCCAACGTGCCAGCAAGTCTGCCGCGATACGACGTGAGGAATGCCTGCGCGCAGTCTTCGATGACAGGAATGTTACGAGCACGGGCTAGATCGAGAATCGGCTCCATATCGCAGGGATTCCCGAATAGGTGCGTCACTACGATGGCGCGCGTCCGCGGGCTGATCCATGGCTCGATAGCTTCCGCCGTCAGATTCAATGTTTCCGGATTCACGTCCGCAAAAACCGGAATCGCCGCCTGATAAAGTATTGGCGCCAGGGCTCCCATGTCGGTGATGGAAGAGGTAATGATTTCGTCGCCCGGCTCCGGATCGATTGCCGAGATGGCAGCGTGAATGGCCGCACTCCCCGACGAGCACGCATAGGCGTGCCGCGCACCCATGAGCTGCGCAAACTCCGACTCGAGGCGGCTCACAAACGCGCCCTTCGTGCTAGTCAGTGTGCCGGTACGAATTACTTCGGTTACAAGTTCGATCTCCCGCGGCCCCAAGGTCCGCCCGCTGGCGTCTTGGTCGGAAGGCAAAACCATGGTAGGTCTTGCAAGCGCGTTAGTAGTCATAATTTTGCTGGTGAAACGGCGTTCGAAGAAGTTGTGCTCGCGCTGCCGGTTGCAACCGGAGCCGGCCGTCGCCGCAGGCGAGACC